>ERZ779890.3290-NODE-3290-length-14564-cov-9.639879_pt1 | contig 14564 bp, 9 predicted proteins | sample MGYA00511553_ERZ779890 | MGnify/ENA primary metagenome ERZ779890 (study PRJEB29588, sample SAMEA2152064) | human gut metagenome | biome: human gut; feature: human-associated habitat; material: faeces | place: Denmark | collected 2008/2010 ...
TATCCTGCATCCAACGGTTTTCTCGCTGACCGATAGCTTTTAGTCTTCGCCTTGAAGATGGCGTATGTCGCATTTGGAGTTTTTTACGAAGCTTGGAATAGTTAGCACGTTTCTGTTTAATAGCTTTACCACTAACAAATCCAGACTTGTGATGACTGTCATAGGTTGCAACAACGAAGTTAATTCCTCTGTCAATGCCTACGACATTACAAATGTCAGAAATATTACTTTCTTCGACATCATAAGTTACTGGTATGTGAAGATAATATTTACCATGTTTGTTTGTGAGCTTAGCAGTACCAAACCTATAGATTGTGTGGTCAAAATATTTAGACATACCTTCAGCGAAATATGGCAGTTTAATACGACCATTCAGCGTATTCACAGAAAAACAGTTTTGCGTTAAAGAATAATCTCTGTTCCAAACTAAATCATACTGAGGTTTCTTGAAGGTTGGTCGTATCCATTTATTATGATTTTCGAGAATAGTTCTATATCTTGCAATGACCGTTTTCAAAACGGACTGAGCCATTTGCGATTTCAGACCAAATTTTTCTCTTAGAGTAGAATACAAAACTTTATTCAGTGAAAACTGCTTTAAATCATGAGTTTGGAATACATAGTCTGAAACATAATTACAGGCATCACGATAAACAGACATAGTTTCATCAAGCAAAACTTTATCTGCATCAGTAGCGACTATTTGAACTTTTGCTGTTATAGTCATCTGTTCCATAGATGTACTCCCTTCATTGATATTTCACTAGATATAGTATATAATAATGGTTAGTGAGTGTCAATAATTATCAGAGGCAGGCTATGGACAATAGATATAATCGTCATAACAGACGAAAATACAGTCTAAAAGTACATATAGTTCTTGTTAACTAAATATCGTAAGAAACTACTAAAAGGTTCTATTGCCGACGATGTTAAGTAAAAGATTTTTGATATAGCTAATACTCGTGGCTACGAAATAATCGCTATGGAAGCAGACAAAGACCACATGCATTTCTTAATAAGTTATGATACGACTGATAGAGTTTGCGACATTGTTAAGATTGTAAAACAAGAAACAACATATTACCTATGGCAAAAGTATGGTTCGTTTCTGTCTAAACAGTATTGGAAGAAAAGGATATTTTGGTCAGACGGATACTTTGCTTGCAGTATTGGAGAAGTATCGTCAGCGACTATACAAAAGTATATTGAAAGTCAGGGTTAATGGCGAAAGATTCACAAGGCTCCTCCCACCACCTGAAGGTAGTGGGTTTCCGCCTATGGCAAACGAAAGGATTTAATTTATGAAAAGAAAACAGGTGACAGCAGCATGCCTGATGGCGGCAACGATGCTGTTTTCAGGCTGCACGCCGAATATCAGTGAATATGCAGCGCGAGCGCAGCAAGCCGGAAAGAGCTTTTGGGAAGGGAAAACAACAGACGCTATGGCGCAGGATAGCGATGCTGCGGCAACAGCAGATGGCGAGACGTCTGAAGCAGGCGAAATACAGAATGTCAGTACAGGAACCGGTACCGCTGCAGCGAACGATGATGAGGTGCAGGATAGCACCGCTGCGACCGATGGTGGGACACAGGACGGCATAACAGCGACCGGCGGCGAAGCGCAGCACGGCGATACCGCGGCAACAGCAGACAGCGAGATGCCTGCGGCCGGCGAAACGCAGACCGACACCGCTACAGAATCTGCGGCAGCAACAGCTCCTCAAATTCCGGCCCTGATGACAGAAGTGACCGACTCCGTTTATGAAGCATACGCGCAGAAATCGGATGCGTTTACCGGTAAGCTGGCGGGACACGACCGCTTAAGCCGCGCAGAAAACGCAGCGCTGACGGCAGTTCTTTCGCAGAAGGAGTACGGTGACAAGACGCTTTGCCTGCAGAACATGGCGAAGTATGACAGCAATGCAAATGAAAGCTTTCTGCTGATGTTTGAGAGCACGCCGTTGACAGCGCGCGGGCGGATTTCCGGCGATCTCTGGTATTATGACGGCGAGTCGGCAAGGCTTCTGGAAAAAGGAATCGTCGTGACCGGACTGCAGCAGGTGACGGGAATTGGGAATCCGTTTGTTATTCTGGAAACGGAAGTCTCCGGCAAAAAACAGGCGGCTGTCTGGACGGTAAAAGATCAAAAGTGCGAAAAGCTTCTGGAGGATGCCGAGACGATCGAAGCGACAAAGGACGGCGTTTGTACGTTTTATCCTGCGGAGAAGACTGTGTACGATCCGCTTGTTTCGGAATGGGACAGTGCAGAAGAGACGGTTCCTGTTTATTATGAAAGAACAGCGGACGGATTTGCAGAGCGTTCGTATCGGGAGCTGACAGCGTCGGAATATTTGGCGTATGTGTCTGCAGAGGATTCGGATGAAGAGGCACAGGCGTGGAAGGAAAAGCTGGAAGAGCAGTTCTACACGCAGACGGATGAAAATACAGAATATACCTATTGGTTTTATGCAATTGGGGAGGATAAAATTGCCTATCGCTGCAGAGAAGCCGGGCAGTCGGTCGGACAGGAAGAAGGAATCGATCATGCGGTTGCGAAGTACAGCTGGTGTATCAGCAGCCTGGATCAGGGAAAGCTGACCAAAGCATCGGAGACGATCAGCGGGGATGGATTTTTCTTCCCGTCGAGATTGGAGCAGGAAGAAGCGCTGGAGAGCCTGGAGGATATTCCAAACGAATTTACGAAAAACCGGTTGAATAAAGTGCAGAAAACAGCCCGCGCGGCGGTCGGTCAGGCGGTTGCACAGATTCTGGAGGTACAGGAGTACCCGGACGATGCGCTGTGTTTTGCAGAGACGGCGGATTACGATGGGAACGGCAAAAAAGAAACGTTTGCGGCGATCGGCAGGTACGACGGAGCGTTCGGCGCGCCGGTATGCGACCTGTGGTTTGTCGGCGCGGACGGCGCAGTTTTGGAAGAAGAGAATTTTGCTTTTAAGGAGCTGGAAAAGTTGGGAAGCGCTTTTGTGCTGTATCGTGGCTACGAAGTGTCCGGCGTCAGCGACATGTTGTTTGGCGTGCAGGAGCAAGGAGCAGTGCGCCTGTTAAAACAGATGGGGCACTTTGAGCTGGATGATGACGGCGATCTGATGGCATGGACTGCCGGGACAGAAGCCGCGCCGGGATATTATGACATCAGCCTGCGCACACTGACAGAGTATCGATTAGAAGAAATCCGTGAAAAAGAGCTGTTACAGTATAAAAACGGCAAAGCAGTGTTAAAGAGTATCCTGCGGCAGGTTGGATCAGATTCCGGGAAAATACAGATTTTATCCGGGGAAAACGATAGGATTCATGTCAACTTTTCGGACGCGGAAGGAAGCTGGTACGAGACATGGAAAGTGGAAAACGACAGACTTGTACTGACAGACAGCGGAGAAGGCAGTGTAAAAGAGGTTCATGAAAGCGGTGATGTGTCCGGACAAAACGCAGTCAGTCAAAACAGCGCTGTATCTGACCGGGAAGCAGACAGTATCAGTGAAAACAATGCGGCAGCATCCGACCGGACAGGCAGCATCGGCACGAAGTCTGTGACAAAGAGCGGGCAAAAGTCAGAAAACGGGACAGAAAGTCCTGCCTTTGACTTCGCTGCGCCCGATGGGACAGCAAAGGAAACTCAGACAGAACAAGAATAGGAAATTACAAAAATATGGCATTTGCACATTTGCACGTCCATACAGAGTACAGCCTGCTGGACGGTTCCAATAAAATCAAAGAATATGTAAAACGAGTCAAGGAGCTGGGCATGACGGCTGCGGCGATTACCGACCATGGCGCAATGTACGGTGTGATCGATTTTTACCGTGCGGCGCGGGCAGAGGGTATCAATCCGATTTTGGGCTGTGAGGTCTATGTTGCGCCCAATTCCCGTTTTGACCGGGAGATTACCGGCGGGGATGACCGGTATTACCATCTGGTGCTTCTGGCGGAAAATAATACTGGTTACGCGAATCTGAGCAAAATCGTTAGCCGCGGTTTTACGGAGGGGTACTATTACAAGCCGCGTGTCGATATGGAGGTTCTGGAGGAATTTCACGAGGGAATTATCGCGCTGTCTGCGTGTCTGGCAGGTGAAGTGCCGCGCTATATCCAGAAAGGACTGCCGGAGGAAGCAAAAAAATGCGCATTAAAGTATCAGTCGATTTTTGGGAAGGATAATTATTTTCTGGAACTGCAGGATCATGGGATCCCGGAGCAGCAGACCGTAAACATGGCGCTTTTACAGATGTCGCGAGAACTGGACATCCCGTTAGTATGCACGAACGACGTGCACTACACCTATGCGGAGGACGCAAAGCCCCACGATATCCTTCTGTGTATCCAGACCGGCAAAAAGCTTTCCGATGAAAACCGGATGCGTTACGAGGGCGGTCAGTATTTCGTCAAAAGCGAAGAAGAGATGAAGGGACTGTTTCCCTATGCGTGGGAGGCAGTGGAAAATACACAGCGAATTGCAGACCGCTGTCATGTGGAAATCGAGTTTGGTAAGACGAAGCTGCCGCATTTTGATGTGCCGGAGGGCTATGATTCCTGGGGATATTTGAACAAGCTGTGCACTGACGGCATGAAAGAGCGCTATCCGGAGGACGACGGGACGCTGCAGAAGCGTCTGGAATACGAGCTGGGTATTATCAAGCGCATGGGATATGTGGACTATTTCCTGATCGTGTGGGATTTTATCAACTATGCCAGAGAAAACGGTATTCCGGTAGGACCTGGACGTGGAAGTGCAGCTGGAAGCATCGTTTCCTACTGCCTGCATATCACGAATATTGATCCGATCCGTTATAGCCTGCTGTTTGAGCGTTTCCTGAACCCGGAACGAGTTTCCATGCCGGATATCGATATCGACTTCTGTTATGAACGCAGACAGGAGGTCATCGATTATGTCGGACGCAAATATGGAAAAGAAAAGGTTGTGCAGATTGTCACATTCGGTACGCTGGCGGCAAAGGGTGTCATCCGCGACGTCGGGCGCGTCATGGATCTGCCGTATTCCTTTGTGGATTCTATTGCAAAAATGATTCCGAATGAGCTGAACATGACGATTGATAAGGCACTGTCAATGAACGCAGAGCTGCGCAAGCTCTACGAGAGCGATGAACAGGTGCACGTGCTGATTGATATGAGTAAACGGCTGGAAGGATTGCCGCGCCACACCTCGATGCACGCGGCAGGGGTTGTGATCTGCCCGGAGGCGGCAGATCATTTTGTACCGCTTTCACGAGGGTCGGATGGTTCGATCACAACGCAGTTTACGATGACGACGCTGGAAGAGCTCGGACTGTTAAAAATGGACTTTCTGGGGCTTCGAACCCTGACAGTAATCGACCACGCGGTCAAGATGATTGAGCATGACACCGGTGTGAAGCTCGATATGGAGCATCTGGATTATAACGATAAAAAAGTGCTGGATTCGCTCTGCACCGGCAGGACGGACGGCGTGTTCCAGCTGGAAAGCGGCGGGATGAAAAGCTTCATGAAGGAGCTAAAGCCCCAGAACCTGGAGGATATCATCGCGGGTATTTCCCTGTACCGTCCCGGGCCGATGGACTTTATTCCAAAATATATTAAGGGAAAAAACAATCATGACGAAATCACCTATTCCTGTCCGGAGCTGGAACCGATCCTGTCTCCGACCTACGGCTGTATCGTGTATCAGGAGCAGGTTATGCAGATTGTGCGCGACCTCGGCGGCTACACGATGGGACGAAGCGACCTGGTTCGTCGTGCGATGAGCAAGAAAAAGCAGTCTGTCATGGAAAAAGAACGGGCGAATTTCGTTTACGGCAATCCCGAAGAGGGCGTGCCCGGCTGTGTGGCCCGGGGCATTCCGGAAAAGGTCGGTCTGGAAATTTACGCGGAAATGATGGATTTTGCAAAATACGCGTTCAACAAGTCCCACGCTGCATGCTACGCGGTTGTCGCTTACCAGACGGCTTACCTGAAATATTATTATCCGGTGGAATTTATGGCGTCCCTAATGACTTCTGTAATCGATAACCCCGGAAAAGTGGCGGAATACATTCTGGTCTGCCGCCAGATGGGAATCGCGATTCTGCCGCCGGATATCAACGAGGGAGAGCCGGGATTTTCGGTATCGGGAAAATCAATCCGGTACGGACTGACTGCGATCAAGGGTGTAGGACATCCGGTTGCGGACGCGGTGATCGCAGAGCGGAAGCAGCGGGGCGTGTTCAAAAACCTGCAGGATTTTCTATCCAGAATGTCCGATACGGAAGTCAATAAGCGCAACGTGGAAAACTTCATCAAAGCGGGTGCATTCGACAGCCTTGAGGGAACACGCAAGCAGTTTATGAGCGTATTTGTGCAGCTGATGGATCAGAATCAGCAGAATCGGAAAAATAATATGGCGGGACAGCTTTCCTTATTCGATCTGGTGGACGAGTCGGAAAAGAAAAACTATGAAATCCGCTTCCCGGATGTCGGGGAATATTCGAAGGAAATTCTTCTGACCTTTGAAAAGGAAGTGCTCGGTGTGTATGTCAGCGGGCATCCGCTGCAGGAATACGAGCAGCTCTGGCGCAGGAATATTTCTAATACGACGGCAGATTTTATGCTGGATGAGGAGACAAACAGCGTCCATATTCAGGACGGAGCAAAGGCGGTCATCGGCGGAATTATCGAGGAAAAGAAGATCAAATATACCAAAAACGATAAGGTGATGGCGTTTTTACAGGTGGAGGATCTGGTTGGAACGATTGAAGTTATCGTTTTCCCGAAAACCTATGAGCAGTACGGCAGCAAGCTGATGGAGGATGAAAAGGTTCTCCTGCGGGGGCGCGTTTCCGCAGAGGAGGACAAAGACGCGAAGCTGATCTGTGAATCCGTGCAGACGTTTGACGAAATCCCCAAAAAGCTCTGGATTAAATTTCCGACGATGGAAGCCTATCAGCAGCAGGAAAAAAAGCTGCTTTCGGCAATCGCAGCTTCCGACGGCAAGGATACCGTGGTGATTTATGTGGAAAATCCGCGCGCGATGAAGCAGCTTGGGGCGAATCAGACCGTTCATGGGGACGAGGCGCTTTTAAAGCAGCTGGAAGAGTTGTTTGGAGAAGAAAACGTAAAGCTGATGTAAGTTTCACAAAACCATTGAAAAGAAAGCCCGTTTCGATTAAAATAAAAAATGGTTTTACGGATTTTGAAATCTTAAGATTGAAGTCCAGCCCGCAGCGGCAGACAGGAGGAACAATGGCAGCTAAGATAAAGACAATTGGAGTTCTTACAAGCGGCGGAGATGCGCCGGGTATGAATGCGGCAATCCGTGCGGTTGTTCGGAAAGCGATTTGCAACGGCGTCAAAGTAAAAGGCATTAAAAAAGGCTATCAGGGCCTGTTAAATGAAGAAATCATAGATATGGATGCCCGCAGCGTTTCGGATACCATCCAGAAGGGCGGTACGATTCTGGGAACCGCACGTTGTCTGGAATTTAAGACCGAAGCCGGACAGAAAAAGGGCGCGGAGATCTGCCGCAGACACGGCATCGACGGTCTGGTTGTTATTGGCGGCGACGGCTCTTACAGAGGTGCGCAGGCGATGTCCAGACTTGGAATCAATACGATCGGTCTGCCGGGTACGATCGATCTGGATATTGCATGTACCGAATATACGATCGGTTTCGACACGGCAGTCAATACCGCGATGCAGGCAATCGATAAGGTAAGGGATACTTCATCTTCACATGAACGCTGCAGTATTATCGAAGTAATGGGTAGAAATGCCGGTTATATCGCACTGTGGTGCGGCGTCGGTACCGGCGCGGAGGATATCCTTCTTCCCGAAAAGTACGACTATGACGAGCAGCAGCTGATTAACAATATTATCAACAACCGGAAAAAGGGCAAAACCCACCATCTGATCATCAATGCAGAAGGTATCGGTCATTCTACTTCCATGGCGAAGAGAATTGAAGCAGCAACGGGTGTGGAAACCAGAGCAACCATCCTGGGGTACATGCAGCGAGGCGGCAGCCCGACCTGTCTGGATCGTTATTATGCTTCTATCATGGGCGCTTATGCGGCAGACATCCTCTGCGCAGGCAGCTCGAACCGTGTTGTGGCTTACAAACACGGCGAATTTGTAGACTATGATATCGAGGAAGCACTTGCGATGCAGAAAGAGATTCCCGAATATCATTATCAGGTCAGCAAAGCGCTGGCCACCTGACGATACAGGACGCAAAGGGGCGGCTGCACACGAAACGTGTGTGGCCGTTGTGCGTTTTCATAAAGATCAACGGAGGAACCTGCATGATTACTGCAGCATCCAACAGCCGGATCAAAAGGCTGGTACAATTGAATCAAAAGTCGAAGCTGCGCAGAACGGAGGACGTTTTTCTGGCAGAGGGTGTGAAGATGTTTCTGGAAGCACCGAGAGAGCAGCTGCAGGAGGTCTATGTTTCGGAATCCTTTCTGGAAAAGTGCAGCTGCAGGGAGCATCTGGAAGAGGTTGGCTACGAAGTTGTTTCCGACAGCGTTTTTTCTAAAATATCGGATACCTGCACGCCACAGGGCGTTTTATGCGTGCTGAAACAGTTTCACTATAATATAGAAGAAATGCTGCGGGACAAAGCACCGCTGTTTCTACTTCTGGAAAATATACAGGACCCCGGCAACCTCGGTACGATGCTGCGAACCGGTGAGGGCGCAGGCGTTTCCGGGATTATCATGAGCAGGGATACAGTCGATTTGTACAACCCGAAGGTTATCCGTTCAACGATGGGCAGCATCTACCGTGTTCCGTTTTATTATGCGGACGATTTTGCGGCGGCAGTTCATCAGGTACAGCAGGCGGGTGTCAGCGTATACGCGGCGCATCTGCGCGGGAAAAATTCCTATGCCTGTCAGGATTACACAAAGGGGACGGCATTTCTGATCGGTAACGAGGGCAACGGTCTGCGGGAAGAGACTGCAGAACTTGCGGACTGTTATATCCGGATTCCGATGGAGGGCAAAGTGGAGTCGTTAAATGCAGCGGTGGCGTCTTCGATTCTGATGTATGAAGCGCATCGGCAGAGGGCGACGATTGAAAAATAACATTTTTCAAGCTCGAGATTTGTGTCTGCGCGCACTTGACACAAACTCGACATGCGCAAAAAGCGTGCGCAGAAATGAGAGGTACAGATGAAAATCGGTTTTATCGGACTTGGAAATATGGCGCAGGCAATGATTGGAGGAGTTTTGAGAAATCACCTGGCTGCGCCGGAGGAAATTTACGGTTCTGCAAAAACGGTGGAGACGGAAAGCAAAGTGCATGAAATGTTTGGCATCACGGTGACAGGCGATAATCTGGAAACCGCGCGGCAGGCAGAGCTTTTGATTCTTGCCGTAAAGCCGCAGTTTCTGGAGAAAGTGATCGGACAGATCAGCGACATTGACCTGACCGGTAAGACGATTCTGAGCATTGCGGCAGGCAAAAGCCTTGCGTGGCTGGAAGAGCAGTTTTGTGCGCCGCTTCCGTTTGTGCGTGCGATGCCCAATACGCCGGCGCTGGTCGGGGAAGGCTGTACCGGAGTCTGCTATGGCAGCAGGGTAACTCCTGAGATGAAAGAAAAAACGGCGGCTGTCCTGGACAGTTTCGGCAAGACGGTTGAGCTTCCGGAACGTCTGATGGATGTGCTGACCGGCGTTAGCGGCTGTGCGCCTGCCTGGATTTTTATGCTGATCGAGGCGATGGCAGACGGTGCAGTTGCGGAAGGTATGCCGCGCAGCCAGGCATATGAATGCGCTGCACAGGCTGTGCTCGGCAGCGCGAAGCTGATGCTTGAGACCGGAAAGCATCCGGGAGAGTTAAAGGATATGGTCTGCTCCCCGGCAGGCTCCACGATTCAGGCGGTACGCGTTTTAGAGGAAAAAGGCTTCCGCGGCGCAGTGACCGATGCGGTCATCACTGCGGTGGAAAAGTCCAGAAGCCTGTAAAATAGTTTGTTACAAAAATGTTAAAAACAGGAATAAAGGAAGATCTGATGGAAAAAATAATCCCGTCAGGTCTTCTTTTTTTGATAAAAAATCGAAAAAACCGCAGAAAATGGCTGTCCTTTTTATGAAAAGAGAATTTACTATGTTAAAGCGGCATTTGTTGAAAACTTTGAAAAATAGTAAGAAAAAGGCGATGATTTCGGAGGTTTGTTGTAAAAATATCACAATAGAAGAAAAACCTTTGTGGGGAACTAACGGAAATTTGTGGTTCTGGGTGAACGACTTGACATTTGATTGTAATATTGCTATCATATCATGCGTAACAATTGTTAATAAGTTTGTAACAATTGAAACAGCTCTGTAACAAGGAGCGTCCCACAAAAGCTCCTGAATTTCACCGGCAGAATGGCTGGGGAAGCAGAGTAAGATTTATGGAGGTAAGAATGAACGGAAAAGGCAGAAAGTTGTTTCGTAGTGCAGTCGGCATTTTAACATCTGTTATGATGATGGGCGCATATACGACAACCGCTATGGCAAGTGGTATCGGTGTCATTGATGCGAAAGACATGCTGGACATTCATGCAGAAGCAAATACAGCGTCTGCGGTGGTTGGTCAGGTCATGGAGGACGGTCATGTGGCGATCCTTGCAAAGTACAACGACTGGGTGCAGATCCAGGCGGGAGAAATTGCAGGATGGGTACCGGCTGAAAATCTGGTCGAGACAGAGATTTCCAACGAAGAGGCTGTTGCAGCCAATGAGCAGGTGATCGCTGAACGGACAGGAGCAACAGCATCCGAAGATGAATTCTTTGCAGAGGAAGAAGTACAGCAGGATGAAACAGCAGCTTTACAGGCAGAGGCGAGTGAAGCAGCACAGAATGAGATAGAAGAAGTACAGGCAGCCGAGGAAGCAGCACGCATCGAAGCGGAGGCGCAGGCAAAGGCAGCCGAGGAAGCAGAGCGGCTCGCAGCGGAAGCTCAGCAGGCAGCTTTGGCGGCGCAGACCGCAGCGATATCCGCAGAGGAATTAAAACTGCTCGCAAATATCATTTATTGTGAAGCAGGCAGTGAATCCTACGTTGGTAAGGTTGCGGTAGGCAATGTCATCATGAACCGCGTCAAGAGTGCATCGCAGCCCAATACGATCACCGAGGTTGTTTACGCAAAAGGACAGTTTTCCCCTGTTAGAAACGGTTCGCTGCAGAGGGCACTGAGCAGTGACAAGGCAGATGCAGCCTGCTATCAGGCAGCAATCGAAGCATTAGCCGGTGCACAGCCGGTCGGCGGCAAGCTGTTTTTCAGAAGAAATAACGGTCGTTCCGGACAGGTAATCGGACATCACGTTTTTTACTAAAACAGTATCATAGCCGGGGCATTTGTCCCAACAGCATTGTAAGGGAATCGTCAGAAGATGATAAGGAAAATCCATTGTTTCTGACAGAAAAAGAGCGAAAAAAGGCATGTGGAAAAGGATTGTTTTTCACACGCCTTTTTTGTATTCATGACAATAGAATCCTCGCAGGGCGCACACTTGACAGTAATTGACGGATTTGATATGATGACGCTAATCATGTAATATAATTGTAACATTTGATGAGCCGATTTTGGAAGCGCCAAAGGCGCGGAAAATCAATGGAGGTTCAGCTATCGTTACTGTCTGCGGATATGAGGGGATAGAAAGGATCATCGATTTATGGGCTGGAGCAGAAAATGTGAGAAAAGGGGGAAGCACTGGCTGCGGGCTGCAGCGCTGGGAGTCGTCTTTTTGTGGACGGCCGGAAGCAGTCTGCAGGCAGAGGCGGAATCGAGCAAAAGCGCGCACTGGCACAAGGGCGTTGGCGTGGAGGCGTGGCTGACAGGAGCGGATAAGGAACAGGTCAGTCAGAACGCAGCATCCCAAAATGGGGCGGCAGATGCAGCGACCGGCGCAGCCGGCGGGCAGGAAACGGATGTAGCGTCTGACAGTGCGGACAGCAAAACCAAGGCTTCGTCCGGCGATGGAACGAAAATGGACGACCTGACCGGAACGATCGTGATGACGAGCGTCCAGAATGTATTGAATGTCAGGACGGAACCGGACAGTGAGGCAGAGCTTGCAGGGTATCTGTATGCAGACTGTGGCGGTACGGTGCTGGAACAAAAGGATGGATGGACAAAGCTTGAGTCCGGCGAACTGACCGGCTGGGCGAACAACGATTATCTGCTGTTTGGGGAAGAAGCGCGGAAAGAGGCAAAAGACGCGGGACGGATTGTGGCAACGACAAAAACAGGTGCTTTGCGGATCCGGAAAGAACCTTCAGCAGATGCCGCAATTTATGATCTGCTGGAAGAAGGCGCAAAGTATGAGGTCGTGGATGAAGAACAGATTCGTTTCAGCGAGGATCAGGAAATCACGGCGGACTGGGTTGCGGTCAATTACGGCGGAAAGACCGGATATGTGTCTTCGGAATATGTCCAGGTTGATTTTGAAATCGATTACGGAGAGACGGTTGAGCAGGTAAAAGCGCGCGAGGAAGCGGAAACGGCGAGACTGCAGGCGGAAAAAGAAGCTGCCGCACAGAAACAGAAGAAGGAAAAGGCAGCGCAGGCGGAAAAGGAAGCGAACAAGGCTGCTGCACTGGCTGCGGACGACAGCGTGCTTTTGGCGGCGCTCATTCAGTGTGAAGCGGGAGAAGAGCCCTACGAAGGACAGGTAGCTGTCGGCGCAGTCGTGATGAATCGGGTCAGAAGCGGCGCTTATCCGAATACGGTCAAGGGAGTTATCTATGCTTCGGGACAGTTTACACCGGCGGGAAGCGGACAGGTTGGACGCGTTGTCGCAAGTGGAAAGATCAAGGCAAGCTGCCTGCAGGCGGCACAGGAAGCGATGGCGGGAAGCACCCCGGTTGGAATAGCGACGCATTTTAGGCGGGCAGGAAGCAGGGAAGGTATTGTGATCGGACATCATGTATTTTGGTAGACGGGGCATGATTTTTGTAGTATGATAGTCATAAGTCACAGGAAAGGAGGAGTTACATGACGGAAGTATTTGCCTGGCTGGCTCTGTTGATTTTACTTGTGCTGATTGAGCTTGCGACGATGGGGCTGACGACAATCTGGTTTGCAGCCGGAGCTCTTGTTGCGACGATTGCAGCTGCCTGTGGTGCGCCGGTTCTGGTGCAGGTCATCCTGTTTTTGGTAGTGTCCGTGCTGATGCTTGTTTTTACAAGACCGGTTGCCATGCGCTATTTCAATGTTGGAAGGGCGAAGACCAATGTGGACAGCATGCTTGGGGAACGCGGTATCGTGACCGGCAGGATTGATAACCTGCACAGCTGCGGACAGGTTACGCTCAAAGGCATGGAGTGGTCAGCGAGATCTCAGGAAACTGAGGGGACGATTGAAGAGGGTACCGTCGTCATTGTAAAAAAGATCGACGGCGTGAAGCTGATCGTTGTTCCGGACGAGATCGAAACAGAAGAACCTGTAACAAACAGCAGAGAGACTGCTGACAACATGCGGTAAGACCGCGGAAATGAGGGTAATTATGATAGGTGGATTGGTAATACTCATTATTTTAATTCTTGCAATTGCAATTGTAGCGTCCTGCATCAAGATCGTACCGCAGGCGCAGGCTTATGTCGTAGAACGTCTCGGCGCATATCAGGATACCTGGAGCGTTGGCCTTCACTTTAAAGTGCCGATTGTCGATAAGGTTGCAAAGCGTGTACTGTTAAAGGAACAGGTAGCGGATTTCCCGCCTCAGCCCGTTATCACAAAGGATAACGTTACGATGCGGATCGATACCGTTGTCTTTTTCCAGATCACAGATCCCAAGCTGTTTACCTACGGAGTTGAAAATCCGATCATGGCGATTGAAAACCTGACCGCGACAACCCTGCGTAACATCATCGGAGACCTGGAACTGGATCAGACCCTGACCTCCCGTGAAACGATCAATGCCAAGATGCGTGCATCCCTGGATATCGCAACTGATCCCTGGGGCATCAAGGTAAACCGTGTCGAATTAAAGAACATTATTCCTCCCGCAGCAATTCAGGATGCGATGGAGAAGCAGATGAAGGCAGAGCGTGAACGCCGTGAAGCGATCCTGCGTGCTGAAGGTGAAAAGAAATCTACCATCCTGGTAGCAGAAGGTAAAAAGGAATCCGCAATTCTGGAAGCAGAGGCAGAAAAGCAGTCTGCAATCCTGCGCGCAGAAGCAGAGAAAGAAAAGATGATCCGTGAGGCAGAAGGTGAAGCGGAAGCAATCCTGAAAGTCCAGCAGGCGACTGCAAACGGTCTGCGTTTCATCAAGGATGCAGGAGCGGATGATTCTGTACTTCGTTTAAAGAGTCTGGAGGCTCTGGAAAAGGTTGCAGACGGCAAGTCTACAAAGATCATCATTCCGTCCGAAATTCAGAACATGGCGGGACTGCTGACCAGTGCGAAGGAGCTTTTAAGCGACAAATAAGCTCACACGTACCATCTTCGATGCTATCCGCTGCCTGACAGCGTATTTCATCTTTACAAAAAAGGACCGTACATTCTATAATGGATGTACGGTTTTTTATTTTATGATGCCAGGGTCAAAAGGTCTAAGCCCACATGAGCTTGCTCATAGG
>ERZ779890.3304-NODE-3304-length-14507-cov-2.961389_pt1 | contig 14507 bp, 12 predicted proteins | sample MGYA00511553_ERZ779890 | MGnify/ENA primary metagenome ERZ779890 (study PRJEB29588, sample SAMEA2152064) | human gut metagenome | biome: human gut; feature: human-associated habitat; material: faeces | place: Denmark | collected 2008/2010 ...
AGCTGGCCTACGACCGCGGGATGGAGCACATCCACCCGGACAAGAATCACATGAGCAGCTATATCGTTGCCCTGTTCCTCTGCGACACCTATACTGAGGAGGCCATGAAAAAGGTCAAGCGCCAGCTGCTGCCGGAGGGCTCCACGCCCATGTCTTCCAGTTCCACACCGTAAAGGCACTGAGGCACGCCTTTTTCGTAGATTTCACGGGCTTCGGGGATATAGTCCATATCGGTATTAGCCAGCCCCATTTCGTTTTCCACCTGCACAGCCAGCACGGTACGCTGCTGCCCGTCCGCTTCCTTCAAATGAGCCATCAGGGCGGCGAAGGCGCGGCTGTCCGCTTCCAGCGTGGCGGGGCAGAGCGGGCTCAAAGAAGCCACATGCCCGCCGTCCGGCCCCTGAGCCAGACGATACGTTTCGGGATGCAGTTTGACCCATTCGGGCACATAATTGGGATGACCGTTTTTGCTGGTGCCGAACCACAGCAGGATCAGATACAGGTCGTTTTCCCGGCAAAGGGACAGCAGGTCGTCCACGTCGGAAAAATCGTACTGACCGGGTTCCCGTTCCAGCTTATACCAGTAGATGGGCGCTTCCAGCAGGTTGCCGCCGTAGGCCTTGACCGCAGCCAGCTCCCGCGCCATCATCTCCGGGTCGCCCACCGAGGAATTATGGGTCTGGGTACCCAGCAGCAGCAAGGGCTCCCCCTTTGCATTTGTCAAAAACGTCATCTGTCAACCCTCCCCGCTGGTCTTCGTGCAAAAATCCATTGAACCTTCTGGCCTTTTTAAGGCCATTCCTTCTTGCTTTCCCATGGTTCTGGGGCATTGCGGGCAAAGCTTCGACCGCCTGCGGAATAATATTTTCCCGCAAACGTTTAAGTTTCGTTGCCCGACTTACTCATTTATAGTATAATGGCCCCGGAGGAAAAATACAGTCAATTTTCGACATTTAATATGGAGAAATCGGCATGTGGATTCATCAGGAAGAAACCAAACGGATCAGTTACATTGACCAGTTGGAGATTCAAATTTCCGACGGCGGGTACGTCGAAGTCGGCCCGGAATGGGACGGGACCCGCGAATGTTCCCCTTTCAGCCGGCTCTATTACATCAACGGCGGCAAGGCCTGGGCACAAAGCGGCGATGAAACGCTGGAATTTACCGAGGGGCACATGGCGCTGATCCCGCTATGGCACCCCTATCCCCACGGCTGCGTGGAGTCCTTTCAACATTTATATTTTCATTTCAATCTGACCAAAGCGGGCGGATTGGATCTTTTCAGTTCTCTCAAACAGATTCTCATTCTGCCCATGGACAAGCAGGCGATCGCCCACATGATCCAGCTTTACAACAGCCGCAACCCGGCGGACGCCCTTACCTTGACCAGCTTTCTGCTCCGGGACATCAACACCTTTATTTCGCTGGGCGTTTCCACCGGGGCCATGACCTATGCCTACAGCGAAACCACGGAGAAGGTCGTGCGGCTGAACGCTGAGACGCTACAGGCGGAAGCGGAGTTCTCCTGCGCGGCGCTGGACGTGCATGGTATGGGACTGGATGTTGATGGCAGTCTTCTGCTTGTGAATCAGGAGTATTTGTTACAACCGGATTTTGAAACTGGGACTGTCGCGGCGGTTCTGAGCTGGAAGGATAACGCCAACACAGCGGCAAACAACTATCAGACGGTTCTTGGCACTGGCGCGGGCTTCTTCGCGCTGAACAGCAGCATCGGGGCCGCGGGCTTCTATGAACGGCTGCCAGACGGCGAAACGCTGGCGGAACCGACGGAGATCACACTATATCAGGCAGCGTTCAGCGACCTGCCCTTGACAGTTTACGCGAGTGAATTCCAGAAGCTTTATCCACAATACCGGGTCACGGTGATTGAAGCGAAGTCCACCGAAGAAAAAGAACTGGCACTGACCGAGCTTGGAACTGGCAAGGGCTATGATATCTATCTGCTGAGCGAAACGCAATGGCAGCAGCTGCGCGACGCGGACGTGTTTGAGGATCTGCTGCCGTGGATGAATGCGGACAGCTCCGCTCCGCTGGACGTGATGCGGCCCAGCATCCGGCAGGCTTTGACCAAAAGCGGAAATCTTTACCGGTTGCCGGTTGGTTATCGTATCAGTACCTACGTCGTTGACCCAAATCGACTGAGGACATTTACACCGGAAGCTATTCTAACCGCCTGCACGAGCTCCGATGTTCCGCTTTATCCATTTATCGCAAACAGCGCTGGTGAGGACGGCTTTGACTATGCACCGGCGATGGCTGCGCTCTGTGCGCGGGATTATGTGGATATCGAGAAAGCGTCTTGCAGCTTCGATTCGGATTCGTTTAAGGCGCAGCTGCAGCTGCTGGAGTTGCAGGAAGCGGCTAAAGCGGAGTCCTTTCCGTGCAATGGTCTTTTGTATTATGATGTGATTGCAGACGCGGGAACTGTCGCGTATCGCGCAGAGCGCTATCTGCTGCCGCCGATGGAGCAGTATGTATTCTGCGGATATCCCAGTGACCATGCAAACGGCAGCGTCCTGCATTTTTCGGAATTATTTGCTATCAACGCGAACAGCAAACAAAAATCCGGCGCGTGGGCTTTTTTGAGCTACCTGCTGACGCAGCCCTGTCAGGAAAGTATGCAGCTGCGCCTGCCTGTCAACGATTCTGTCCTGCATGCGCAGCTTGCCGGGCAGTTGGAAAAGGAAACGATCACGCAGCATGAGATCGATCTGTTCTACCAGCTGGTCGATGGTCTACGAGTAGCAGACTATCCGACAGATCCCGTCGAACAGATCATCCGTGAAGAACTCGCCCCCTATCTGGCCGGAGACGCGACAGAGGACGAAACGGCAGATAAGGTTCAGTCAAGAGTGTATCTATACCTGCAGGAACAGTATCAATAAATGGCAGTATACAGCCCGCGCGGCATAGCTGGCTGATGAAACCCATATTGTATTGCGAGGAGTATATAAAAATGAATACAATCAAAGATCTTCTTTTTGCTTTGATTCTTCTTTTAGCAGGGGTTGTTTGTATCCTGCTGATGCAATTTACGTCGTTTGAGATCGCCGGTATCGGCGGCGTGATCTTTCCGCTTATTGGGCTGGTAATTGCTTTTTATTCTTATTTCAAGCGAACAGGCCGCAATTAATCATGCAGATTTTTAGAAAGCAGCCTGCAAGTTTTCTGACTTGCAGGCTGCCTTTTTCGACTCTGTTCATCGTTTTGAAAGCTGCTGATATAAACGCGGGAGCATGGGCGGCGATACGGATAACTCATCGACTTCCAGATCGTAAAACCAGTCTGTCAACGCCGGATCTGCCGCAAGTTCGCCGCAGACACCAACCCAAATACCGTGGCGGTGCGCACTTTGCACGCTCATTTCGATAAGTCGGAGAACCGCCTCATGGCGCGGCTCATAGTAGGCCTCCAGGCTTGGCTCCTGCCGGTCGGCTGCAAGCGTATACTGCGTCAGGTCATTTGTACCAATGCTGAAGAAATCGACCTCCTGCGCAAGCGCATCGCTGAGCAGCGCGGCCGCAGGCGTTTCGATCATGACGCCGACCGGTATGTCCGGGCAATCCGTCTCGCCCTCGTCCCGCAGCGTCTGTTGAACGTCGGCAAGAATCTGTTTACTCTGCCGTACCTGCCATACAGATGTGATCATGGGAAACATGACCGCAATCGTTCCAAACGCAGCAGCGCGGCAGATTGCGCGGAGTTGGACGCGAAAAAGGTCCGGCTGCGCAAGGCAGATGCGGATCGCACGGTAGCCAAGCGCCGGGTTTGGCCCAACAGGCAGGTTCAGATACTCCGCCTGCTTATCCGCACCAAGATCGAGCGTACGCACGATCACCATCCTGCCGTCCATCTGTTCCGCCGCCGCACGGTATTGCAGAAACTGCTCCTGCTCGCTGGGCGCATTTTCGCGGCCCAGATAGAGAAATTCGCTGCGGAACAGGCCGATTCCCTCCGCCCCGTTTTGCAGCGCTCCGGCAACCTCGCTGCTGCTGCCAACGTTAGCAAACAGGCGAAGCCTTCTGCCTCCAGCGGTATGAAGCGGCACCTGCGTGCCAGACTGGATCGCGCAGCGCGTGCTTTGCTGTTTCCGCATAATGGAATCGTATCGTGTGCACGTCTGCTCGTCCGGCTCCAGAAACACGGCCCCGGTCTCCGCATCGACGATGGCCTCTGCACCGTTTTTTGCAAAAAGAGATGCCATATCGACACCGGTGACAGCGGGGATGCCCATTGTTCGCGCCAGAATGGCCGCGTGTGAATTTGCCGTGCCACGCGCCGTTACAAAAGCAGCGACCTTCTCCCGATCAAGCCGGATCGTCTGGCTGGGCGTCAGTTCCTCTGCCGCGATGATACAGCGTGCATCCGGCAAGGCCGCCGCGTCTGCGCCGCCGCGCAGGCAGCGCAGCAAACGGGAAGCTACATCGCGTACATCCGCGCTGCGCGCCTTCATATAAGGGTCGTCCATTGCGGAAAACAGCGTTTCAAATTGCTTTCCGGTCTGCTGGACAGCATATTCACAGCTTATTGCCTCTGCTTTGAGCCTTTCGCGGACAGCTGTGCAGAAATCCTCGTCCTGCAGCATCATTTTATGGATTTCAAAGATCTGTGCTGCCTCTGCGCTGGTCTGTGTACGCGCCGTTTCTTGGAGTGCGTCCAACTCCCACAGCCCTTCCCGGAGTGCCTGTGCAAAGCGCTGCAGTTCCTCGTCCGGTGTCCGGGATGTCTCGCGGGGCACGCCGGTCTGCGCAGAAAGCAGCGTCACGAGTTTTCCGGCAGCGACGCCGCCAGATATGCCGTGACCGGATAATTGTTTCATGTTATTTCTCCCGTCTGTGTTCCGTTATACCGGCTGCCGGCTTCCGTAAGACATGCACCGTTGGTGTGTATAACAGACTGATACCAGAAAAAAGACTGTTTGCGCCAGCGCCGAAGCGTGCCGCTTCCGTCGTCATTGCGATCTACATAGATCAAACCGTAGCGTTTTCGCATCTCGCCGCTGGAGGCGCTGACAAGATCAATGCACCCCCATACTGTATATCCCAGCACCTCAATGCCGTCGGCAATGGCCTCGGCAACCTGTTGTAAATGCGCGCGCAAATATTCAATCCGATAGGCGTCGTTCACGGTCTGTTCCCCGTCTTTTCCGGGAACAAGCGTGTCGCGCGCGCCAAGGCCGTTTTCTGCGATAAAAAGCGGCAGGCCATATCGGTCATAGAGTTGGTTCATCACAATGCGAAGCCCCTTCGGGTCGATCTGCCAGCCCCATTCAGTCGCAGGCAGATAGGGATTGTCCACACCCGCAATCAGATTTCCGACAGCGCGCGGCACGTTTTTCGGGTCAGCCGCAGCGCAGGTGCTGACATAATAGCTGAAGGATACAAAATCGACCGTATTTTTCAGGAGTTCCTCGTCCCCCGGCTGCTGGTCAATCCGGATCCCGTTTTCACGGAAATAGCGGGTCAAATATCCGGGATACGCCCCGCGCACCTGCACATCGGCAAAATAAAGCCCCCGTCGTTCCTGCTCCATCGCAGCGACAACATTCTCCGGCGCAGGCGTCAGCGGATAGGTTGGCAGCGCCAGCAGCATGCAGCCGATCTTCGCCTCCGGCATAAGTGTGTGTGCAAGCTTCACCGCGCCTGCACTTGCAATCAGTTCATGGTGTGCAGCCTGAAACAGATCGCTCTGAGAAAGCTGCGCCTTCGGCGTGCAGATCCCGCCGCCCATATACGGGTTTTCCAGAATGGAATTGATCTCGTTGAATGTCACCCAATATTTCACTTTTCCGCGATAGTGCAAAAAGACCGTGCGGGCATAGCGGAGGAAGCAGTCTACCAGCTTCCGGCTGCGCCAGCCGTCATAGGTGCGTGCAAGGAAGAGCGGCGTTTCGTAGTGTGAGAGCGTTACAAGCGGCTCAATTCCATATCTGCGGCATTCGTCGAAAACATCGTCATAGAATTGCAGCCCCTTTTTATTCGGTTCCGCTTCGATTCCGAGCGGATAAATACGGGACCATGCAATCGACAGCCGCAGCACCCGAAAGCCCATTTCGGCAAACAGCGCAATATCCTCCCGGTAACGGTGATAAAAGTCGATGCCGGTCAGCTTCAGATTGTCCGCCGTCGGCATGTCGGTGACAGGGCCGTGAACGCCGTGCGGATATACATCCTGAATAGAAAGTCCCTTTCCGTCCTCCTGATAGGCGCCCTCACACTGATTTGCGGAAATAGCGCCGCCCCATAAGAAATTCTGCGGGAATTGCATGATCGTGCCTCCCGTCTCAGAACTGTGCGCGCATCAGCGCCTCGAGCGCCTGCGCAGCCTCCGCCTCCGCATCGCCTTCACAGCAGATACGCACAGTCTCTCCCTGCTTGACGTTCAGCCCCATGACCTGAAACAGCCGCTTGCAATCCGCCTGCCGCTCCCCGCAAAACATACGGATACTGCACGGGTGCTTCTGCGCCTGGCTGACCAGCAGCCCTGCCGGGCGGGCATGGATTCCGTTATCATCGTGTACAGTATAAGAAAATTCTGTCATTATTGCCATTCCTCCGTGTTCTGCCTGCGTGTTCAGCGGATTCGCTCTATGATGCACGTCTGCCCGGCCTGCGCACGCATCCCGCTGTAAAAACGAAGCTGCCCGGACAGTTCGGCCTGATTTGTGACCAGCACCATAATATCCGTTTGATAGCCAAGCTGTCTGAGCAGCGGCAGATCAATCCGGCACAGGGGTTCCGCACGCCGGATCTTCTGGCCGGTGCGAACACAGGGAGAAAAGCCTCTCCCCTTCAGTTCCATGGTGTTGATGCCAATATGCACAAGGATCTCCATCCCGTCGTCCGTGCGGAGCCCATAGGCATGGCCGGTATCCTGTACGCTGATGATCCGTCCGGAGGCCGGGCTCAAAACCTCGTTTCCTTCCGGGCGGATTGCAACGCCGCCGCCCAGAATCGATTGTGCAAAAACGGGGTCGTCAACCTCGCTGACGGGCACGACAAGCCCTGTCTGTACCGCCAGCAGGCGGCCGTCACTGCCAGCTTCTTTCTTCTTGAAAAACATTGGTCGCTCCTTATTTCCAAATACATCTGACACGGTGCGCCGCCCGCTCACGCGCGGCGCACCGCAGAAGGGTCATACAGTTGCTTTCTGCTTCTTGCCTACAAAGAGCACAGTTGCGATCATACCGGCTGCAATTTCGGCCAGGAAAACAATGGCCGATGTCACAAAGCTGCCGCCCATTTCCACCAGCGGAACGGTAAAGATCGTCGCCATGCAGAAGGAGGTTGCCTTTGTGCCAAGCAGTCCAGCCAGGCCGCCGCCCAGCGCACCACCGATCGCCATCGGGATTGCGTAGCGCTTGTTGCGCAGCAGATAGGAGAACAGTGTCGGCTCAGACACGCCGCCGAAAATTGCGACAAGGCTGCACGAAAGCGCAAGACTGCGCTCCTCCTTATTGCGCGCAACAAGCAGCGCGCCCAGCGCAATACCGATCACGGAGATGCAGGCTGTCCACCAGTAGCCGAACAGGATGCTGTAGCCCTGCGCAGCAAACTCCGTCAGGCACAGCGCCGTAACGACCCAGTGCAGGCCGGTGATGGTCACATACATCATCGAAACGCCGACCACAATACCGGCAATGACCGGGCTGAGGTTATTGAGCGTGTCGAACAGCAAGCCAATGCCCTCGCCGAACCAATAGGCAATCGGTCCAAACACGATCGCCGTCAACGGGACAAATACGATGAGGCAAATTGTTGGGTTGAGCACGCCCGCAATGGAGGTCGGAACTTTTTTCTGCAGCCATTTCCACGCAATGAAGTACATCCACGTTGACAAAAGCGCGGGGATAAGCGACGCAGAATAGTTGAACATCGCAACGGGGATTCCGAAGAAGCGCACGATATTGCCCGTCTCTGTCAGCAGGCCGGAAAAACTCGGATCAATGAGCGCCGCAGCAATGCAGGCGGCAATAAACGGATTGACATCCAGCTTTTTTGCCGCTGAGAATGCAGCCAGGATCGGCAGGAACGTAAAAATGCCGTTGGAAGCCGCATTCAGAATGGCATACGTCGAACTGGCAGCGTCTAAGATATGGAACTGCGCCAGGAACACAATGATTCCTCGGATCATGGAACAGCCGATCAGCGCCGGGATCAGCGGCGTCATCGTGCCTGCGATGTAGTCCATGATCGCCATCAGTCCACCCTTGACGCCCTTCGCCTGTTTTGGGGCGGGCGCAGCAGTGACATCGGTTCCCAGAATCTTTGTCACAACGGGATAGAATTTTACAACATCGCCGCCGATGATGACCTGACACTGGCTGCCGGCCATATTGACGCCAAGTACGCCGTCAATGGCCTTCAACTCGTCCTGCCGGATCTTCTCGGTATCCCGGATTTCAAAACGCAGCCGTGTTGCACAGTGGGTCACGCCGGCAATATTATCCGAGCCGCCCACAGCATCGACGATCTGCGCTGCGCTTAACTGAATATTCATGTGTGATGCACCTTTCTCTTTCTTTTTATGTTCTGCACATCGCAAAGCTGTGCGGCTTAGCATCCCAGCTTTGGACGCAGCGCCGCATACGATGGTTGCATACGAATTTCAGGTACGCCCTAGCCTTCGCCGAACAGCTTCTCCAGATGCAGCGTCAGGTAAATGACTTCATCATCGGAAATCTCATAGCTGTAGCGTTTCAGCACATACCGGCGCATTTGCTGCGCGCAGTCGTAGGCCTGCCGGAAATTTTCGCGTACGAACGCGCTGAGTTTTTCATCGTAGGTGGATTTCGGCTTTTCATGGTCGATCACGCGCAGGGAAAAATACTTCAGATGCGTGATGAATCGGGAATAATTGTAGCTGTCTCGTTCAAGCGGCTCACGAGCCTGGTGACGGACAATGTCCACAAGTTCATGCACCAGGTCGAGTGACTGCACCGTCTCGCGCAGATTGCCGCGGCCAAGATTGATCAGATGTGTGGCGATAAAGGCCAGTTCGTCGTCGCTGATCCGTACCCCGTAGTTCTGTGTGAGCATGCTGCGCGCCAAGCGGCTGATCTCGAACTCCTTTTTGTAAAACATCATAATCTCGTTCGTCAGCGCATTATGCAGTTCCAGTCCGTTTTTGAGGCGGGCAACCATCTCATGCAGGTGGTCGGCCAGCATCAGGGCAGCTGTAATCGGGATACTGCCGTCCATACCGCGCGCCTGCTGCTCCATTTGCAGAAGCTGAACGGCAAGATCAAATTGATCCTCCGGGATCTCGTTGTAAATCTGCCGTATTCTGGCGTGCTCTGCATCGTCTGGCACGAAAAGCCTATGATCCGGATAACGCTTCAGATCGACAGCCGCGCCCGTCCGTCCGTGATAGCTGATGCCCTTGGCGACTACAATCAATTCCTTGCCGCCTGTGTCGCGCACCAGAACAACATTATTGTTGATGATCTGCCGGATAAACACAGCCCCGCCTCCCATACTTAGATTTACAGGCTCGCGCCCAGGAAATATGCCTCTGTGGTCGCCTCCGTGATAGATGCGGCGCGTTTGCAATCACCGACATAGTACGTCTCCGGCACAACGCCGTAGAGTGCCTCCACTGCGTCTGCATCTGCGCGCAAACCCGCTGCAATGACAAATGTATCGTGCGGAATGACGCGCGTTCCGCCGTCCTTCTCCCGCACCGTGCAGCCCTGCGCCATTACGCCGGTGCAGACCGTCTGTGTCAGAATCGTGATTCGCGTTTCCTGTTCCAGATGCAGCATCAGATCCTGCCGGTACAGTTCGTTTCCGTTCGCGGCAAGCTTGTCCCGAAGTTCAACAACCGTGACCATTCTGTCCAGCGCTGCGAGTTCCAGCGCCAGTTCGCAGCCAATGCTGCCGCCGCCGAGAATGTGTCTGACCGGACAGTTATCGTCGGTCCATTTATATTCGCCGGGGTTAAAGTAGCAGTTAAAGCGGCGGATGTCGGGATCGCGATGGGAATGAGCGGAACGGATGTGGCAAAGCAGGCAGCAGATATAGTATTGACAGACGACAATTTTGCAACGATCCGGGAAGCTGTCCGGGAAGGAAGAGAGATCTATGCCAATATTAAAAAGACGGTCATTTTTCTTTTATCATCGAATTTTGGTGAGATCATGACCATGTTTTTTGCGATCCTTTTTTCCTTTCCGGCACCTCTTAAGGCAAGTCATATCCTGTGGATCAATCTGATCACGGATTCCCTTCCGGCGTTGGCACTGGGAGTGGATAAAAATGACGGAAAAAGCCTGATGCGCTGTCCTCCAAGAAAAGCAGCGGAGAGTCTGTTCGCCCGGGGCGGAATGGCCTGTACCTTACTCTATGGAGCGCTGATCACCGGTATCGGTCTGGCGGCATTTCTGGTATTGCCCTGTGGGATCCTGGCAGGCAGGGGAGAACTGTCCTGGAATCTGTCTGACTGGGTGGAGGGACTTCGTGAATTACTGTCCCGGGAAAAAATACTTGCCCGATCCCAGACCTATGCTTTTACAGTACTGGGAATGTGCCAGCTGTATCATGCAGTGGGAATGCGGGATATGCAGAAGTCCGTATTTGCCATGAGACCCTGGGATAATCCGCTGATGGTGTTGGCCTGTGTTATTGGATTTGCGCTGCAGTTTGCGGTAACGGAAGTACCGTTTCTCATCGGAGCGTTCGGAACCTCCCATCTGTCCGGACAGGAATGGCTGCTATTGAATGTACTGGCAGCATTTCCACTACTGGCTCATGAGCTGGTAGTGATGTTACGGAAGTGAGTACGCTTATCCGGGCTTACCGACGATTCAGAACGATAATTCGCCCTATAACTTCAGGCAGATATTCTTGCGTATGCAAGCATCTGCCGAATACCCTGCCTGAAGCTACATGGCTCTGAATAGTCGTAATATTCAGAACCCCATTCGCAAAATCGCATCTCCGATGCTTTCCTTTTGCTCATGTGGTTACTTCGCCACATAAATATAGCCAGAGGATCTTACGAATGCAAGCATTCGATGTTCCTCCGGTTATATTTACGTGGCTCTGAATATTTACAAAAAGTTAACATTTTCCTTGTATGGAGTTTATAGTCAATAGTTACAATAAAATTGACAAATAACTTTCATGGGAGGGCAATGTGATGAAAATTATCAGAAAAACAGCGATTGTTATGCTTCTCTGCCTCTATTTTCTAACATATGGTGTATTGCCGCAGGTACAGGCCGCAGGTAAAGACGCTCCTGTGATCGTGGTAGCGCATCGGGCGGGGGCAAAAGTAGCTCCGGAGAACACGGTGGCGGCCCTGGAACAGGCCATCCGGGATGGAGCGCCTATTGCAGAGATTGATGTGCAGCAGTTGTCGGACGGAACCCTGATCGTTATGCATGACAGTAATTTTAAACGGACCACAGGAGAGGATATCTGCGTATGGGATGCGGAGGCAGATGCTCTCAAAACCCTGGAAGTGGGCAGCGGTTTTTCGGCAGCATACCGGGGAGAACAGATCCCGACACTGGAAGAAATGCTTGCCTGTGCCAGAGGCAGGATCACTCTGATGATCGAACTGAAATATACCGGACAGGAGGATGCACTGGAGGAAAGCGTGCTGACTCTGCTGCAGGACTATGATATGGTGGATGAGTGTATTATAGGCTCCATGAACAAGGGAACCCTGCAGAAAATGAAGGAGCTGGAACCGGGGATTTCAACAGTTTTTATTGCCCATGATCTGGAAGAAGAGGATTATGAGTTGGACTATGCCGACAGCTATAGCATCGAGGGGAGAAATCTTACGGTGGATATGGTAGATGCCATTCATTACTGCGGAAAGTCGGTATACGGGTGGACAGCCAATACTTCCGGTGCCATGCTTCGGATCGTAAACTGTGGGGCGGACGGTGTGATCACGGATGATGTGAGATTATTACAGACATTTTTGAGAGAACAGGCTTGCCGTAAAGCGTTTGCAAGTGTATACTGATTAATTATAATGAGGGGAAGAATACGGAAGCAGGTTGGTGTATATGAGTAAAATATGGGAATTTTTCGAGAATCTGGGTGAATACGTATATGTGGCAGATGCAGAGACTCATGAATTGATATATATGAACAAGAAGACTCTGAAGAGCTATGGATTTCAAAGTCATGAAGAGATCATCGGGTTAAAGTGTTATGAGATATTGCAGGGAAATTCTCTGCCCTGTGGCATGTGTAATAATGAACAGTTAAAGCCGGGTTTTTTTAAGGAATGGGAATATTACAATCCGCTGCTGCGAAGAGAACTTCATATCAAGGACACACTGGTAGAAGAAGACGGGAGAAAATACCGTATGGAAATCGCCATAGATTGCGGCAATCTGAATGAGAGAGGGCACAAATCCGAAGATTACCGTAATATGGAGGCTGCGTTGAATGAAGCCATCCGTGTGGCACAGCGGCAGGAGAGCATGGATCAGACATTGCAGGTGCTGCTGGAATTTGTCGGAAAGAATTTGGAAGCGGGACGGGCCTATATTTTTGAAAAGGATGACCACGATCATGACCACAATACATACGAATGGGTAGCCAAGGGAGTCGCACCGGAAAAGGATACCCTTCAGGATCTACCGCCGGAGATCTGTGCGGAATGGTATCGGAAGTTTGATGAGAATCAGAGTTTTGTCACAGAGAATCTGGAAGAAATGAAAGATGTGGATCCGCAGATGTATGAAGTTCTGGTAAGACAGAATATTCATTCCCTGGTGGTGGTTCCGCTTTATGATGATGGGAAAGTAATCGGCTTCTACGGAGTAGACAATCCTTCGACCAGATATTTTGAATTTGTGTCGGAGATGCTGCAGATCATGGGACACTTTATCGTATCGTCTCTGAAGCAGAGAAATCTGGTACGGGAGCTGGAAGTGATGAGTTATTCGGATCCGCTGACGACATTGGGGAACCGTTATGCCATGGAGAGGTACATTGAGCAGGTGGACCATACCGAGCCCATCGGCGTGGTATACTGTGATATTACAGGATTAAAACTGATCAATGACAGTGAAGGACATTCCGCCGGAGACCGCCTGATCCGCAGGTGCTGTGACTGCCTGAAACGTGTATTTGAAGGAAATGGAATGTTCCGTATCGGCGGAGATGAACTGGTGGTCCTGTGCACCGGAATTTCTGAAAAGGAGCTTTATCAAAAGGTGGAGGAATTAAAAACAGAGCTGGCAGCTCATGATGTCTCCATGGCAGTAGGAGCAGCGGTGAACACTCTGGAAGCCGTGGGAAAGGATCATCTGCTGACGGAGTCCGAGAGACGGATGTATCAGGACAAGGCAGAATACTATCGCAGTACAGGGCTGGACCGCAGAAAGGTCTGAATTCTGAAATATCATTTTAAAAATTTATGTGTTGAGAATTTCTATCAGGCAGTTCCCTTGACGGGAACTGCTTTTTTCTATATTATTTATATAGGTTAGATAAAACTAACTCAGTGACTTTTGGATGGCAGGAGGTGAAGCGCTGATTGAGTCAGGAAACGTGGGAGATCCTGTGTGAAATGGAAGCAGACGATGTGGAACTACAGTTGGCTTTGCAGTGTGCACCGCTGATCACGGGACTTAAGATTTCCAATCTGCTGACGATTTCCCCGGAAGGCTTTACACAGGTGGGAAGGATCGTTGAAGGCAGTGTGCTTTCCCTGTATCCCTTGTTGGAGACAGAGGAGAAAATGGTAATACTGTTGTATCGGGAAGACCGGCTGGAAAAGTATCTGAAAATGCCGCAGGTACAGAAACTGCTGCGGGAGGCAGGGTACGAATCCGATCGACTGGAGGATATTTTGCCGGTATTTTGCGATCGTTATGAAACCTATGCAGAGAGAGGGAAGCCGTTCCCCCACGAACTGGGATTGCTGTTAGGATATCCCCCGGAGGATGTGGAAGGATTTATCAGACATCAGGGGAAGAACAGCCTCTGCACCGGTTATTGGAAAGTATATGCGGATAAAGAAGGAAAACAGAGACTTTTTGAAAAATATGAATATGCCAGGGAAAATTTGATCCAGCTGTTGCATTATGGATTAAAGATGACAGAAATCATAGATATCTGCGGATGTACCGCAGCATAGAAACAGGCACGGAAAGGTGCGGAAGGGAAGGAAAAATAAATGGATAAGATTTATGTAGTATTCTGGACACAGGGTGGTAACACCCAGGCTATGGCAGAGGCCATCGGAGAGGGTATCCGGGAAGCCGGGAAGGAAGCGGAGGTAGTATTTGTGACCGGCGCCAACCTTGACGAACTAAAGGCTGCTCCCAAGTTTGCACTGGGCTGTCCCGCGATGGGAGCGGAAGTCCTGGAGGAATCCGAGATGGAGCCTTTTGTATGTGATGTGGAAGGCTTTGCTTCCGGCAAAAAGATCGCACTGTTCGGTTCCTATGGCTGGGGAGACGGTGAGTGGATGAGAGACTGGACCACCCGCATGGAAGCAGCGGGAGGAACGG
>ERZ779890.3305-NODE-3305-length-14506-cov-37.108020_pt1 | contig 14506 bp, 20 predicted proteins | sample MGYA00511553_ERZ779890 | MGnify/ENA primary metagenome ERZ779890 (study PRJEB29588, sample SAMEA2152064) | human gut metagenome | biome: human gut; feature: human-associated habitat; material: faeces | place: Denmark | collected 2008/2010 ...
GGCGGGGTTTTTTGCCGCCCAGCCTGCCGCTCCCCTGCACACGGGGATGCTGGTGGGAGCCGGTACCGTCCGGGCCAGCGCGGCCGGGTACCAGGTCCAGCGGCTGGAGCCGGCGCATTATGCCGCCATCCACCGGCGGCTGGAGCAGGCCCTGGCCGACGGTGCCCTGGGCGTATCCCTGGGTCTGGGCTACGCGCCGGAGTGCTTCTATACCACCGATGAGCTGATCCGGGCCCTGGCCCCCCTGGCGGGGCAGAGCATCCCCATCACCGTCCACATGCGCCAGGAGGGCGGCGGCGTGGTAACGGCCGCCCAGGAGATGGTGGAGGTGGCCCGGGCCCTGATGGCCCCGGTGCATATCTCCCACCTGAAGGCCATGGGCCGGGACAACTGGCGCAGCAAGGTGCCCCAGGTGCTGGCCCTGCTGGACCGGGCCCGCCAGGAGGGGCTGGACCTGTCCTGCGACGTGTATCCCTACACCGCCGGGTCCACCCAGCTGCTGCACATTCTGCCGCCGGAGTTTCTGGCCGGAGGCATGGAGGCCATTGTCCGCCGTCTGGGGGACCCGGACCAGCGCCGCCAGCTGGCCCGCCGCATCGAAAGCGGCGACGGCTTCGACGATATCGCCCGGCTGGCTGGCTGGGACGGCATTTTCCTCACCAGTCTCCACTGCCCGGAGGATCACCCCTACCAGGGCATGAGCCTTGCCCGGATCGCCGCCCTGACGGGCCAGGACCCCCTGACCTGCTGCTGCGACCTGCTGGTGCGGGAGCGGGGAGAGATCACCATGATCGACTTCATGGCCGACGAGGAGGACATAGCCGCCATTCTGCGGGACCCCTTCTCCAACCTGATCTCCGACTCCACCTATCCCACCGAGGGACAGCCTCATCCCCGGGTATACGGAACCTTTGTCCACCTGCTGACCCGGTTCGTCCTGCAGCGGGGCGACCTGACGCCGGAGGCGGCTATCCACAAGATGACAGGCCGTCCGGCAGCGGTGCTGGGCATGCCCGACCGGGGTGTGCTGGCCCCGGGAGCCCAGGCGGATATCAACATATTTGCCCCGGAGGACCTGCGGGAGCCCGGGACGTATCAGGACCCCTGCCGCATGGCGGAGGGGATGGACACCGTGCTGGTGGCCGGCGTCCCGGTCATCGACGGCGGCGTATACACCGGCGCCATGGCCGGACACATTGTCAGGAGGTAATCGTATGCTGGAAGCGCTCATTGAAATCGTTCGCCGGGCGGGGGACATGGTCCTCTCCGCCCACGATATCCAGAATGTCACCCGGGAAAAGCACGGCCCCGCAGACCTGGTGACCCAATATGACGAGGCCGTGCAGGCGTTTCTGCGCCGGGAGCTGCTGCGCCTGCTGCCGGAGGCGGATTTCTTCGGCGAGGAGGGGGAGCATCCCGCCCTGACCCGGCCCTGGGTCTTTGTGGTGGACCCCATCGACGGCACCACCAACTTCACCCGCCGCATGAACTACAGCAGCATCTCCGTGGCCCTGGTCCACAATGGCCAGACGGAGTACGGCGTGGTGTACAACCCCTATGTGGGCGAGCTGTTCGCCGCCCGGCGGGGCCATGGGGCCACCCTCAACGGCGCCCCCATTCACGTCAGCGGCAACGACGTGCCCCATGCCATTGTGGTGTGCGGCTCCACCATCTATGACCGGACGTATACGGACCGGAACTTCTCCATCCTGCGCCGGCTGTATGACCGGTGCCTGGACTACCGGCGCTTTGCCTCGGCGGCCCTGGACTGCTGCCAGATCGCGGCAGGCCGGGCGGAGATCTTCTTCGAGTGCCGCCTGTCCCCCTGGGACTATGCCGCCGGGACGCTCATCGCCCAGGAGGCCGGAGCCACCGCCACCCGCCTGGAGGGCGGCCCCATGGACCCGCTCCACGCCGGGTCGGTGTTCATCACCAACGGCGTGTGCCACAGCGTCCTCTCCGAACTCCAGCAGTAAAGATGAAAAATGGCTGCCCTCCTCGGGCAGCCATTTTCCGTATTTACCGGATCATACCGGCGCGCAGGAATCCTGGTCCACGCCGCTGCGGTACTCGTTGGGAGACACGCCGATCACGTCCCGGAAGGCCCGCGCGAACTTGCTGGCGTTGTCATAGCCAAACTGCCCGGCGATGTCCAGCACCGTCCGGTCCGTGGACCGCAGCAGCTCCGCCGCGCCGTGCATCTTCTGCAGGCGCAGCCACGCGGCGGGACTCCGGCCGTAAACCCCCTGAAAGCTGGCCCTGATCTGGGCGGCGGAGGCCCCGAAGTGCCGGGACAGGTCCTGGGTGGTCACCTTGCTCTCGGTGTTGGCCAGCAGATAATCCGCCGCCTTTCTGGCCAGAGACACCTGTCCCCGGGTCAGCCCCGGGACCGCCTGCGGAACGGGAGACACCTCCAGAGCGCTGAGAAACAGCAGCAGCTCCAGCACCTTCACCTTCAGATACCCCTGCCGCAGATCCTCCGGCACATGGTACAGCTCCGAGAATACGTGCTCCACCCGCCGGGAGGACCGTGCGGCGAAATACCCCCCGGCAGCGCAGAATTTCTCCGCCAGGGCGGCGGGCTGCACCTCCACGTCCTCCAGAAAGCAGGACAGACACCGGGGCGCCCGCCGGGGATCCACGGTAACGGTAACGCCGTGATAGTGCCCGGTGGGAAACGTGGCCGCGGTGGGCAGCACGTCCTGCCTTGCCACGGACAGGTCCCCCGGAGCCAGGTAAAAATACCGGTCCCCCAGGCGATACTCCATGCGTCCCTCCCGGCAATGGCTGATCTCCAGAGCCCCGGGGGCGGCGGGGTCCATGGGACAGGACCCGGCGTGGACGTCGTGATAGCGGATGTCAATGCCCGGAAACACCGGATAAAGCGTCACCGCCGCCCGGCCCCCGTCCGGGGTCTCCCGGCGGACGGTGCGCCCCGGCAGCGGTGCGGCGTCACGCAGACATGAGTGCGTCATGCCTTACTTTTTCAGGTGGCCCAACAGGCCGCGCTTTTCCACGGGACGGGACACCACGTCCAGGGCCTTGTAGCCGGTGGCGTCGATGACCTGGCGCAGCTGCGCCTGATCCAGGGCCTCCTGGGACCGGATCACCGTCCGGCCCTTGCTGTGGGACGAGGACACCTTCCTCACCTGGAAATGGCTGCGGATGGCGTCGTTGATGTGCCCCTCGCACATGCCGCACATCATGCCGTCCACCTTGACAATGGTTTCGATCATGGATCATTACCTCCTTGGAAAATGCAAAAGCAGTTTACTCCGCCGCCCGCAGCCGGTCCCGGAGCTGGGGCAGCCGGTCCTGGGACTGCGCCAGGATGGCATAGGCCGCCGTCTGACAGGCGTCCTCCTCCAGGCCCAGTGCCTCCTGCATCCGGCGGCACAGGGGGCCGAAGCACGCGGCATAGCCTGCGGCGGCGCTGCGGCCCTCCCGGGTCAGATACACCGTGCCGTACCGCTCCTTTTCCACCAGGCCCGCCTGGCAGAGATTCTGGAGCATGGAGTGGGCGCTGGGCTTGGACACATTCATCCGGGCGGCGATCTCCACGGAGCGGACGCCCTTGCCCTCCCGGCACAGGTCGTCCAGAACCAGCAGATATTTGATGGCGGCCGGCGTCATGCCCGGCGTGCAATTAGACATATCTAACCTCCTGGGTGAAAGGGCGGGGGAGACGCGGAGCTGCCCACGTCTCCCCCCGGGTAAGAATCACGGCTGGCTGTGATGGCACTGGCCATGCATGGCGCAGTGGGCGCAGCCCGCGCCGCAGGAGGACTTTCCCTGCTTTTTCTGCCGGACCAGGCCGCGGATGATAAGGACTACAATGGCTAACAGGGCGATGCTGATGAGAATGGTGGAGAGGTTTGCGCTGATCCAATGCAGCATGGGTGATCACTCCTTTTCAGAATTGGCAGCTTGCGCTGCTCAGACCTTGGCGTTGAGCCTGGTGGCCTCCTTATAGGGGCGCACCAGCATGTAGACCATCAGGGCCAGAGCCGCCAGGGCGGCGATGAGGCCGATGACGTTCAGGTTGCCGGTAAACACATTGCCGAACTGGTTGATCATCAGGCCGACGAGATAGGCAAAGCCGCACTGATAGCCGATGGCGAACCAGGTCCACTTGCGGTTGTTCATCTCCCGCTTGATGGCGCCGATGGCGGCGAAGCAGGGAGCGCACAGCAGGTTGAACACCAGGAAGCTGAAGCCGCTGATGCCGGTGAAGGCCGCGCCGATGTTCTGATACACGGTGCCGTCGCCGCCGCCATACAGGATGCCCAGGGTGCCCACGATGTTCTCCTTGGCCACAAGGCCGGTGATGGAGGCCACGGCAGCCTGCCAGTTGCCCCAGCCCAGGGGCTTGAAGATCCAGGCGATGACGCCGCCGATGGCAGCCAGGATGGAGCTCTGGATCTCGCTCTCGTCCAGCATCCGGAAGGTGCCGTCCACCCAGCCGAAGTAGGTGGTGAACCACACGAAGATGGTGGAAAGCAGGATGATGGTGCCGGCCTTCTTGATGAAGCTCCAGCCGCGCTCCCACATGCTGCGCAGCACGTTGCCCAGAGTGGGCCAGTGATAGGCGGGCAGCTCCATCACGAAGGGAGCGGGATCACCGGCGAACATCTTGGTCTTCTTCAGCATGATGCCGGAGACGATGATGGCGGCCATGCCGATGAAGTAAGCGGAGGTGGACACCCATGCGCTGCCGCCGAAGATGGCGCCGGCGATCATGGCGATGAAGGGGACCTTGGCGCCGCAGGGGATGAAGGTGGTGGTCATAACGGTCATCCGGCGGTCGCGTTCATTTTCGATGGTACGGGAAGCCATGACACCGGGCACGCCGCAGCCCACGCCGATGAGCATGGGGATGAAGGACTTGCCGGACAGGCCGAACTTGCGGAACACGCGGTCCAGCACGAAGGCGATACGGGCCATGTAGCCGCAGGCCTCCAGGAAGGCCAGCATCAGGAACAGAACCAGCATCTGGGGCACGAAGCCCAGCACCGCGCCCACACCGGCCACGATACCGTCATTGATCAGGCCGCTGAGCCAGTCGGCGGCGCCGGCAGACTCCAGACCATTGCTGACCAGCACGGGGATACCGGGGACCCACACGCCGTAGTCGGCGGGGTCGGGGGCGTCAAATCCGTTTTCAGTGAGATACTTCACGGCGTCCACAAAGGTCATCTGCACCACGTTGTCCAGCTTGTCCGCACCCTCGGGCAGGGTGTCGTAATAGGCGGTCATGGTGTTGATGGCCAGGGTCTCCTCGTCCTCCACGTCCACGGTGGCGGTGGAGGAGCCGGGCTGGAAGCTCTGCATTTCTGCCAGCAGGGCCTGGGCGTCAAAGTCCTCGGCCTCGGGGTCGATCTCCGTGCCCAGGAAAGCGTCCACAGCCTGGATGGCGGCGGTGTAATCGTCGTTGACGGCGTTATACTCCTTGCTGCCGATGCCCAGCAGGTGCCAGCCGTCGCCGAACACGCCGTCGTTGGCCCAGTCGGTGGCGGGAGCGCCCACGGCTACCATGGCGATCCAGTAAACCAGGAACATCACCACGGCGAAGATGGGCAGGCCCAGCCAGCGGTTGGTGACCACCTTGTCGATCTTGTCGGAGGTGGACAGCTGGCCCTTGTTCTTCTGCTTGTAGCAGCTCTTGATGATCTCGGCGATGTAGACGTAGCGCTCGTTGGTGATGATGCTCTCGGCGTCGTCGTCCAGCTCCTTTTCGGCGGCCTGGATGTCCTGCTGGATGTGCTGCATCACGTCAGCGGGGATGCTGAGCTTCTGCAGCACCTTGTCGTCCCGCTCGAAGATCTTGATGGCATACCAGCGCTGCTGCTCCTCGGGCAGGGTGTGGACGGCGGCCTCCTCAATGTGGGCAATGGCGTGCTCCACGGGGCCGGAGAAGGTGTGCATGGGGATGGTCTTGGTCTGGCCCTTGGCGGCCTTCACGGCGGCCTCGGCGGCGTCCATCACGCCGTCGCCCTTCAGAGCGGAGATCTCCACGATCTCGCAGCCCAGCTGGCGGGACAGCTCCTTGACGTTGATCTGGTCGCCGTTCTTGCGGACCACGTCCATCATGTTCACGGCGATGACCACAGGGATGCCCAGCTCCGTCAGCTGGGTGGTCAGATACAGGTTGCGCTCCAGGTTGGTGCCGTCGATGATGTTCAGGATGGCGTCGGGGCGCTCGCCGATCAGGTAATTCCGGGCCACCACCTCCTCCAGGGTGTAGGGGGACAGGGAGTAGATGCCGGGCAGGTCCATGATGACCACGTCATCGTGCTTCTTCAGCTTGCCCTCTTTCTTCTCCACGGTGACGCCGGGCCAGTTGCCCACGAACTGGTTGGAGCCGGTGAGGGCGTTGAACAGGGTGGTTTTACCGCAGTTCGGGTTGCCCGCCAGGGCAATTTTGATCTGCTTATCCATATGATTCTCGTATCTCCTTTCCGGGAACTTATTCCACTTCGATCATTTCGGTGTCCGCCTTCCGCAGGCTCAGCTCATAGCCCCGAACGGTGACCTCCATGGGGTCGCCCAGAGGGGCCACCTTCCGGACAAACACCTGGGTGCCCCGGGTGATGCCCATGTCCATGATGCGGCGCTTCACGGGGCCCTCCCCGTGGAGCTTCACCACCTGGACCGTCTCGCCGATTTTCACGTCGCGCAGTGTTTTCATGTGGATTCTCTCCTTTTATGTATTTTTGTTTTTCAGATCATGATCTTTCGGGCCATTTCCTCGCTGATGGCGATGCGGGCCTCCTTGACCTTGACGATGACGTTTCCGCCCAGGGCCGCCACCACCGTGACGGTGCCCCCGGCCACAAAGCCCAGATCCTCCAGGTGCTTCTTCACCTCGGGGCTGCCGCCCACCCGGTGGATGAGATTTTCTTCGCCCATGTTGGCTAATGTCAGCGGCATCATAGCTGCTTCCCTCCCTGTGATAGCGGTTAGGGGTCACTAACCGATCGTGAAAAATGAATGGTTAATCTGCCTTAACCCCTTTCCGAAGAAAAAGGTTAAGCTCCCTTAACCGCTGCATAGTTTAACACCTCTAACATTTGTTGTCAACCCTTTTTCCGGAAAAATCTTTTCTTCCTTGCAATTTTGGTTAAAATATGCTAACCTATATGTAATCTTACTGGAAGGTTGGTACTGTTTGCCATGCAGATCTTAAGAGCCTCGGAGGATTACCTGGAAACCATGCTGATGATGAAGGAGAAGCATGGCTACATTCGCTCCATTGACATTGCGGAGTATCTGGGCGTGACAAAGCCCAGCGTCAGCTACGCCACCAAGCGCCTGCGGGAGAGCGGCTATATCACCATGGACAAGGAGGGGCTCATCACCCTGACGGACACGGGCATGGCCATCGCAGCCAGCATGCTGGACCGGCACAAGACCCTGACGCAGTTTCTTATCCATCTGGGTGTGGACCCGGAGACCGCCGAGGCCGACGCCTGCAAGATGGAGCACGACATCAGCCAGCAGACCTTTGAGGCCATCTGCCGCCACGCCGACCGGGCAGAATAAGTCCTCCGGGTAAATCCACATTTCCGCCATGGACAGCAGCGGCAGCGCCGTGACCCTGACCCTGCCTCTGACCCAGTCCGGCGGAAAAGTCTATGACGCCGGAGCAGACAGTGTCGGCATTTTTGCCGAAATTTTAGGCGAATAGGTTCAAAAAACAGCGGGACGCCCAAGGCATTTCCACAGCCTTGGGCGTCCCGCCTTTTCTCGCCTTTGTCCCGGGACAAACCGCCGGTTTTCCGGGCCGTCCCGCTCTGTACCGGGACGGTTTTTTCCGTCAGGGGTTCAGGTGCCGCTTGAAGTTGCCCAGGGTATGTACCCCCTCCTGGACCATGAAGAACGCATGGGGGTCCACCTTCCGGACCTCCTGCTGCAGGGTCTCGATCTCATACTTGGACAGGCAGATGCAAAGGATCTGCACCTCGTCCCCGGTATAGGCCCCGTGGCCGGACCAATAGGTAATGCCCCGGTCCATTTTCCACCCCAGCTCCCAGAAGGGCTCCAGATCCCGGAGCTTCGTGACGACCAGCACCTGGGTGGTGATATTCTGCTGATGGACCCGGTCCACAAACAGGGCGTTGAACACCGTGTAAATGGCGGAATAAATGGCCGTGGGCGCGCTGAACAGCACCAGGCACATGGCATACAGCACCGCGTTGAACAGCAGCGAAAACCGCCCCACCGTGAAGCCCTTGGTCTTTTTGGACAGGTACAGCCCCAGAATATCCAGGCCGCCGCAGGACGCGCCGCAGGTCAGCACCAGGCCGTTGGAAAAGCCTGCCAGAATGCCGCCCACCAGGCAGCTGGTGAGAACATCCGAAATAATGGGCGTGGCCGGAATGGGAATAATGGACAGAAACACGGAGTTGGACACCGTGCACAGGGCCAGCATGGCCACAAATGAGCGCCCCATGGTCTTATAGGCCAGCAGCAGCAGCGGCAGATTCGCCGCCAGATACAGCGTGCCCGCCAGGTCAAAGTTGTCAAACCGGATGCCCAGCTTGGTATCCAGCAGCGTCCGGATCACCTGGCACAGGCCCAGCAGACCGCTGGAATACAGGTGCTGGGGCACGATAAACAGATTGATGGCCAGGGCCAGCAGCAGCGAGCCGAACAGCGCCGCCCCCACCCGGGGCCATCGATTATGCAGAACCTTATCCAACATACCGGAGATAACACCCTTTCTTACTCTCTATGGCGCGGCCTCCTGTCCGCCGTCCGGACACGCCGCCCAAATTATCCACACAGTATAGGCATTATAAGGTTTTCCCCGGAAAAGTCAAGGCTTTTCCGGGGAAATAATCACATTTTTACAGGCTGTACCGCAGGGAACGGTACAGCTTCATGGTGCTGTTGGACAGGGTCCGGGAGACGGTGGACTTGTTGATGCCCAGCTCCCGGGCGATGCTGCTGACCGTCATGCTCTGAGAATAGCGCATGCGGAGGATCTGGCGCTGACGGTCCGTCAGATCCTGCTCCACCGCCATGGGCAGATTCCGCAGCAGCCGCTCGATCTGGAGACGGTTGTCGTCCCGGTTCTCCCGGGCCCAGAGCTGCAGGCTGGCCATGTCCAGCGGATCATAGGGGATGCCGGCCATATCAGATGCGGTATTTTTCACGTCTTATGTACCTCCTGTCGTAATAGTGGGCGGTGTGCTCCGCCAGCTCCCGGGCCTCCCGCAGCAGGGGCCGCAGCTCCTGCTGCCTCTGGCGGAGGGTCTGGGCCGCCTGGGGGTCCCCCTCCGCCAGCTCCTGCTGCCGCAGCTCCCGGAGCCGCCGGGCCACCGTCTCCGCCTGCCGGGCGTATTGGGGCGAAAGTTCCTGTAGCGTCATAAAACTGCCTCCTCTCTCCTGTGTGCATGGGTAAATGCGGATGATCGCCGGATCTATGCGAAAAAAACCTGCCTTCGGCAAAAATTTTTGTTGACAAAGCGGGACAAGTCTGGTAATATAATCTTCGCTGGTCAGACGCTGGTGTAGCTCAGCTGGTAGAGCAGCTGATTTGTAATCAGCAGGTCGGGGGTTCGAATCCGTCCACCAGCTCCAATTTCATACATGGGGGATTTCCCGAGTGGCCAAAGGGGACAGACTGTAAATCTGCTGGCAACGCCTTCGGTGGTTCGAATCCACCATCCCCCACCAGGACTTCCGGATGCAGTCGCATCCGGAAGTCTTTTTTGCCATCCGGCGGGCTGCCCCTACCTGTCCCGGGAATTTTCCGAAGGATTGCAGGAGGGTTGCCCTTTTTCGGGCAACAGGCGGAAAAAAACTTCCGCATGGGTATAATTGGGAGAAAACCCGCCGAAAAAACGGGGAAATTTGGGCGCTGCGCCCATTGCACAGGGGCGGCGGCTGTGCTATAATGCCGTGGCATTATGTGGGAAAAGGACGATTTTCATGACGGAAACGGTACTTTTTATATTGGAGATCATCGGTACGGCGGTTTTTGCCGCCTCCGGCGCTCTGGCCGGGCTCCAGCGCCAGCTGGATGCCTTCGGCGTGGTGATCCTGGGCGTGTGTACCGCCTGCGGCGGCGGCGTTATCCGGGACCTGACCCTGGGCATCACGCCGCCGGTGATGTTCTGCCAGCCGGTGTATGCCCTGGTGGCCATGGGTGTGTCGGCCCTGGTGTTCCTGCCCGCCGTGCGGCATCTGCTGGCGGTAGAGAGCCGCGCCTATGAGCTGATCATGCTGTGGCTGGACTCCATCGGCCTGGGCCTTTTTACGGTGGTGGGCGTTCAGTGCGCCTTTCAGCAGGCAGAGAACTATAACCTGTTCCTGCTGGTGTTTGTGGGCGTCATCACCGGCGTGGGCGGCGGTGTGCTGCGGGACGTGCTGTCCAACCAGAAGCCCTACATCTTTGTCAAGCACTTCTATGCCTGCCCCACCCTGATCGGGGCATTGCTGTGCGCCCTGTGCTGGCAGCATCTGGGGGATATTCCCTCCATGCTGCTGGGAGCGGCGGTGATCCTGGTGCTGCGGCTGTGCGCCGCCCACTTCCGCTGGGGCCTGCCCCATGCGGCGGACCTTCCGGAATAACCGGCGTTTGTCAAAAAGGACTGTGCCTGCCGCGAAAGCGGCAGGTTTTTTTGTCTGGTGCGCCAGAAATCTTGAGACTGACGCTACTATACCACAAGAATCTTGGTGTGTCAAGCCCGTTTTAACAAGTTTCTTGTTAAAAGTATTGACAAAAACCAACAAACGTGGTATGCTGACAGCAGAACCGCGTCGAACCGTGTCGAAGGAGGGCAGAACCATGAGCTTTGGCGAACAGCTGCGCAAGCGCCGGGAGGAGCTGGGCATATCCCGGGCGGAGCTGGCGGACCGGCTGGGAGTATCCCGGTCCGCCATAGGCAATTATGAGACCGGCGTCAGCGCCCCCAAGGAGGAGGTACTGCTGCGGCTGTTTGACGCCCTGGGCGTGGACCCCAACTATCTGTATCGGGACGCCTACCGGGCCAATGGCGGCATTCGCTCCGACGAGGAGCAGGCCCTGCTGGAGAGCTATCGGCGGCTGAGCCTGGCCGGGCGGCAGACGGTCCACACCATGGTCCGCGCTCTGGAGGGCATGCAGCAGGAGCTGGAGCAGGCCCAGCCCCAGCAGGCCCCCCGCACCATCCCCCTGTATTTCAGCCCCGCCGCCGCCGGATACGCCGCCCCGGTGTTCAGCGAGGACTATGAGACCATCCCCGTCACCGGACAGGTGCCCCGTGGGGCCGAGCTGGCGGTGCGTATCCAGGGCGACTCCATGGAGCCTCATATTCACGACGGCGGCGTGGTGTATGTGAACCACGATCCCCTGCAAAACGGCGACGTGGGTATTTTCTGCGTGGACGGCGAGATGGTGTGCAAGCAGTATTACCGGGACCCGCTGGGCATGGTATATCTGTTCAGCCTGAACCGGCGCAGGGCCGACGCCGACGTGCTGCTGCCCCCCAGCAGCGGCCGCAGTCTCACCTGCTTCGGGCGCTGCATGCTGCACAGTCTGCCTCTGCCTCAATAATTTTTGGCTAATGTGCCAATTCCCTTCGATTATATTTGACTTTTTGCATAAAAGCCCTTACAATGAAAACGCCCTTCGTCATGAAGGGCGTTTTTCTGATAAAAAGGTGGAGAAGACTATGAAAATTCTGCTGCAAGTGGCATTGGTATTCGGCATTTACTGGGTGGGGCAGGGCATCGAGGCGGTGCTGCCCTTTGCCTTTCCGGCCAGCGTCATCAGTCTGCTGCTGCTGTTGGTGCTGCTGCTGACAGGCGTGGTGCGGGTGGACCACATCCGGGAAAGTCCGACTTTCTGCTGGGGAACCTGGGCTTTTTCTTCATCCCCGTGTCGGTGAGCATCATGAACTATGTGGACCTGCTCTGGCAGCACGCCGCGGCGTTTCTGACGGTGTGCGTGGTGTCTATGGTGCTGACCTATGGGGCCACGGTGTGGGCCGTGCGCCTGACCCAGCGGCTTATGGACCGGGGAGGGAAGCGGAAATGATGCAGGAGCTGTTTGCCCAGCCGTATTTCGGCGTGCTGCTGACGATAGCAGCCTACTGGGCCGGAATGAAGATCCAGCACAAGACCCGGCTTGCCATCTGCAACGGCATGCTGCTGGCGGTGCTGCTGGTGATCGCGGTGCTGCTGGTGTTCCACATCCCCTATGAGAGCTATTACCAGGGCGGGGCGCTGATCAATCTGTTCCTGGGGCCGGCCACGGCCTGTATGGCAGTGACCATCTATTCCCAGCGGAGGCTGCTGGCCAAGCACTGGCTGCCGGTGCTGGTGGGCTGCACCGTGGGCGTGGTGACGGCCATGGGCAGCATTCTGCTGCTGTGCCGCCTGTTTGGCCTGGACCGTGCCATGACCATGTCCCTGCTGCCCAAATCCGTCACCATGCCCATTGCCACCGTCGTATCCCAGGGCCACGGCGGAACGACGGCCATTACCGTGGCGGCGGTGGTGGTGACGGGCATGCTGGGGAACCTGTGCGCACCGCTGCTGGTGAAGCTGTTCCGGGTAAAGGACCCCATAGCCGTGGGCCTGGGCATCGGGGCATGCAGCCACGCCATGGGCACGGCCAAGGCCCTGGAGCTGGGCGAGACCGAGGGAGCCATGAGTGGCCTGGCCATCGGCCTGTGCGGGATCCTTACCACGGTGCTGGCGCTGTTCGCCGGGTTTTTTGTGGCATAACCATTATCCAAAGTGGGGGCAATCCTGCTTTTTTGACAGTCTCAGCGGGGGCGCACAGCGCCCCCGCTTTTTGCTTCCCTAACTTGTCAAAAAGGTTTCAAATGTATGGAATATTTGGCGAATATTTTTGATTTTTTTGTTCCGGATGTTCAAAAGAGGCTGGGTGCTCCCGAAAATTCTTGTGCACCATTTTGCACAAAAACAGGAGACATGGACCGGGGAGCTTTGGTATAATATGGATGGAACAAAAAGACCGTCCCACGGCTGGGCGGATATAGAAAGGGAACGAATTATGGCTATCAAGATCGGTATCAATGGTTTCGGCCGCATCGGCCGCGTGGTCCTGCGCATTCTGGCGGAGCAGCCCGATAAGTATGAGGTCTGCGGCATCAACCTGCGGAAGGCAGATGTGGACTATATGGTCTATCTGCTGAAATATGACTCCGTGTTCCGCCGCTTCAACGGCACCGTGGAGCACGAGGGCGGCGACCTGGTGGTCAACGGCCACAAGATCCGGGTGTTCAGCCAGTCCGACGCGGCCATGATCCCCTGGAGTGAGTGCGGCGCGGAGTACATCATCGAGTCCACCGGCGCCAACAACACCACGGAGAAGGCCTCCCGCCACTTCAAGGGCGGCGCCAGGAAGGTGCTGCTGACCGCCCCCGCCAAGGACGAGGTCACCCCCACCTTTGTATACGGCGTCAACAGCGAGCTGTATCAGCCGGACATGATGGTCATCTCCAACGCCAGCTGCACCACCAACTGCCTGGCCCCCCTGGCCAAGGTCATCCACCAGGAGTTCGGCATCGAGCAGAGCCTGATGTCCACCATCCATGCCTCCACTGCCAAGCAGAAGGCCGTGGACTCCCGGGGCGGCAGCGACTGGCGCACCGGCCGCTCCATCCTCAACAACATCATCCCCACCTCCACCGGCGCGGCCAAGGCCGTGGGCCGGGTGATCCCCAGCCTGAAGGGCAAGATGACCGGCATGGCCTTCCGTGTTCCCACCGCCGACGTGTCCGTGGTGGACCTGACCGCCCGCCTGTCCCGCACCACCACCTATGCCGAGATCTGCTACGCCGTCCGCCACGCCTCCGAGACGTACATGAAGGACATCATCGGCTATACCACCGACCAGGTGGTGTCCACGGATCTGATCGCCGATCCCTGCCCCTGCGTCTTTGACGAAAAGGCCGGCATCATGCTGGACCACGATTTTGTGAAGCTCATCGCCTGGTATGACAACGAGTACGGCTACAGCAATATGGTGGTCCGTATGCTCCAGCACATGTACGACGTCGATCAGGCTGCCCAGGCCAAGTAAAAAAACCTGCATACAATCATACAAACAGGCAAAAGGCCGCCCTTCCGGGCGGCCTTTTGCTATTTCTGATCCTCCTCCGCCTGGCGGGCGATGTCCAGCAGCCAGCGGACGGCCTCCAGCGGGTACCGGCCCCGGGCCGTCTCGCCGGTAAGCATCAGGGCGGACGCCCCGTCCAGCACGGCGTTGTATACATCCAGCACCTCCGCCCGGGTGGGCGCGGGGTGCTCCGTCATGGTGTGCAGCAGCTGGGTCACCACCAGGAAGGGCTTCCCCGCCCGGCGGCACCGGGCGGCCATGTCCTTCTGGGCCCCAGGCAGCCGCAGCAGCCCCAGATTGCTGCCCAAGTCCCCCCGGGCCACGGTGACTACGTCGCAGGCGTCCATCCACCGGGGCAGGGCCTCCCAGCCCAGGCGGTCCTCCACCTTGGCAAACAGGGTGAGCCGGTCCAGGCCCCGGGCATGCAGG
>ERZ779890.3306-NODE-3306-length-14504-cov-5.520866_pt1 | contig 14504 bp, 9 predicted proteins | sample MGYA00511553_ERZ779890 | MGnify/ENA primary metagenome ERZ779890 (study PRJEB29588, sample SAMEA2152064) | human gut metagenome | biome: human gut; feature: human-associated habitat; material: faeces | place: Denmark | collected 2008/2010 ...
AATTTGCACAGGGGGGTGAAAATTTTAGCATTTTTAGCCATTAGTATAATGAGTTTTCTTTTTTCTCTCTTTCTTTTTTATAATTTTTTCTTTCTGTCTTTATTTCTTTTGGCTGTGATAAAAACTACTAGCGTAAGCTAGTAGTAACCTTGTTCTTTAGAGTACTACCTAGAGGATAGACGTAAAGTACGGTAGAAGTAGAGCGTAAACAAAAAGCGTCCTGCCCATAGTAGGGCAGAACGCTTAGCGGATTAAGCAATTATTGCTTTTAATTTTTTTAGACCGTTAGCACGATGCTTGTAAGCAGTTTTCACACTGCACTTATGCTTATCGCAAAATATTTTGTAATCAACATCCTGCAGAACAAGCTCATTGACAGCAGTAAATTGCTCTTTAGTGAGCTTACGCATCGTATCAGACAATAGCTGATTATGCATCAGCTCGTCAATATCATTCTTCTTGTCAGCAATCTGCGTTTCTTCGCCTTCTTCCTCTGCGTCCAGATAATAACAATCCTTGACAGATTTCCCGCGCGTAAACTTATGCAGCAGTCCGTAATGGACATGGTACTGCAATAGTCCTGGCAGATGCCCAAAGTCGCGATTCTTATACTTCTTGATTTGCTCTAAAAAGATTAACCAGGCAGTATTGATTGCGTCCTCGCCCAAGGCTTCACGCACTTCGTAGCGATAGGCCTCTTTGTAGATTAAGGGCTTAAAGGCGTTGCATAATGTGTTGATGGCCTCGTGGTCACCATTTTGGGCGCTGTGAACCAGCTCCTTGAATTCTGTGAGAGTGAAGGTTGTTTTTTCCTCCATGCAGTCCTGCGGTTCGGTGCCTTCCGGCACGCAGCAGATTATTTCTTCGGAGTTTTCCTGCTCAGGGCACTTTTTTGTTGTTATGTTGTCCAGTTCCTTTCTGTGGCGGTAGTTTTACCGCATATGGCAGAATTCTGTGCTGTACTACATCAAGCTCTTGATGTGCCTATTATAACACAGAAGATTAGCAAGTTTCTTATTTGAGCATAATAATGCGCAAAAACGTTTTGACGAGTCTTTTTGTAATAATCTGTTAGCAAAATAGTAATATTTTGAGGTGACAGTATGAGAAAAAGACTTAGAAATTTGTATTCTGAAGAGCTGGTGGATTCGGATTATTTGCCAGAACTGGTTGAACTGGGAGTGCTTATAGGATCGCATAGAACGGCATCAGGGATAAATCAGGAAGAGTTTGCCAGGATGATTGGGGTGTCGCGACGGACGATGACTAAGATTGAAAATGGCAGGCAGTCTTTGAGTTTTGTTGCTTTTTTGAGAATTGCTGCTGTGCTGGAGATGCGACCGGAGTATTTGCTGCAGGAGCTGACGCGGGTGACGCAGAGGAAGTGGAGTACGAAGGGGGAGGATTGAGAGAGAGGTGGCTTGTTAGAACATAAGTTAAACTGATAATTTAGGTTGAGTGCTTTTGACAGAGCACTATTATTTTTTAATTCGCAACCAAATGGATATTTGGTTGCGGGGGGGGGACAAGATGATATAATAACTACATAGGAATCCTTAATATATTTTTGATACGGAAGGGTGCTTGTATGTATTGCAAAGTTTGTGGAGAAGAGCTTAAACCAAACGCTAAATTTTGTGGGAATTGCGGAGCAAAAGTAGTAAAAGAGGCGGAAACTATCCCTAAGGCTGATATAAAAAAGACCGCTGAACCAGTAAATAAAAAAGTAGAGATTGAAGAAACAAAAACTTCCAAAAAGAAAACTATTGCCGGAGTAGTTGCGTCTTTAGCAATTGTTGGTTTGATTTTTTCTGCTACGGGTAATGATACGTCGAAAGAAGCTAATAAGCAGATAACAGTTAATAAAAAAGTTACAACTGCTATACCCAAAGAACATCGAGAATTTTTAGCTAAAATTGGCTTACAAGTTCCTGCTGATGATAAAATTGACTTTACTGATGAAAAGGGTAAATTTCATTACTATAGAATTCCCTCTCAAGATGGAGAGCAAGGAGTTACTATGGTGCTGGTTAATGATAATGGAGCTATTAACGAAGTAAATGTATCTCATAAAAGCAAAACTTGTTATGGGTCGTTTAAATTAGTGGCAAATGGAAATGTTCTTGGCACGTTTAGCGACAAATTAGCTGAACATAAATTAGCAGATGCTCAGGCTCAACAAGAAGCTAAAGCCAGAGAAGCTCAAAAAGCTGCTGAAGCAGCTGAGAAAGAAGCAGATGCAAGAAGATTTGCTAATGATTTAGGTTGTACGGTAGAAGAATATAAAGAGCATTTTGGTCCGATGCTTAGTACTGGTTTTAAAAGAGGAAGACTAGATACATGGTATAACGATAGTTCTTAAACATCAGTTAATGAATATGGACATGGTGTACAATACGTTCTTCATTTAGTTGGTCGTGGTCAAAATGGCAAGAGAGTTTATGTGAGTGTATATGAGTACTCAGACAGACCGGGAGATTATCAGGTTCAAGTTATGAATACTAATCATGAATAATTTTATAAGGAGATGTAAAATTTATGTATGAAGATTCGTTGTTCGTTATTTTACTGGAAAATTTGATTTGGCTTTTGATTGCCGCGCTTATCCCAGCTTATATTGCTAAAAGAAAAGGAAGAAATTTCAAGCGTTGGTATATTTATGGAATTTTACTATGGATTGTAGCGATGATTCACAGTTTACTGCTTTCTGATCACAGTGGACTAAAATGTCCTTCTTGTGGTAGTTGGATAAAAGAAAATTCTACAGTGTGCAAGTATTGCCATATTGTATTAGCTGATTATTACAGAGAACATCCGGAGTTGCCGAAAGATTTATATGATAAAGAAGATACATTGTTGTAAATGTGGTGATTTATAATGAAACGAATAATTTTAATGCTTTTAATGTTAAGCGTTTACTTAGTTTGTTTGGGGTGTGGGAGTAAGGCCGAAAATATTTTGACGCAGCATAACAGAGTGGATGGGGATGTAACATCAATAGAAATTGCTGCTCCATATGAATATACGTGGAAATATGTTCCGATGAATGAGCTTGCGGAGATAGATCCTGTTGCTGCACAATGTGATAGTCGTTTAGATACTAGTAAAAATGACTATGGTATAAAGTTTACTCAGTTGACCAGAGTCAGATTTGACGATAATACGTTGAATATTTTGGATAGCAATACCCAAAAAGCAGTTTTGAATAACTACTATGAAATGTATGCTTCTTCTTTGCTGATTCCACTAAAATCTATGAATAATGTATCTAATATAAAAACAGAAAGAAAAGATGCAATAGTAAATGGAAAAAGTGGTATTGAAATTTACTGCTCGTTTACGGATATGCAGAAAAATAATGATGAAGTGTTTCACTATTTGATTATCAAAAATGAAAAGGAATTTTGGACTTTGATTACGTGTTATTCAAAGAATGATACAAAAGCAAAAAATTGCGTCGACCAGATTTATAAAAATGTAAAAATTAAAGACAAAAAATAATTTACGACTTTATATTACAGAGATAGTGAAGCGTTTGTAACGTAATCCTTTATTGAAATCGCTTTACCACGATGACAAGGAGCGCGTAAAGCATATCCTTGAGTGCCAGGTGTTTGGCTTTGCGCCGACGCAGATTATTTTTGATATCAGTATGTCGTATATCTTCTGCTTTGATGAAGAAGCGGAGAGCATTAGCAGACGCAACTTCTTTATGCAGGATACGCTGCCTTTTGCGGAAAAAGGCGAGCTGCAAGAGCTTGTTAATGAGAAGCTGAGAGATAGGCTGTAGGCGCTGGCGGAGAAGCGGAGCGCTTAGTATCGAGTAAAAAGTAAAGACTATAGATCTGCGGCTTTACGCAAGTAAGGCTGCAGGTGCTGGATGAGGATATTACGGTGTTTTGGCGTAAGGTGAGGAAGAATTTGGAGCTTATGGGGGAAGAAGAAAAGTAGATTTGCACAGGAGTTTAAGGCTCTTCTTTTTTTTGGCAAGAAAATAAAAATGGACAAATGGTTGCGGGGGGAGAAGAGATGATATAATAAAGTTATAGCTATTCTTGAAATTTTATTTGGATAGGAGAGTGTGTTTATGTATTGTAAAGTTTGTGGAGAGAATCTTAAACCAGATGCTAAATTTTGTGAAAATTGCGGAACGAAAGTAAAAAAAGAGACAGATGCTATTCCTAAGACTGATATAAAAAAGAGTACAGAACCTGTAAACCCAAAAGTAAAGTTAGAAGAAACAAAAACTTCAAAAAAGCAAACTATTATTGGTGTAATTGTTTCTCTAGCATTTATTGGTGTAATTATCACTAGTATGAATGGTAGTATGCATTCTATACCAAAAGAGCATAGGGAGTTCTTAACTAAAATTGGTTTAAAAGTTCCTGCTGATGATAAGATTGAGTTTTCGGATGCAAATAGTAATTTAAATTACTATAGAATTCCATCTCAAGACGGAGAACAAGGAGTTACTAAGGTATTCGTTGATGATAACGGAGCTATTAGTAAAGTTAATGTATCGCATAATGTTCAAGAATGTAAAAAAACTTTTGATTTAGTTGAAAATGGAAAGGTTCTTGGTACATATAGCGAAAAATTGGCTGAACATAAATTAGCAGATGCTAAGGCTGAACAAGAAGCTAAGGCTAGGGAAGCTCAACAAGCCGCTGAAGCAGCGGAAACAGAAGCAAGAGAAAGAAAAGTTGCTAATTATTTGGGATGTACGCTAGAAGAGTATAAGGAACATTTTGGTCCTATGCTTAGTGCTGGATTTGAAAGAGGTAGATTAGAGTCGTGGTATAGTGATAGTTCTTCAACTTCAATCAATACATATGGAATTCATACTCAATATGTTCTGCATTTAGTAGGCCGTGGTAAAAATGGCAATAAAGTTTACGTAGATGTATATGAGTATTCGAATAGACCTGGAAAATATGAATTTCATGTTATGAATACTCCTCATGAATAATTTTGCAAGGAGGAATTTAGATGCCTTTTTGGGATACTGATTACAAAAAAGAAATGATGAAAAGTAAGGCTGCAAAGGAAGCTGCCGAAGAAAGAGCAGCTGAGGCTAAACAAAGAGCAGCCGAATATCGGCAAAAGGTTAATGCCGTAATTGTTACGACTGGTGATTTAAAAGAGGATTATGAAATTATTGGTCCCGTATATTTTCAGGTTTCTAACAAAGGGTTATTTAGTAGTACCTTGAGTGATCTTGTCAATAAGTATAGCGCTGAAATTGAAGATATGAAGAACAGTGCTTTAATGTCTGAAGGAAAGATGGATTGGGGAGCCTTGTGGGGAGAACGTTCTGTTGGGCAGAATGATTTCGAAAAAGCATTTTTTGTTGCTACTCAAGAATTGAAGAAAAGAGCACTAATGCTTGGTGGAGATGCTGTAGTTTCCATGCGTCAGGATATAGATCTAGATACTAGTGGATTTCAATATTTTTATTTGCAGATGTATGGAACTGTTGTTAAAAGAATAAATAGGTAAAATTGTTTATTTCCCCAGCTTTATGCTTGCGTAAGGCTGGGGCGATTTTTGTAAAAACAAAAAACATACAACACAAACTTCACAGCTTGTTCGTTGTATGTTTATATTCTGTATGATAAAATACTATGCAAGATGACCGTGTTGCAGGGTGGCATTGCCAAAATTCGTAGGAATGGAGGTGATGTCTATGGTATATTTCAGTTTTCAGGACTTAATGTCCTTTGGAATTTTTATCGTAGCGTTGCTGACGTTCATTTTTCAGAACCGAAAGTAATAAGACAGTTACGGACATAGAAAAACTACTCCTGAGTTTTTGAAAATGCACCTGTAATGGTGTTTTTTATTTTAAGCAGCGCACTCCAAACCATTGCGCGTCGTCGTCCCAGAAAAGCTCAAGCTGCATCTGGACGTCGTTTAAAATAAAACGGCCATCACCATTCTTGTTGATGCTGGATGCAAGCCGATGCCATTCGCTAAGGCTATAGCCAAATTGAAGAGTATTGCTTAAGCCTAATAACCTGATAAGCGTTTTTATCAGGGTATTTTTTTGTGTGCGGTCAGCGCAAAATTTGTAAAGCTGCGCTAGTGTGATGGTATTTTTTATTTACATGTTTATTCTGTCTACGGGGGTTATGAAAGCTTTTTCTAACGGAGTGAAGAATGAGATGGATAATAGTATAAAAATTAATTCGATACAATTGACAAAACATATGTAAATATAATATACTATACGTACAAATAAGAACATACAAATAAGAAAAAAGTGCAATTAAGACAATTAAATAAAGTATCTTTTAATTACTTTAGTAATAAAATAGCGATGCTTACCTAAACAGGAGACCGTGAAGTCGGTGTATATTAAAGTAAACGTAAGATTAGACTGTTGGCTTAATTTTATGATGACAGAAATGTTAAGCTTTTTTTATTTATATAAGTGATATACAGGGGTGTGTATTGTTTTGTGGGGGATAAAAGAAAGGTTTGCTTTAGTCGAAACTTAGCAAAGGATATTCAGAAAAGGAGTTGTTAGTTGTGAGAAAAATTAAAGCTTGGCAACATTCAAGAAAATTAGCGTTAGGCATTGCCTTTGCGCTTGGCTGCAGTATGGCAGCAAGCGCTAGTGCGCAGGTGATTGAAGCACCTATTACCGGTGATGCAGCTGTGGACACAGCGTATAAGGATTTTATTGAATTAAATGGTTCTACTCCATCTTATGCGTTTGACAAGGATGCAACTATTAAAGTTGACAGCAGTGTCAATACGCCTTTGCAGTTTACAGCTAATGGTAATACTTATGATGTGGCTGCCGGTATTGCTGCAATGAGTACAAAGGCTACGTATTTGTATCTGAGTCCTAATGACTCGACTTTGAGTATTGACGTTACTGCTCATGGTGACGCTATTGGTGCAGGTATGCTGCAGACTGGTGCACAACAGGCTATTTTTACTATTAATGGTAAAGTTGCTAATTATAATATTACGGTAACCGGTGCTGATGATAATACTAAAAAAAGCTATGGCATCTGGCGTTCAATGATTAATACCAACAATAAAGGCATGTTTATTAATTCCAATAAAGGGGATTATAGCAGCAAAAAAGTCAACATTGATATAAAAAATGCTAATGGTGGTTATGGTATTGCTGCATCTGCTCCGGAGGGTGTCGATAATCTTGCCTCTAATGCCAGCGCGATTTGGATTTATGGTAATGTTAATGTTAATGTAAGTGAAAATAAAAAGGCAGCAGATTTGTTAGATAACAGTGCAGGTCTTTATGTTAATCTTAAAGATAGCAAGATTAATATTGACGGCTATGCTGATCTTAATGTTGCAGGCAACGGCATCGTTGTTAATGCAGCAGATGGACAAGCAAGCGTAACTGTTACCAAGGGCGGCAGAATAAATGTTCTTGCCAGCGAAGATGGCAGCGATCGTTATGCAATCTATAATCAAGGCGGTAGGGTGTATTATGGCGCTGCTACTTTAGCCGGACTTAATAATTATAGAGGTCCAGTAATCCAAGGCAATCGTACGCAGATTGATGGTGACGTTTATGTTGGTGATAGCAGCGCCGGCGTTTTATGGATTGGTGCTACCGGAGCTGATTCGTATTTGAAAGGCGTAATCAAAGAAGCCGGTGAGTTCAGCAATGTCGGGATGGCCTTGAATGATGGAGCTGTATGGTATAATCAGGCTGCTAATAAAGGTAATGTTGGCACAGATACAGTTTTCAACAAGATATCCGGCACTAATGGCCTTATTTACCAGAATGCTTTAAGCGGTAAAGTAACTATTGATTCACTTGAAAGTAATGCTTTAAATATTGCTTATGAGCATGACAAAACAACTCCTGAAAAAATTCTTGGCGGCGATGTAACCATCGTTAAGGCAGAAAACAAGAGTGAGTTGAATGTTTTCACTGATTATGACAGCAATATGAATACAGATGCTAGTCGTGAAGCTGTGCTGAATGCGCTGGCAAAGAAGATTTATTATACTGGCTACAAGACAGGCGAAGACAATATCAGCGGTACGGTCAGCATTGCTGAGGGCCTTACCACGCGCTCTGCAAAAAAATATTTTGCTGATATGAGCTTTGATAAGACAACAGGTCAGGGCTACTTTGCTAAAGATACAACTGTTCAGGAAATTACCAAGCCTGGTGCACAAAAAGAAACTGAATTTATCAAGGCTATTCTTGGTGACCGCAGCAATAAAAAGTATTATGAGGATGCAGGTGTATTTGTAAACGGAAAATATAATTTTACCGCTGATACTACGATGAATGTCGAGAACAACAGCCAGGTTGCAGGTACGTGGCTTTGGGCAACTGCTGCGGGCATTTATAGCGGCTATAATCAGGAGAACGTTAACCTTGATTTAAATGGCAAAAAGCTGAATATCAATTTGGTAACAGATCAAGACACCGCTGGTATAGCAGCGATTGCTGCGAATAGTAAGGTAGAAATCGACAATGCGGGACCGATGAGCGTGTATGCTGAGAGCACAAAAGGCTCTAATGTTGCTATTCTGTTTGTTAATGGCGGCGGTCATTTGTTCATTCATAATGGCGGCGATGATGCGGAAAGCAAGATTCTGACCTTGCGCGGCAAAACTACGAACAGTACGAATGGTGTTGTTATCAAATCCAAGAATGGTGTGTCAGGCGAGCGTTCCTGGCTCAAGGTCGATGGCTTGGTTGATATCGAGGCAGATACGACTGACGGCGTTGGTATGGCCGAAGGTCTGCTCGCTGTTGCGTCTACGATTGACGTCGGCGGCGGCAGAATCGTCATGAGTGCTTCCGGTAAAAACCCTGGCGTAAGCTATGGTGATAATGCAACGAACTGTGCAATCCGTGCTTATGGCGAATTTGTTTCTCCCAATACTGGTATTGTTAACGTCAATGTTATTAAAGATGAAGACACTGCTACAGGCAAGGCTATTGCTGCCGGTAATAATCGTACGCAGATTAATGGCAACTTCAACACTGTCGGCGGCATGGGCACGAAGGGCACGATTAACGTCGGTCTGAATACTGCTGATTCCTACTGGATCGGCAACTATATTAATGGCGCTGGCTGGGGCGTAACACCTGGCGATTATGGCGTTGTAAACCTGTTCATGGGTAATGGGGCTCAATGGAAGGGTCATTCCAAATTTGCTACTAACTTAAAAATGGATAGTGGCGCTTCCTGGGAAGGCTATTCTATAAATAAGGCTGTAGCGGCAACAATTAAAAATGGTGCTACCTGGTATAACAATAATACGCCGGAGATTGGCAAGGATGGGCTTAATACAACGTTGAAGGCTTTGCGTGGCGGCGCAAGCATTGCTGAAGCAGGCTTTGTTGATATGACGACCGAGGGCGTACGTGATACAAGCGTAGATAATTATAGCGGTCATACAAAGCTTATTTATAAGCGTGATGCTGATACACCGACAACTGTTTTAGGCGGCAACTTTATCGTAGGCAGTGCTGAAAAGGGCTCCTATATTTCCCTGCTTACCAATGATAGCGGCCTTAACCTGAATAATAATACTGTAGTTAGTGAGACGCTGGGAAATCTTGCCAATAAGCTGTACTACACCGGTGCTATGACAGGTGAAGACAATATCACAAGCTTTGTTAGCATAAATGATGCCTTGAAGGGCGACAGCACGAACAAACGCGTAGGCAGCGTAATTTTTGATGAAACTACCGGTCAGGGCAAGCTGGACTGGGTTGCAGAAAAGGCACAGACGAAGCTTGCTTATACAGATGCTATTACGGGAAACATTGATACCAATATCAATTATGTCAAGGATGGTGTGCTGGATATTGAAAGCAAGGAATACAGCTTTACAAAGAAAACCACGAATTTGACGGTTGATAATCACACCATTCCGGGCGGTCCGTGGATTGCAGCTATCGGCGCAGCAATTTCTGGTGCAGCAGGGACGAATACACAGATTAATCTCAACGGCAACAGCATGAATGTTACCGGCATTGCTAACAGTCATTCGACAGGTATTGCTGCTATCGCCGATGGTGTTGTAGAACTCCATAATGCGGGAGCAATGAACGTAACTGCAAACGGTGGTGGCCAGACAGCAGCTTTGTTTGCAAACGGCGGCGGCCAGCTGACAATTCATAACGGCGATGGCGACCTGGAGAAAAAGGTTCTGACAGCACGTGCGAGCGCAAGCTATAAGAATAACGGCGCAGTTATCAAGACCATGAACGGCAAAAATGGCGTAACCTCGAAGATTACTATTGACGGTCTTGTTGACGTATTAGCAGACGGCGTGAACTCCAACGAAGCAGTGAGCGCAGTTGCTTCTACGATTGACATCGGCGGCGGTCGCATTGAGGCTGCCAACGGTGCGTGGGCTGCAATCCGTGCTTACGGTGAATTTGTATCGCCGAACTATGGCGTTGTGAACTTCAACGTACTGAAGGACGAGGATGGCAATGTTATAGGCGCAGGAGACAACAGAGCAGTTGTTATCGGTGATGTCGTAACGAACGGAGGCATGGGCACGAAGGGCCGCATAAGCCTGGGCATGAAGGGCGAAAACTCCTATTGGGAAGGCAACTATGCTGATACCCGTGGCTATGGCGTAACCCAAGGCCAGCTTGGTGCAGTAAATCTGTTTATGGAGGATGGCGCACATTGGAAGGGCTTTGGCAACGGCTCGATGAATGTTAAGCTTGATGGTGCAAAGACTAACTGGTACGGCTTCAGCATCAGCGATGGCATGCAGCTGTCGTTGAAAAACGGTGCAACCTGGTATAACGCAATCACTGCGGAGCAGGTTGACCAGAGCAGCAAGCATACAGATGCAAAGATTGGCTGGCTGACAAGCGACAACGGCTTCATTGATATGACAGGCAGCAGAGTATTTACAGCTAAGAGCAGCAGCCTGAATGGCGGCACAACTGCTGACGGCTCGTCCTCTATTACCGAGAGCGAGAACGGCATAACCGGTAATGTTGTTGTCAATAACTATAGCGGCAATGCAACTGTAATTTATAAGCATACCAAGACTAATGATGGCATTGATGTTATCGGCGGTAACTTCACGATTAAGAATGCAGCAGAGGGCTCTAAGATTACCTTGAGCACTGATAACAACGGCATTGATACAAGCAACCCGGATGATGTTCAGGGTACGTTAAATCAATTAGCTAATAAATTGTATTATCTTGGCGCTATTGACGGTGCGGAAAGCAATTTGGACGGCTATGTACAAATTGCCGAAGGTTTGACCTCTAGCTCTGCGGCTCTTAAGCTTGGTGATGTTGAATTCTCTGGCGAGGATGGCAAGGGCAGTCTGGCAGCCGGTTCTGTAGTAACTCCGGATAGCAAGAAAAATCCTGCTGTCATTTACGGCGATAAAGAAACCGCAATGATGAAGGGTGCAAAGACGGCGATGGTTTCTAACGCTCTGGTATGGCGTGCAGAGAACAACGACCTTATGAAGCGTATGGGCGACCTGCGTCTGAGCGAGGGCGAAAGCGGTATCTGGGCAAAATACTATGGCGGCAAGTACAGCATGGACGGCCAAAACACTAACATGAGCGTAAGATACAACGCTTATCAGGTTGGCTATGATAAAGAGGTTGCCGATGGCTGGAAAGCAGGCGTGGCCCTTTCCTATGACGATGGCAGCTCTTCCTACGGCACTGGTCATGCTGATCTCAAGAATACAAGCTTAGGCCTGTATGGCACCTGGACCGGCGAAGACGGACAATATGTGGATTTGATTGCTAAATACAGCCGTCTGGAGAACGAATATGATGTACGCAACCTTTATGGCCATAAGTTGAGCGGCGACTATAAGACCTGGGGTGCATCACTGAGTGCTGAGTATGGCAAGCGCTTTGAGGGCAAAAACGGTATGTATGTCGATCCGAGCGTAGAGCTGACCTTGGGTCGCGTGGCAGGCAAAGACTATAAGGCAGCAAGCGATTATCTTGATGCTTTTGGCAAAGCCAAGGATCTGTATGTACATCAGGATGCCTTCACAAGCCTTATCGGACGCGTAGGTGTACGTCTGGGACAGAAGCTGGATAATGCAAGCTATTTTGTGAAGCTGGCAGCAGCACATGAATTCAACGGCGATTTCGACAGCAGCTATCATGTTGAGGGCGAGCCGGACGGCAGCACAAGCATCAGCTTCAGCGATACCTGGTTCGAAGCACAGCTTGGCGGTAGCGTGAAGCTTAATGACAACAGCATGGTTTACGCAAGCTTCGAGCGCTCCTTCGGCGGCGACGTTGAGCAGAAGTGGCGTGTAGATGCCGGTCTGCGCTGGAGCTTCTGATTGTAGCTGATAACTCCTTGATTAAATAAATCATATACTCATACTCCTTTTAAAAGCAGAAGGGCGGAACGGCGATAGCCGGGCCGCCTTTTTTGCGTTTGGCAGGTAGTATGTGGCTATAAAAAATGCTATAATAAAAAGCAAGAAAGTGATATCTTGATAGCAGTCGTTGTGCAGGAAAGTGAGGTAGGCAGTTATGCAGAGAAAATTACGGCTACCAATAGGTTCGACAAATTATAAAGAGGTATGCACGCATTATTATTATCTTGACAAAACCTTGCTTATTAAGGATGTATTAGATGATGGAGCAAAGATACTGCTGCTTACACGTCCGCGACGCTTTGGCAAAACGCTGAATATGGATATGCTGCGGACTTTTTTCGAGAAAACTGACGAAGATACGAGCATCTACTTTAAAAATAAAAAAATCTGGCAGCAAGGAGAGGCTTATACTAGGGAGCAGGGAAAATATCCTGTAATTTATCTAAGTCTGAAGGATATCAAGTCTAGTGAGTGGGAAACTGCGTTTGGCCTGCTGAAGCTGGTAATAGCAAGTGAGTTTTCGCGGCATAGGGAACTGGATGACAGCACTAAAATAGCCGAAGAGGACAGTTCTTTTTATAAAAAAATAGTGAATGGTACGGCTGCCAAGGAAGATTATATGCTGAGCTTGCGGCGTTTGTCGCAGATGCTGCAAGCATATTATGAGCTGCCTGTGGTAATCATTATTGATGAATATGATACGCCGATACAGGAAGGCTATGTAAATGGGTATTATGCGCAGTCCGTGGAATTCATCAGAAACTTTTTTTCGGCAGCGCTCAAGGATAATCCTTATGTCAAGCTGAGCGTGATGACGGGAATTTTGCGGGTAGCTAAGGAAAGTATTTTCAGCGGTCTGAACAATGTACGGGTGTATTCGGTGCTAGATAAAAGGTTCAGCAGCTATTTTGGCTTTACGAGCGCAGAGGTGCAGACTATGGCAGAGTATTATGAGGCAGAAGCAAAGCTGCTGGAAATTAAGCAATGGTATGATGGCTATAAATTTGGTGAGGTAGAAATTTATAACCCGTGGTCGGTGATTAATTATTTTGCCAATGATTGTGAGGCAGAGCCATATTGGGTACAGACCTCCGCTAATCTCACCATCAGAGAGATTATTAAAAATCTTGATGAGTCTGCCTGCGAGCAGTTACGGGAATTATTAAACGGAGCAACAGTGCAGTCTGTCGTGGAAACCGATATCATCTATCCTAGCTTGCGGGACACAACAACGAATATTTTTGGCTTTCTGCTTTTAACAGGATATCTGAAGGCAGTAAAAACAATGAAGCTTGAGGGCATGAATATCTGTGAGCTGGCTATTCCTAATAAAGAAGTTAAGACAGTGTATCGGCGTGAAATTTTATCGCTGCTTCAGGAAAGCAGAAGCAGTGATACGATAAATAAGCTGCAGCTTTATCTCATTACGAAAAACAGCAGGCAGCTGCAGGCTGCTCTGCGAAAATTTCTGCTGGAAGCTGTCAGCTTCTATGACGGGTTGCAGGAGAACTATTATCAAGGACTGCTTCTAGGTATGACAGGCATGTTTACTAATGACTATTATCCGTTGTCGAACAGAGAAAGTGGCGAGGGTCGCTTTGATATTCAGCTTACGCCGAAGACGCAGGGAATGCCGGGAATAATTATCGAAATTAAGGCTGCCAAGGATGCTTCTGCCGAGCAATTGAAGATGCTGGCAGAGCAAGCGCTTGAGCAGATTGAAGTAAAGCATTATGATACGGAGCTGCGCAGGCAGGGAATTGGTACGATATATAAATATGGCATTGCATTCTGTGGCAAGAAGGTGGAAATTGCAACAAAGTGAATAGATGAAAGAATAAAATCCCACAACTTTACGTAGCTGTGAACCGACCCCCTAAAGTTAGACCTAAAAATCTAATTTTAGGAGGTCGGTTTTTTAATGGCAAAATACAGTTTTGAACTAAAGAAGAAAATAGTCCTGGAATATCTAAACGAAGAGGTCGGATACAAAACTTTAGCAAAAAAGTATGGGATACCTGCCATTAAAAGTATAAAAACGTGGGTATATAACTATAATGCTTTTGGAGATAAAGGCTTTTTTCGTTCTAGAAAAAATGAAGGTAGATTGCAAGTGCAAATTGAACAAGATTTATCAAGCAACTATATCAGTG
>ERZ779890.3309-NODE-3309-length-14497-cov-5.679338_pt1 | contig 14497 bp, 10 predicted proteins | sample MGYA00511553_ERZ779890 | MGnify/ENA primary metagenome ERZ779890 (study PRJEB29588, sample SAMEA2152064) | human gut metagenome | biome: human gut; feature: human-associated habitat; material: faeces | place: Denmark | collected 2008/2010 ...
ACGATGTACAGATAACCGCCGCCGCGCCGGATAGCAGCAATACGGCCGAACAGCTGGCGCATTACAGCCAGAGCTATTTGGGAATAAAATATGTTCTGGGCGCAACCGGTCCCAAGGCCTACGATTGCTCCGGCTTTGCAAGAGCAGTCTATGCGCACTTCGGCTATCAGCTGCCCCGCACCGCCTACTACCAGGGCTACGGCAATATAGGAGAAAAAATCAAAAAAATCAGTCAGCTCGAATGCGGAGATCTTGTATTTTTCAATACCAATCCTAACGACTCCGACAAATGCGACCATGTGGGAATATATCTTGGCGAGGGCAGCTTCATTCACGCCTCTACAAGCGAGGGCAAGGTGGTAATATCCGATATCAATAAGCGCTGCTGGAGCAGCATCTTCTCATGGGGACGCAGGGTAATAACCGCGCAATAGCAAATACCGAATCCGCTTTTGTAATAAAGGCAATAAATCGGTATACAAAAAGCCGATCGGAAAATTTCCGACCGGCTTTGTTTTATTTCAATACCGTTTAACGCTGACCCGTGCGCACCAGAAGATCATGTATCTTCTGCGCAGGATTAAGCAGCCCGCTCACGGAACAGTCATGGTTGAGCGTATCCACAATATATGCAATATACTTGCTCATATCACAGTTGATATAATATGGTTTGGAGAGCAGCTCCGGTGTCTGATAGATCAGGTTTGTAGTCAGAACACCTGTCAGAACACCCTCTTCATAAGCCTTATCAAACTTCTCAAGTCCATTTGTGAAGAGTCCGAATGTAGCAGCGGCAAAAATGCGGTTCGCTTTTCGGCGTTTCAGTTCGGTTGCAACTTCAATGATACTTTCTCCTGAAGAAATCATATCATCAATAATGATCACATCTTTTCCTTCTACGGAAGAACCGAGAAATTCATGAGCAACAATTGGATTACGTCCGTCTACAACCTGTGTATAATCACGGCGTTTATAGAACATACCCATGTCAAGACCGAGGACATTTGCAAGGTATACGGCACGGTTTGTTCCGCCCTCATCCGGGCTGATTGCCATCATATGGGCACTGTCGATCTGAAGATCTTTATAAGTACGAAGCAGTCCCTTGATAAACTGATAAGTAGGGGAAACTGTCTCAAATCCGCTCAGCGGAATCGCATTCTGTACACGAGGGTCATGAGCATCAAATGTAATAATATTGTCAACACCCATCCGCACAAGCTCCTGAAGTGCAAGGGCACAGTCCAGAGACTCACGGGAAGTTCTCTTATGCTGGCGGCTCTCATAGAGGAACGGCATGATTACGTTGATACGGCGTCCTTTTCCTCCGATTGCAGCAATGATACGCTTCAGGTTCTGATAATGATCGTCCGGTGACATATGGTTTGTATTGCCGGTAAGAGAATACGTGACGTTGTAGTTGCAGACATCCACCATCAGGTACAGATCCTTACCGCGTACAGATTCTTCGATGATGCCCTTGGCTTCACCGGATCCAAAACGCGGAACACTGGCTCCGACAAGGAAAGTATCTTTCTCATAGCCGGAAAAGGCAGCATCACCTTTAAACTGATGAGCACTTTCATGACGCCATTTTACGAGATAATCATCCACTTTCTGTCCCAGCTCTTCACAGCCTCTAAGGGAAATAATTCCAAGACTTCCAACAGGGATATTTTCTAAGGTTCTTTCTGATCGAGTTAACATGAGTATCCTCCTAATGTTCTAACTTCTTTTTGATTCGTATATCATCACCGATGATCTTCAACAGACTGTAACTGCTTGTAATCCTGGAAAAAGAGCGTTCTGTATACAGATCCGCAAGAGATTCCAGAGAAAGGTTTGTTGAGATGATCGTTGATTTCCTGTGTAACAGTCTTTCATTGATACAGGTAAAAAACTGGGATGCAATGAAAGAATTTGTATATTCTGTGCCCAGATCGTCGATGATCAGCAGATCACACTCAAAGATGTATTCACTCATATTGCGGGCATCCACATCTTTTTTATCGAAGGTATTCTGAGCCAGCGTATTGAACAACTGCGGAGCAGAAAAATAGATCACTGAAAATTCACGGTTGATGATCTCTTTGGCAATACAGGTGGAAAGATAAGTCTTTCCGACACCTACATCCCCATAAAGGAAGAGATTGTGAAATTCCGTTCCAAAGCTGTCAACAAAATGACGACAGATCTCTAAAGTATTTTCCATCGCCTCCCGGGCAGAACGTCCGGTTTTTTTATCGTAATGTGAACGAGAGTAATAGTCAAGCCTGAAATTTGAAAAATCTGCATCTTCAGGGATTTTTTTTATGTTCGACTGCTCATAAAGCAGTTCTATGATGGCTTTTTTAAAGCAATGACATTTTTCATTACCGATATAACCGGTATCCTTGCAGTCGGGACATTCATAAACCGGTTCAAGGTAATTTTCCGGATAGCCGGCAGATGTCAGAAGCTTTTTTTTACTTGCACGAAGAAGGGCAAGTTCTTCTTTCAGGGAAGAAAGGGCAGTGGGATCTCCGTTGAGGAGCTTCTTTCCGTACTGGACAGAAAGAATGGAAATAGAGTCATCCAGTGACTTGAACTCAGGAAGCTTTGTATAGACTTCCTCATAGCGTGCAGTCTGGATGTCGTGGCTCTTCAACTGTCTTTTTTCATATTCACGCATGATGGCATGATACTGTGCATTTCTTAATCCCATGGGATGTCTCCTTTTAAATTGCTTTTGGTTCCTGGTACCGGGTTGAAGGTTTCAAAACCAGGTGGTATTTCCAATCTTTAATTACTTTTCAGCAACTGGGCTTCTAAAGAGTCCATATCATAACTCCGGCGTTCAAAGTTATTCAGGTTCTTTGTATTTGGCTGCCTTGGGGCAGCAGCTCTGCGGCTGCTGCGTTCCTTCTGATACTGCTCGTCCAAAGCGGCAATATCCTGAAGATGGCGGACACCCTGCTCATACCAGCGGGTCAGGATACGGTCTGCATATTCAAAACTTGGCTGATGCGTTGCAGAAATCGTCCGGCGGCAGGCCTCCTGGATGATGTCGGCTTCAAAGCAGTACTGCTCTGCCCATTTATTAATGAAAGCAAGCTCAGAAGTTGCCGGTCCGCGGTTCTTGATTCCGAAGGCATTCAGGACAGTATAGCAGTTGCGGTTATAAACGGCAGACTGTTCCTTTGCCTGTGAGACCGTGCTGATCCCGTCCTTTGCCCATGCAATGGCAACCTTCTGTATATAGTGCATACTTTTATGCCCGCTTTCCACGCACGTCTCAAGCAGATATTCAATCAGGGAAGAGGACATATGAAGTTCATTGTAAAAATATGTAATCATATCGACATCCGTATGCGAAAGCGTCTTTCCGAGGTATTGCTCTGCAATAAAGAACAGAGATTTTAATTCTTTCTGTGAACGGAACGCATCCATGGCGATCGGTTCAGAGGAAGTACCGGAGAAAGAAGAATCCGGGGAAGACTCGAAAGTTCCGGAAGATTCATCAGGTACTGTTCCGAAAACGTTCATAACAGAAGCAGGCTCTTCCATACTGTCTGTCAGTTCCTGTGAAGAGGAACCCGGAGAAAACGCTGATGCATCTTCTGTATCAGAGGACAAAAGCTCGATTCCTGAAATACTTCCATCCGCATCTTTCGTGAGACGGAGCAGTCCGGTGGACTCCCAGTAACGGAAAGCACGAAGGACGTCATTCTCCGTATTGTTCAGGCAGTCAGCGATCATGGAAACCGTCAGGACAGAACCCGGCTCGTTCAGATAACGAAGAAGCAGCAAATATACTTTTACAAATTCCCCGTTGGCACTGACCATATAATGATCTATAAATTCATTCGGCAAGATGGTTGCATTTGCCTGAAACCGATTCTTTAACTTCAATCTCTTCATGACGTTATCCCACTTTCTATTTTATCTCTTTTGTCAAACTGCTCCGACATCTTATAGGTGTGATTATTATAGCATTTTCCGAAACTGTTAAAAAGGACTTTTAAGTGGGTAAATCCCCCTTTTTTGTAGATAACTATGTGGAAAACCGGGGGAAAACTCGTAGAAAATGTGAATATCTCTGATCAAAAGTCAGTGTGGCAGGTGCAAAATGCGGACATTTCCGGTTGAAAGCCAGTGGGACAAGCAAAACCCGGCAGAAGCTACAGTCCGAAGATCCTGTACTCTGCCGGGGAATATCCGCCTGGGCGGGATTATTTTAAGATGTCTTCACCAATCTTCACTACATCTCCGGCACCCATGGTGATCAGCAGATCACCGGACTTGCAGTTCTCTTTCAGAAATGCCTCGATCTCTGCAAAGCTTGGATAGTAGTGTGTGTCCGTTCCGAGTTTTGCGGCTTCTTTGGCAAGGTCGGAAGAGGAAATACCAAGGGTATCCGTCTCACGGGCAGCATAGATATCTGCGAGGACCAGATGGTCGGTATGAGAGAGGGCTTCTGCAAATTCATGGAAGAAAGCCTTGGTACGAGTGTAAGTATGCGGCTGGAATACGCACCATATTTCATTGTGTGGATAATGCTGTGCAGCCTTGAGGGTAGCAGCAATCTCCGTCGGATGATGTGCATAATCGTCCACAACGGTCACACCGTTAAAAGTTCCCTTGTATTCAAATCTGCGGTCTGTTCCGCTGAAGGATAAAAGTCCTTTTCTGATCGTATCCATCGGAATACCGAGCAGCTCTGCTGTTGCAATGGCAGCCAGGGCATTGGATACATTATGGTCACCGGTCACGGAAAGCTGAACGCGTCCACAGGAAGTATTGTGCTTTAATAACTCAAAGGAAACAAATCCTTTTTCATCATACTGGATCTCAGTTGCACTGTAATCAAATTCTGCAGAAGAACCGTAAGTGATAACATTGCAGTCCAGTCCTTCATAGATCTCCTGGTAATCCTTGATGTCTCCGTTGATGATCAGAGTTCCATCAGAAGGAAGTAAGGCACTGAACTGGTGGAACGAATGACGGATATCCTCCAGATCCTTGAAGAAATCAAGATGATCCTCTTCAATATTAAGGATGACACTGATCTTCGGATAAAAATGAAGGAAACTGTTCGTATATTCGCAGGCTTCTGTGATAAAATTCCCGGACTTTCCTACCCGGATATTTCCACCGATCGTCTTCAGGATGCCGCCTACAGAAATGGTCGGGTCCATATCTGCTGCAAGAAGTACCTCGGAGATCATGGAAGTAGTTGTGGTCTTTCCGTGAGTACCGGATACGGCAATCGGAGTATCATAATTTTTCATAAGCTGCCCTAAAAGCTCCGCACGGGTCAGCATCGGAATCTTCTTGCCGACAGCTTCCATCAGTTCCGGGTTACTCTTGTTGATCGCTGCTGTATAAACGACGCAATTAATATCATCTGTAATATTTTCGGCACACTGTCCATAATGAATCACTGCACCTTCAGATTCCAGCTTTTTCGTCAGAGGTGATTCTTTTGCATCGGATCCTGATACAGTGAAGCCTTCTTCAAGAAGAATCTCTGCCAGCCCGCTCATGCTGATACCGCCAATGCCGATAAAATGAATGTGGATCGGTTTTTGAAAATTGATCTTATACATAGATATTCCCTTCTTTTCATAAACTTAGTAGTATAAAAAATTCTGCAAAAGCACTCAGAACAGATGGTACTTTTGCGGATTCAGGCAAAAAAATGCCTTTTTTAGTCATAAAATAGCGTTGTCTTCTATATTATACTATATATACAAAAAAATTAAAGGAGATATTTTTGGTGGAAATTGATAAAAAAAGAAAAAAAGAAAGAAAAAAATTGTAAAAAATGTTTGCGTAGCAAGAAATTATGCTATAATAGGTATAACTTACTAGAAATGAGGTGACAGAATGTATAAGAAAGAAATGATTGCCATGTTGCTTGCGGGAGGACAGGGCAGTCGGCTTGGTGTACTTACGTCGAAGGTCGCAAAACCTGCTGTAGCTTTTGGCGGAAAGTACCGTATTATTGATTTCCCGTTGAGTAACTGCATTAATTCGGGAATTGACACTGTCGGAGTACTGACCCAGTACCAGCCCCTGCGTCTGAATACGCATATCGGGATCGGAATCCCGTGGGATCTGGACCGGAATGTAGGAGGAGTATCCATTCTCCCACCGTATGAGAAGAGTTCCAACAGTGAGTGGTATACAGGAACAGCGAATGCAATTTATCAGAATCTGAACTATATGGAGACTTATAATCCGGATTATGTACTGATCTTATCAGGTGACCATATTTATAAGATGGATTATGAAGTGATGCTGGATTTCCACAAGGCAAATCATGCAGATGTAACGATTGCAGCCATGCCGGTACCAATCGAAGAGGCAAGCCGTTTCGGAATCGTGGTGACGGATAAAGAGAACCGGATCAAAGAGTTTGAGGAAAAGCCGGAGAAGCCCAGCAGTAATCTTGCATCCATGGGAATCTACATATTCAGTTGGCCGGTTTTACGGGATGCACTGATCAAGCTGAAGGATCAGCCAAACTGCGATTTCGGAAAGCACGTGATTCCGTATTGCCACAGCAAGGGGGACAGGCTTTTTGCATATGAGTATAACGGCTATTGGAAAGATGTGGGAACCTTAAGTTCTTACTGGGAAGCAAATATGGAACTGATCGATATCATTCCGGAGTTTAATCTTTATGAAGAATACTGGAAAATCTATACGAACAGTGCGAACCTGCCGCCACAGTATATTTCAGAACAGGGGGTAGTGGACAAGTGTCTGATTGGTAATGGTTCTGAAATCTATGGTGAAATACACAGTTGTGTGGTCGGAGGAAGTGTGACTATTGGAAAGGGAACGGTGATCCGGGATTCGATCATCATGCAGGGTGTTACGATCGGTGAAAACTGCGTGATCGATAAAGCAATCATAGCAGAGGATACGGTGATCGGAGACGAAGTTTCCATTGGAATCGGCAGTGAAGCACCGAATAAACTGAAGCCGAATATTTACAGTGGCGGACTGGCAACGATCGGTGAGAAATCCGTGATACCATCCGGTGTGCAGATCGGAAAAAATACAGCCATCAGCGGTGTTACATCAGCGGAGGATTATGTTGGCGGAGTACTTGAGAGCGGAGAGACATTGATAAAGGCAGGTGAAAGAGTATGAGAGCAGTAGGAATTATTCTGGCAGGCGGGAATAGCAGGAAGATGCGGGAACTGACTTCCAAGCGTGCGGCAGCCGCCATGCCGATTGCAGGCAGTTATCGTGCCATTGATTTTACGCTGAGCAATATGACAAATTCTCATATTCAGAAAGTTGCAGTGCTTACTCAGTATAATGCAAGATCCCTGAATGAACATCTCAATTCTTCCAAGTGGTGGGATTTTGGCAGAAAGCAGGGAGGCCTGTATGTATTTACGCCAACGATCACGGACGATAATGGATACTGGTACCGCGGAACGGCAGACGCGATTTATCAGAATCTTGATTTCCTCAGGAAATGCCATGAGCCATACGTGATCATCACTTCAGGGGATGCAGTCTATAAGATGGATTATAATAAAGTCCTGGAATATCATATTGCAAAGAAAGCGGATATTACAGTGGTCTGCAAAGAACTTGCACCGGATGAGGATGCGACCCGGTTCGGAACCGTAAAGATGAATGAGTCCTGCAGGATCGAAGAATTTGAGGAAAAACCGGTAGTTGCAAGATCACAGACTGTTTCAACCGGGATTTATGTGATTCGCAGAAGACTGCTGATCGATCTGGTAGAGCAGTGTGCAGAAGAGGAACGGCATGATTTTGTAACAGATATCCTGATTCGTTACAGGAATGTAAAGAAGATTTATGGTTATAAAATGGGAACTTACTGGAGTAATATCTCAACAGTAGATGCTTATTATAAGACGAATATGGACTTCCTGAAGCCAGAGGTAAGAAAGTATTTCTTCAAGGAATTACCGGCAGTTTATTCAAAAGTGAGCGATCAGCCGCCGGCAAAATATAATCCGGGTGCTGTGGTAAAGAACAGCCTGGTCGGAAGTGGAAGTATCATCAACGGCACAGTGGAAAATTCCGTGATATTTAAGAAAGTATTTGTGGGAAATAACTGTGTGATCAAAAATTCGATCATTCTCAATGATGTGTATCTTGGGGATAATACCTATATTGAGAACTGCATCGTGGAAAGCAGGGATACGATCCGTGCAAATACAAGGCACGTCGGAGAAAACGGGGTCAAAGTTGTCGTAGAAAAGAATGAGAGATATGCATTATAGTTCAGAAAATGCTTATGAGAAAAGGAGAACGTAACTATGCAGATTACAGATGTACGTGTGCGGAGAGTAGCAAAAGAGGGGAAACTGAAAGCTGTAGTTTCTATTACGATCGATGATGAATTTGTAGTTCATGATATCAAGGTCATCGAAGGTGAAAAGGGCTTGTTCATTGCGATGCCGAGTAAGAAGGCAATGGATGGAGAGTACCGGGATATTGCACACCCGATCAATTCGGGAACAAGGGAAAAAATCCAGTCAACGATCCTCGGAAGATATGAAGAAGCTCTGGAAAAGGAACCTGAAGAGGAAGTACAAGAGGCATAATGCATAACGGTTGATCAGAAGAACGGAAATAAATGTGGTGTGTAAATGAAGTGAAAGCCGGAGAACAGAAGCAGTCAGGTTCTCCGGCTTTTATCTTTATGTTAATAGAAGTTTAATACGGACTATTTGGGCTGAAAATATGGTACTGATTTTAAAGGACTTTCCCCGCAGACAGCGGATATTCTTCCGGAACCGGCAGTGTAAATTCCATTTTTTTACCTGTTACAGGATGGCGGAAACTGAGCCGGAATGCACAGAGGAGCAGCTTCGGGGAGGAAGTTCCTGTCAGGTTATATTTCCGGTCACCGATCAACGGATGTCCCATATGTGCCATTTGAACACGGATCTGATGATGCCTGCCGGTATCCAGATGAATTTTAAGCAAGGAACAGGAACTGCCGTCAGCAGTCGTTCCGGCTGCAAGTACCTTATAATGAAGTTTTGCAATCTTTGCCTGCGGTGTATCTTTGGAGCAGATGTGAGAGGTATTTGAGCGTGCATCTTTTACAAGATAATCGGTCAGATCCGCTTCTGCTTCAGAAGGAACTCCCTCTGCCACTGCAAGGTAATATTTGCCGAAACCGGAAGTTGTCAACTGTCGGGAAAGCTCTTTGGCGGACCGGGGAGTCTTGGCAAAAACCATCAGTCCCTCTACAGGCTGATCCAGCCGGTGAATCAGGGCGAGATAAGGTGAACGGGATTCTTTCCTGAGATGATTTTTTAAAATACTGACCAGGTCAGGCGTTCCGATTCGGTTCGTCTGTGCAGGAACACCGGAAGGCTTATGGCAGACCAGAATTTCCTGATCTTCAAAAAGAATCCGGGGAATTTTAGATAATGACATAGAAATACGTCCTTTCTTTGTTGTTTCTTGACAATTTTCGTGGCAGCGTCTAAACTGAATTATGATATAAATGAAAGAACAGGTCAAGCCTTTAAGGAGGAAATACCCTATTATGGATTATAAATGGGAACAATTTGGGGACGAAATAAAGCAATCAGTTCAGGATGCAGTGGAACGCGGCGATTTCAGCCGGCTGAATCAGACGGTAAATGACTCTGTGAGCAGAGCGGCAGATGCAATCTCACGGGGAATGAAAAATGGGGGCTGGTATCGTGATCCAAAAGCCAATGGTGGCCGGAATCCAGATCCAAAAATGAATAGCGGCCGGAATCCAGATCCCGGAATGGCAGGCAGCAGGAACAGGGCAGATGCCCCATGGAACAGAGGCGGACAGCAGAATGTCAGACCACAGTATCCGGCACAAAGTCAGGTGCGTTATCTGAAAGGAACATCAGAAAAGATCGGAGGCGTCTTCCTTGCGGTGACAGGTGGAGTCTTTGGAACCGTGACACTTGCAGCAACGATCATCATGCTCGTAATGCTGGCGGTTACCACTGCCGAGGCAGCAACGATTGCCGGTACGCTGATCTGCGTATTTTTCTTTCTGATCTTTGCAGGAATGTTCGGGAAGGGAATCGGGATGGTAAGCCTGGTGAGCCGTTTCAGAAGTTATGTGAAAGTGATCGGTGAACGGGAGTTCTGTGATCTGGGAGAACTGGCAACAAGAACCGGACGGGATTTGAAAAAGATCCTCAAAGATGTGAAAAAAATGATTGGCAAAGGATGGTTCAGGCAAGGGCATCTGGATGAAAATGAGAAGTGTCTCATCGTCAGTGAGGATGCATGGAATCAGTACCGCAGCACGATGGAAAATATTCACAGGCAGCAGGCAGAAAAAGAAGCGGCCGAAGAAAGAATGAGGCAGGAATATGACAGCCTGACGCCGGAAATAAAAAAAGTAATCCAGACAGGAGACGAATTTGTAAAGCAGATCCGGGAGGCAAATAAAGCGATCCCCGGTGAAGAGATTTCAGCAAAGATTTCTCATATGGAAATGCTGGTGGATAAGATTTTTGACCGTGTAGAGCAGAATCCGGCATCAGTGGGAGATATCAGAAAGCTGATGGAGTATTATCTTCCGACTACGATCAAATTACTCCAGGCATATCAGGATCTGGATGCACAGCCGGTGCAGGGGGAAAATATCATTTCTTCTAAAAAGGAGATTGAGAAGACGCTGGATACTCTGAACAGGGCATTTGAAAAATTACTGGATGATTTATTTCAGGAAACTGCATGGGATGTATCTACGGATATTTCCGTACTGCATACCATGTTGGCACAAGAAGGACTGACAGAGGATGGTCTGAAAAAATAAAGAGCAGATGGAGGACGAAAAGATGAGTGATGAGTTTAAGGATGTGAGCACAGTTCCAACTCTGACGCTGGAGCCGTTCCAGCCGGAAGCGGAAAAGCAGGCTGTTGTAAAGACAGAGGAACCGCCGATGGATGAGACGATCCTGACCGAAGAAGAACGGAAGATGGTGGATGAATTTGCAAAGCAGATCGATCTGACCAATTCGGGTCTGGTACTTCAATATGGAGCTGGTACGCAGAAGAAGATGGCAGATTTCTCAGAGTCAGCACTGGAAAATGTAAAATCAAAAGATCTCGGTGAGGTGGGAGAACTTTTATCCGGTGTTGTAAAAGAACTGAAATCCTTTGATGAAGAGGAAGAAAAAGGGTTCTTTGGAATCTTTAAAAAAGCTTCCAACAAGATCGAATCCATGAAGGTGAAATATGCCAAGGCAGAGACGAATGTCAACGAGATCGTGAAAGTACTTGAATCCCATCAGGTGCAGATGCTGAAGGATGTTGCTCTGCTGGATAAGATGTATGAACTGAATCTGACCTATTTTAAAGAATTATCCATGTATATCCTGGCCGGAAAGAAGAAACTGGAAGAGGCGAGAAGTACCCAACTGGCAGAACTGATGGCGAAGGCAGAGCGGACCGGACTGCCCGAAGATGCCCAGGCTGCAAAAGATTTTGACGCAATGTGCAATCGCTTTGAAAAGAAACTGCATGACCTTGAGCTGACCCGTATGATCTCGATTCAGACAGCACCGCAGATCCGTCTTGTTCAGAATAATGATACACTGATGGTTGAAAAGATTCAGTCTACGATTGTAAATACGATTCCGCTCTGGAAGAGTCAGATGGTGCTTGCTCTTGGAGTGGAACATTCCACGCAGGCAGCCGCAGCACAGCGTCAGGTGACGGATATGACGAACGAACTGCTCAGGAAGAACGCAGAGAAATTGAAAATAGCAACCACAGAAACGGCGAAAGAATCAGAACGTGGTATTGTTGATATTGAGACACTGAAGGCAACAAATGAAACTCTGATCTCTACTTTGGATGAAGTAATGGCAATCCAGAAAGAGGGAAGAGAGAAACGTCAGGCAGCAGAGGCTGAACTGAAAGTGATGGAGCAGGATCTGAAGACAAAGCTGCTTGAGATCCACAGTTGATGACGGAACATTGGAGACACGCTCCGGATCCGCAGTTGGCAGGATCAGCAATTTCATGCTGGAAAAGATAAGATTCTTGACACGTTCGGATTTATCAGTTAGAATCATCAATGACAGAAAGCGAAGAACGGGATTAGTAGATAGAATGAGTGCTTCAGAGAGGAGACGGCTGGTGTGAGTCTCCGCAGGAATCTATAGAACCGGCCCGGGAGCTGCTGTATGAAAATACAGCGTAGAGCCTGCGTTAAAGGCGAAGTGAGTGGATGATGTATGACAGATACATTATTAATTAGGGTGGTACCGCCGAGACATTCGGTCCCTATCGTGGGGCTGCGTGTCCCGGCGTTTTTCGTTTACGTGAGTAATGAGTAAAAAGGACAGAGAAGGAGAAGTACGATGGCAAAGAAATTAGTACAGAATATCACTGCCAGGGAAGAAGATTTCGCACAGTGGTATACAGATGTAGTGCGTGAGGCAAAATTATGTGATTATTCAGGCGTAAAAGGCTGCATGAATTATCTCCCGAATGGGTATGCATTATGGGAGAATATCCAGAAGGAACTGGATGCACGTTTTAAAGAGACAGGTGTAGAAAATGTATATCTTCCGGTTATGATCCCGGAAAGTCTTCTTCAGAAAGAAAAGGATCATATTGAAGGATTTGCACCGGAAGTTGCATGGGTGACTCATGGAGGAACAGAACCGTTACAGGAAAGATTCTGTATCCGCCCGACATCTGAGACACTGTTCTGCGATGTGTGGAGCAAGACGGTACAGTCTTACCGTGATCTGCCAAAAGTATGGAATCAGTGGTGTTCTGTTTTGCGTTGGGAGAAGACGACAAGACCGTTCCTGCGTTCCAGAGAATTTTTATGGCAGGAAGGACATACGATTCATGCCACATATGAGGAGGCAGAAGAGCGTACAAAGCAGATGTGGAGAGTCTACAGAGACTTCGTACAGGATGTACTTGCAATCCCGGTAGTATCAGGACGCAAGACAGAGAGTGAAAAATTTGCGGGAGCTCAGGATACTTACACGATCGAAGCACTGATGCATGACGGAAAAGCTCTTCAGTCAGGAACCAGCCATTTCTTCGGAAGTGCATTCCCGAACGCATTCGGTATCCAGTATTCAGATAAAAATAATGAACTGCATGAAGTTTACGAGACATCCTGGGGAATGTCCACAAGAGTAATCGGAGCATTGATCATGGTACACGGAGATGACAGCGGTCTTGTGATTCCACCGAGAATTGCACCGGTTCAGACGATGGTGATCCCGATCGCCCAGCATAAGGAAGGCGTACTTGATAAGGCAAATGAACTTCTTGATACATTGAAGGCAGCAGGATACAAAGCGAAGATCGATGATTCAGACAAAGCACCGGGATGGAAGTTCAGCGGACAGGAGATTCTCGGAATCCCGACACGTATTGAGATCGGACCGAAGGATATTGAGAATAACCAGGCGGTTATCGTTCGTCGTGATACAAGAGAAAAGATCGTAGTTTCTCTCGATGAGATTACAACAAAGCTGGCAGAGGTTCTTGAGACGATGCAGAAGGACATGTTTGAGAAAGCAAAGACATTCCTTGAGGCACATATCAATACAGCGACTACCATGGACGAGATGAACGAGAAATTCAATGAAAATCTTGGATTTATCAAGGCAATGTGGTGCGGTGATGAAGCGTGTGAAGAAGAGATCAAAGCACAGACAGGCGGAGCAACTTCCAGATGTATCCCGGAGGAAGAAGAACAGCTTTCCGATGTCTGCATCTGCTGTGGCAAGCCTGCAAAGCACATGGTATACTGGGGCAAAGCATATTAAAAACAGTCATTTTTAGTATGTCTGCTTAAAGGAGGGTGCCTATGAAGATCGAGTTACCGGAAAAAGTAAAAACCGTCATTGGTGAGCTGAAAGCACATGGCTATGATGCCTATGCGGTAGGCGGTTGTATCCGTGACAGTATCCTTGGGCGCACCCCTGGAGACTGGGATATTACCACGTCTGCCAAACCGCAGCAGGTGAAAGCAATTTTTCCACGGACGGTGGATACCGGGATTCAGCACGGAACCGTAACAGTGCTGCTTGAAAAAGAGGGATTCGAGGTTACCACCTACCGGGTGGATGGCGAGTATGAAGATGGCCGTCACCCGAAAGAAGTAACCTTTACGGCCTGCCTGGAGGAAGATTTGAAGCGTCGGGACTTTACCATCAACGCCATGGCCTACAATCCCAGGAAAGGGCTGGTGGACCTTTTTGAAGGACAGAAAGACCTGGAAAACAAGGTGATCCGCTGTGTTGGTGATCCTCTGGAACGTTTTACAGAAGACGCTCTTCGCATTATGCGTGCTGTACGTTTTTCTGCGCAGCTTGGTTTTTCCCTGGAAGAAGAGACCAGAAAAGCCCTTTCCGTCCTGGCGCCCAATCTGAAGCATGTAAGTGCAGAGCGGATCCAGGTAGAGCTTGTAAAACTGCTGGTATCCCCTCATCCCGATTATCTGCGGATCGCCTACGAAGCGGGAGTGACA
>ERZ779890.3323-NODE-3323-length-14455-cov-28.558819_pt1 | contig 14455 bp, 9 predicted proteins | sample MGYA00511553_ERZ779890 | MGnify/ENA primary metagenome ERZ779890 (study PRJEB29588, sample SAMEA2152064) | human gut metagenome | biome: human gut; feature: human-associated habitat; material: faeces | place: Denmark | collected 2008/2010 ...
GTCTATCAACGAATGTCCCTTGCCAGATTACTTAATTTGGGAATAACAAATCGAAAGAAATTTAGGTAAACCTAGATAGGCAAAAAATGGCTAGATGGATTATTACATTAGTTGCGCTAAGTGTGACGCTGTGTGGGTGTTCTTCCGGTGATATCACCTTGGCTGTTTTCAAGAATGTGAAAAAGATAGGGGAATTTCCGTACTCTATTTCATTTGAAAAAGGAGCGGTTTTGAACTTTGTCCCAGCAGGAGCCCTTGATATTGCTATAATTGGAGATACTATAATATTCTCGGTACCCTCTGAAAAATTTATATATGCTTATGACATAGCAGATGGAACTTGTCTAGGCTCATTTCTTCGTAAGGGAAACGGTCCTTATGAGTTTCTCAATCCGCCTTTTATGCAAGATTTGGTGATTTCTGATGGTATTGTCGGCATTTATGATCCTGAAGGATATTTCTATGATTTTGACCTTGAACAGTCAATTAATCAAAGTGTGCCGAAGGTCATAAAAGACATTGAAAAGTTACCTAGGGAATTGAAAAGTTGTTTCAGGATAGATGATTCCTCTTATTATTGTCGAAGACTTCGCTCAGATGAGAAAGGGCAACAGCGCTTTCTTTGGTCAAGAGGAAATGAGACCTATAATGGTTCTATCGAGGCATTGAATGAGATTCTTCTTGAAGGTAAAGGCGATGGATATCGCCATAATTTGCTGTCGTCCATAGCTGCCTATAATAAAGAGAAAGATATTGTTGTGGAGGCTGCTATATATCAGGATGTCATCAATATTTACTCTTTGCGCAAGGCGTTCGAGTTGTCCATAGTAACAGGAGAGAATATTAATACGATAGAAGAGTTGTCAACGTTACCGTATGGCGATTTCAAGGATGCGTATATGGATCTTCGCCTATACGATGACTGTTTTGCCTGCCTGAGAGCAGGGAATTGTTTGCAATTCTTTGATTGGTTTGGAGCTCCATTGATGCAAGTGCTGCTTCCTAAACCTGCTACGGCATTTGATATTGACTGGGACAACAGATTCTTATACACATACAATATTGAAACTGAGAGGTTATTAAGATACAATATTGGAAATGAGATAGAGTAATATGTAATACGATTATGCTAACATTTTCTTAGTTATGAAAGGAATATTTTTTAGTATATGGAGGCTGCCATCGGCAGCTTCCATATTGGCGTTAGTCTTGCTGTTGGGTTCGTGCGCCGACGGTGATAACGTTTATGATTCAATGCGCAGGATTGTAAGTGATGGTGCTCCCGCTTATAACAGTGTGCGGCTGGAACAGCTTCAGTTGGATTCCGTCCGTTATTCCGGAGAGTCTTTCTCGTGGGCGCAGGAGGGTCAAGGAATATGCTGCTCGGCGGCGACAACGTTCTGGACTCCCGCGACAGCCGTTATTTCGGCCTTGTGCCCGAGGAGTAATCGTCGGGATCGTGATCCAATGAGAAAAATTTACTGCCTTGATGCATATTCCGTAAATATTCAGTAAATTAGCGAACACTAAAAGGTTAGCACACGATGAACCTTAACCATAGAATAACCACGGCTGCGGTCGGCATATTCATTCTCCTTCTTGGGGCAACGCCTCTCTGGGCGCAGCGGCGGATGTCGCTTTCGGAGGCGATCGGGACGGCGCGGAGCCAGTCGGTGGCGGCGCTGGAGGCGAAGCACGCCTTTGTTTCGACCTATTGGGCGTACCGCTCCTATCAGGCGAGCCGACTGCCGTCGCTTGTGTTGTACGGCAACCTGATGAACTTCGACCGGTCGCTCACCTTGCTGCAAAGCTACGAGGATGGCTCCTTCCGCTACGCCAGCACCTACAACCTCCAGAACAGCCTCGGGCTTCAGGTCGCCCAGAACATAACCTTCACCGGCGGAAGGCTTTATGTCTATTCCGACCTTTCCCGCATCGACCAGTTCGGACTCAACAAGAAACTGACCTGGTACTCCCAGCCTGTCACGGTCCGCTACGTCCAGCCGCTTTTCTCCTACAACCAGTTCAAATGGGACAAACTCATTGAGCCTAAGGAATATGAACGTGGCCGTCGCCGCTACGTCGAGTCGATGGAGCAGGTCACGATCAATGCCGTGTCGGCATATTTCTCGCTCGTCCAGGCCCTTAAGAACCAGGAGGTCGTGAAGTCGAACTACGAGAACACCGGGAAGATGCGCTCCGTGGCGGCGGAAAGGATGAGACTTGGAAGCGTCACGAGGGCTGAATATCTCCAATTGGAACTCCGCGCGCTGAACGACAGCATCGCGATCGGCGAGAGCGTCGTCAACGTGCGTCAGGCGCAGATGTACCTTAACTCGATTCTGGGCTATGATGAGTCCGTGGAGGTGGAACCGGTGGTGGACGATGCCCTGCCGGACATTCTGATGGATTACGATCTGGTGATGGAGAAGGCGATGAGAAACTCGACGTTCAACCTTGACAATCAGATAAATGAATTGAACGCCGCCTCGAATGTGGCGAAGGCCAAGGCGGACAGAGGCATCTCGATGAGCCTTAACGCCCGCTTCGGCCTGTCCCAGACCGGCAATGGCCTGCCGGATGTCTATAAGGATCTTCTGAACCAGGAGGTTGTGGGTTTGACTTTCAGCGTGCCGATCTTCGATTGGGGGCTTGGCAAGGGAAAGGTGCAGAAGGCCAAGGCCGCCGAGGAGGTCGTCAAGGCGCAGAACCTCCAGAGCGAGAACGACTACCGCAGGAAGATATTCACCGCCGTCGGCCAGTTCAACAACCAGCGTCAGCAGTGTCTGGCCTCCCGCAAGGCGATGGAGATAGCCTCCGAAAGGTACGAGCTGATGATGGACAAGTTCAGGCGCGGCTCGGCCACGGTGACCGACCTCACCAACGCCCAGAACGACAACGAGTCAGCGATGGCCAAATACATCACCGACTACTCCAACTTCTGGACCTACTACTACACCCTCCGGAAGTACGCCCTCTACGATTTCATCACGGGAAAAGACATCGACGTCAACGTCAAGGAAATGGTTGAATGATTCAGAATCAATGAATATGCTAAATACATCAACTGTTATGAATAGGCGAAAGGCTATACTGCTGTTATCAATACTATTGATAATGAGCTGCTCAGAATCAAGAGATTCAATCACCGCCAAGGTCCCGGTGGAGTTCGGCAACACGGTGAATCCGTTGGCGGAAGTTGTCAAGTCGGTTGAGATTGTTCCGTTAGAGGCTGATGACGAGCATCTTTTGGGCTCATCTGTGGATCTGAATGTCACGGAGGATTCCTACATTGTGACAGATTATCTGAATGGGAACATTTTCAGATATTCACATGACGGACGTTTCCTAAATAATATCGGCCACCGTGGGAATGGCCCTGAGGAATATGTCCACATCAACGACGTTCAGTACCGAGACTCGACCCTCTATGTGTTTTCTGTCCCTTCCAGAATCCAGCGTTTCTCTTTGAGTGGATCCATGCTTGATTTGAAGTCCTTGAATGAATTGGATCTGGGAGCGATGTCATGGATTACGGATGAAGGGGTCCTGACATATTATGGCTATGGGTCCGGTCGTGAGACCCGGTTCTCATTGTTGTCTGATGAAACCAGAGTGGATTTCTTCCCGTCAAAGGAGAAGGTGATGAACTATACTCCCACCGTACAGATATTCTCTGAATCAGGCGATTCGGTTTTTGTCGTCGACTCATATTCTGACATTATAAAAGTTTACAGCAAAGGGCTGATGAGTGACGGTCCTTGCTTCGATTTCGGCAGATATGCGATTCCAAAGACCTTCTATGAGTATGATGACTCGTTCGCGGCGATGGATCATCTTCTTGGAAGTGAATTCGCTATGCTCAGCCAATATCTTTGTGATGGTGACACGCGTCTTGTCATTATCGCTCTCCAGAAACAGGCGATGCAAAGCAACTACTGTGGCTTGTATGCTGACGGACAATGGCGCTGGTTTAAGGCCGGTGAAGTAGGGCTTGATGTCTTGGCCAATGCGTTCCGCCAGATAAAGGATGGCGCTTTGTACTGTCTGCTGGATCCGTCCCTGATCAGCACCTTCCCCGCCACGCTCCTAAAAAAAGCCTCCAACCCGGAAGCCCTTGATCCCCTTGGCAAAGATGGCAATTACGTCATCGCAAAACTGAATCTTTTGTAACCAATCAGTTCAACCACAAATCAATAACATTATTATTAAATTGAGCATTATGAAAAAATTTTTTAAAGTATTGTTGGCAGTTTTCGCGCTGATTTCTATATGTTTAGCTACCTCCGCTGTTCTTAAGGCTGGTCCAGAAGACCAAACTGATTTTGACAGCAATGATAGTAATTATTGTGTGTACCAAACAATGTCGCATTGCCCAGGTGCAGGTCTGAATTATGCATGCAAAATTTCGGCGACGGCTGAGGCTTGCCGAAGGTATGCCTGTTGTCAGCCGTTTTGATTTCTAACGAATGAAGGGTTAAGTTGAACTGATTGGTTATAATTATGCGTAATATTGTGTTAAGTTGGATTATGTTTGTATCACTGATGTCTTGTAAAGATGACGGGGTACATCCAGTGGCGATTGAGGATGGAATGTATGTGATTGATCGTCATGGCCTGGTAGAGAATTATGCTCCGGATTTTTCCAAAAATAAGATATACGTGTACATGATAACGGGATGCATGAATGAATGGTTGAGTAGGACTCCTCGTGGAAAGATTGAAAGGATTATGGATGATAATCCGGATTGGGAACTTTTGGTGTATGTTGATGGTAGTGTGAAGGACACGTCAAAGGTTCGGGCAAAACTGGAACAGTATGATTGCAACATACCAGTGATTGTTGACACGAAGGGCGTGTTCCGCAAGCTGAATGGAATGAAGGAAGTGATCCTTTGGGGAGGCATCTATGATAAGAATGATGTTATGATAGGTGTCGGTGTAATTGGTGATGGACTAAGTATGTTTGACTCCGAATTTGAAAAAGCAAAGCGAAGAATATATGAGAGGAACAGGTAATCGTTTCTGGTTAATAATAACGATGGTATTTGTTGCCATAGATATAGTTTTATTAATTGCAGTAGGAAGAATTCGCAAGAGCGATTCAACAATATCGACAATGTTTTGGGAGCGTCAAGGACAAATTGAGGAGATAATGGATGCTTTCATTGAAACCGACGAGTGGAGAATCAGAGGCTTTTTAGATGATCAAGATGCCGCAAAGGAGAGGGACTCATGTTTGATTATGATAATACCATTGTATCCTTGTTCTGCATGTTTGGATCGAGAGAGTCTCTTCTTTAAAAATTTTGCCGAGTTAGGACTTGTCAAGTGCCACATTTTTGTCCCGGATAATAGATTTCGGGACGCTAAGGCATTATTCTCTAAAACAAAGAATTTATTTATAAGCCCATATTCCACGCATACACTGAATGATATGTATTGGAGTAATTCGGAAAAAATCATTTATTGTTTGCAGTCAGGAAACTATATAACGAACATAATGATAACCTCGAAATATTCAGAAAGTGCTTCAGAACATTATTTCAAGCATATTCAAGAATTATTGATAAGTGGTAACAAATGCGATATGTAATTAGCGTTTCTTCATTATTGGGAATGATGGAATAATTCAGAATCCATGAATATGAGAAAGAATATCCTAGTGTCTATTGGTGTCTGCGGTCTAGTCGTGATGGCCGTAGCGTGTGGTGGAAACAAAAAGGCGGAGGAGACGAAGGACGGGAAACTGACCTACACCCCTCAGATAAACGAAGTCACTGTTGTGAAATTGGAAAGGAAGGATTTCGCCCGTCAACTCCTGTCCAACGGAAAGCTGGTTGCCGGACGGAAAAGCGCGCTGCAATTCAGGACAACCGGAAAAATCGCGGCGATAAACGTCCGGAATGGTGAATATGTCTCCTCAGGTGCCGTCATCGCCACCGTTGACCGTCCCGACTTGAAACTGTCGCAGGAATCCTCCCGGCTTTCCCTCCGGAAGGCCGAGCTGGATTTGTATGACTATCTTGTGGGACAGGGATATTCCGCCGGGGACACCACCTCGGCCCCCGCCGACCTTTTGGCCATGGCGAAGATGAAATCCGGCTATTCCGCCGCCAAGAACGATTTCGCGCGCTCGTCCTACGAGATCGCCGGAACGGTTCTCCATGCCCCGTTCTCCGGGCGTGTCGCTGACATCAAGCAGAAGCCGTTCGACCAGAGTCCGTCCGGGACATTCTGCACGATCGTGGACGACAGTGTGCTGGAGGTGGATTTCTCGGTGATGGAGTCGGAATATTCATTCCTCTCCGTCGGTCTGCCGGTGAGGATCCGTCCGTTCGCTGACGAGACCAAGGAATATTCAGGGAAAGTCACCGCCATCAATCCTCTCGTGGATGAGAAGGGGCAGATCTCCGTCACGGCGCAGGTCCGGAACGACGGCTCGCTGATCGATGGAATGAATGTCCGTGTGATCGTGGAGAGGATGATTCCGGGGCAGCTTGTCGTGCCTCGCAGCGCGGTGGTGATCAGGGACAATCTGGACGTGCTGTTCACCTGCACGGATGACGGCAAGGCACATTGGACTTATGTCACGATACTTTATTCCAATGGTGAGTCCTACGTGGTCGAGGCCAACAAGGACAGGAACGCCGAACTGAACGAAGGCGACCAGGTGATTGTCTCCGGCAATCTCAATCTGGCGGACAACTCTGATGTGCTGGTAAAAAGGTAGGCAATGCTGAAACATCTGATAGACAGACCGATAACCGTGACGATGATAACCCTTGTCATCGTTGTTCTGGGCATTGTCAGCATACGTCTGCTGCCAGTGTCGTTGGTTCCGGATGTGGACATCCCGTACATAACCGTGCAGGCCACCTCCTCGGAACTTTCGGCCAGAGAGATGGACGAGAGTGTGCTGAAGCCTCTGCGCCAGCAGCTTATCCAGATCAACGGGCTTGAGGACATTGTCAGTGAAGCCAAGGATGGGAGCGGGACGATCCGGCTCACGTTCAATCACGGTGCAGACATCGACTATCTCTTCATTGAGGTCAACGAGAAGATTGACCGGTCGATGTCCAGCCTTGGCGACATCGCCCGGCCTAAGGTCTTGAAGGCCAGCGCCACGGACATTCCGGCGTTTTTTGTGAATATTACTTCTTCGGTCGCTGAGCCTGTCGAACCACAAGCTCAGGGACCGCCTCAGAATCGGTCGCTGAGCCCGTCGAAGCGCACCGAGCCTGAGGCCCAATCGGACTTGTTCCCCGTAACCGAGTCCTTCTCCCAGATGAGCCGCTTCGCACGTGACGTGATCAGCAAACGCATCGAACAACTCTCCGAAGTCGCCATGGTCGATGTCAGCGGCCTTGTCAGTGACGAGATTCTCATAATTCCGGATGAGTCCAAGCTACTCCAGGCAGGGATGACAATGAATGAGTTCGAGAGTTGTGTCAAGAGTTCCAACATCCGCCTTGGCAGTCTCACAATCCGTGACGGAGAGTACCGCTACAATGTCAAATTCGATTCCCGGGCTTCCTCCAGTGAAGACATCGCCAACCTCTGGTTCAAGAAGGAAGGCCGCCTTCTTCAGATAAAGGACGTCGCCAAGGTCGTCGTCCACCCGGCAAAACGAACCGGCCTCGTCCGCTCGAACGGAGAGGATGCCGTGTGTCTTGCCGTCATCAAGCAGAGCGAGGCGAAGATGTCAGACCTGAAGTCGGCCATGAACGGTCTGATGGACAGTTTCCGGAACGACTACCCTCAGTTGAGCTTCGAGATCACGAGAGACCAGACCCAGCTTCTTGAATATACCATCAACAACCTGCTACAGAACATCGTGGTCGCCCTCCTTCTGGCGAGCGTCATCATATTCCTCTTCATGAGGGACTTCCGCTCTCCGGTGCTGGTGATCCTGACGATGCCGGTGGCGCTGATATTCTCGATGCTCTGCTTCTATGCCATCGGATTGACCCTGAATATTATATCCCTCTCCGGTCTGCTTCTCGGAGTCGGAATGATGACTGACAACACGGTCATCCTTGTCGATAATATAACCGGCCGATGGCAACGTGAAGGGAACCTGCGCTCCGCTGTCCTTGAGGGCACGAAAGAGGTGAGGGGAGCGATGCTCAGCTCCGTGCTGACAACCTGCGCGGTGTTCATTCCGTTGATATTCATGAGCGGCATCGCCGGGGCGATGTTCTACGATCAGGCTATGTCGGTGGCCATCGTGCTGCTGACCTCCTACATCGTGACCATCCTTGTGATTCCGGTCTATTATTACTGGTGGTTCAAGGGTTCGGATGGTTTCCGTCCGAGTCCGCTTTTGGAGAAAATCAACTTTGACGAACCGATCCGCCGCTGGGACGACAAACTTATGGAATGGTTCATCCGGCACAGACCGGTCTCCTGGAGCCTTCTTGCCGTCTCGACCGTCGGGCTGGTGTTCTGTTTCCTGGAGATGCCGAAATCCCGTCTGCCGGAGATGACCCAGACGGACGCGATAATGAAGATTGACTGGAACGAACACATTTCCATTGAACGTAACACGGAGCGGATCAGGGATTTAGAGAAAAAACTGACCGGAAGCGTGGAGCAGATGACGGCTCTTGTCGGTTCTCAGCAATTCATTCTGAGTCATAGTGGTGACCAAGGAATTTCCGAAGCGTCCATCTACGTCAATTGCAAAGATGCCGGCACATTGAAAAAGGTGCTGGGCGAATTGAAGGATGAGATGGAGAATGAATATCCGGAAGCGGTATATTCATTCGAAGCTTCAGGGAATATCTTCGACATGGTTTTCGCCCGGAACGAGGCTCCGCTCGTGGCGCGCCTTCGCCCAGTGAGGAACAGGGAGGTTGAGGTCGAACCGTTGAGGAATATGCTCTCCGAGGTCAGGGAAACGTTGCCTGGAGTGACCGTGGCGGATCCTCCGGTAAAGACTGACGCTCTGTTTGTCGCTGATCCTGACTTGCTTGCGCTTTATGATGTCGGTTATTCGGAACTTGTGTCGATTCTGAGGAACTCGCTCAATGAGAACCGTCTGTTCAACATTGTCCAGGGAACCAGCACTGTTCCGGTCGTGACAGGCTCCAACGCCGCCGGACTTTCGGAGATCCTGCATGGCACTTTCATCGAAAAGAAAGGCCTTGACGGGGAGACATCCCGGATTCCGGTTTCAAATCTTATGCGGCAAACCTTTGCCGAGGATTTGAAAACTTTGGTCGCAGGCCCGGAGGACAATTACTACCCTTTGGCTCTCGATGTTCCGTCGAAGGACGTGAAACATGTGATGGCCGCGGTGAGTGACGTCGTGCGAAAGAATGGTGACTTCGAGGTCGGCTATTCTGGTTCCTGGTTCTCCAACAGCAAGATGATCGATGAGATGATCATCATAATGCTGGTCGCCATAATCCTGCTCTATCTGATTCTGGCCTCCCAGTTCGAGTCTCTGATCCAGCCGCTGATCATCCTTTCGGAGATTGTCGTGGATGTCTCTGTCGCCTTGCTGGTTCTATGGATTTTCGGGGTCAGCATCAACCTGATGTCGATGATCGGCCTGATTGTCATCACCGGCATCGTCATCAATGACTCCATCCTGAAGATAGACACGATCAACCGGATGCGCAAGGCCGGCGAAAGTCTTGAGCGTGCTGTCATTGATGCGTCCTCGCTTAGGGTGAAGGCTATCATAATGACCTCATTGACAACCATTCTGGCCGTCTGCCCGTTCCTGTCAAGGGGTAGCATGGGCGCGGACCTTCAGTACCCGATGTCCCTGGTGATCATCGCTGGAATGATTGTCGGAACCCTTGTCAGCCTGTTCGTCGTGCCGGCGTTGTATTATTCGATCTACAATGGAAGAAAGAAAAAATAGACTTTCTCCATTTTCGGTCGTTCTGATTATGGTGGCGCTGTCCCTTGTCGGGCTGGCGGCGTTGCCGCGTCTGAACATCCAATACACACCGATGACGGAAGGCCGTACGGTCTATGTGTCTTTTAATTACCCCAACGCCTCTGCGGAAATCATTGAAAGCGAGGCGACATCCAAGATTGAAGGAGTCTTGGCGGGGATACGCGATGTCACAGACATTTCCTCTGTTTCACGTAAAGGTTCAGGCTCCGTTTCTGTCAAGTTCCGCAAAGGCTCGGACATGGACGCGGCGCGCTTCGAGGTCGCCTCGGCGATCAGGAACGTTTACCCAAGCCTTCCTGATGAGGTCTCCTATCCGGGAATATCCTTGTCTGGCGGCGGACGGGTCTCGCGGATATCCTATCTCGTCAAGGGCGGGATCCCTTCCCGGGAGATTTCCAAATATGTCAAGGAACACGTCCTCAGCCATTTGGCCGCCATCCCGGGAGTGGACAAGGTCAATGTGGACGGCGGTGTTCCTTTCCAGTGGGTGATCACGTTCGACGCCGACAAGATCCAGTCCGTAGGAGTCACCGCCGATGAGATCGCATCGGCCTTCAATTCATATTACCGTGAGGAAATCCTCGGAATGACGGAAACCTCTGAAGGATTGATGACGGTGCGTCTTAAAGAAGCCTCGGACAAGGATTTCGGATCGATTCCCGTAGGTAATTTCAAAGGCCGTGTGATTCACATCGGGGACGTCGCCCAGTGGCGCTATGAGGAAGCGGTGCCGTCAAGTTACTATCGTGTCAACGGTTTGAACACCATTACTTTGACGGTGGAGATAGCTTCTTCGGCCAACCTGTTGACTGTCGCTTCCGCCGTCAAGGAAAGGATGGCGGAGCTTCAGAAAGGCTTCCCTTCGGAAATCACCGCCGGCATCGCCTATGATTCCTCTGAGTTTGTCAGCGAGGAACTCAGCAAAATCTATGTCCGTACCGCCCTCTGCATCTTGATTCTGTTGATGTTCGTGTTCTTGATCAACAGATCGTGGAGGTATATGCTGATCATTGTCTTCACTTTGACGGTCAATGTGTTGACCGCCTTGATGATCTACAGTTTGGCAGGTCTTCAGATCCACATCTACACCCTTGCCGGAATCACGGTCTCTCTCGGAATAATCATCGACACCTCGATCGTGATGATCGACCACTACGCCCATTTCAAAGACCGGAAGGCTTTCCCGTCCATCCTTTCGGCCGCGGCCACGACTGTCGGCGCATTGATGATGGTCCTTCTGCTTCCGGAAAAGGAAAAAGCCAACCTCGTGGACTTCATCTGGGTGATTGTCATTAACTTGGGACTGTCGCTGATCATCTCCTACCTGTTCATCCCGTCGCTGATGGAATATATTCCTGTAAGAATGTCGGGTGGCAAGTCTGGGCGTTCCCCAAGGAAGCTCCGCCGGATCCTGCGTTGGAACAGGTTCTACGCTTCCTACATCGGCTGGGGGGTGAGGCATCGTTGGGTGTATGTCCTTTTGTTCATCGTGGCGTTTGGAATCCCGCTCTGTCTGCTCCCTACCCGTCTGTCTGATTATGACAAGGACAAGGCGGACAGGTTCGACAGATTTCTGGACAAGATTGTCACCTGGAAACCTTACGACAGGAACCGTCAGTTGATAGACAAGATAGCCAGTTCCTCCTTCGGTCTGTTTTACAAATCCTTGAACCGCTCCAATTTCTACCGGGAGCCTGAAAAGAAACGTCTGATCATCAATGCCGGCATGCTTGAAGGCTGTACCGTGAACCAGTTGAATGATGTCGTGAGGGCGATGGAGAATTATCTGTCGAAGTTCGATGAGATCTCCGTATTCACCACGTCGATATATTCCTACGACAACGCCGAGATTTCGGTGGAGTTCAAGCCTGAGTATGAGAACTCAGGTTTCCCTTCCGTGCTGAAGTCCGAGGTCACGAGGATGGCGATCAATTTCGGCGGGGCGAACTGGAGGGTCTCCGGAATAGACGACAATAATTTCAACAACAACATCGTCTCGTCCTCCAAGAGCAACCGCATCTCGCTGAAGGGCTATAACTATCAGGAACTCAGCCGCTACGCAGAGAAACTGATGGCCTATCTCTCCACAAACCGCCGTGTCCAGGGCGCGGAGATCTGGTCGGGAGGTTGGAACGGCCGCCCTTCGATTGAGTTTGTGCTGGATTATGATTTTGGGCGGATGACGCTCGCCGACATCAATCCTTATGCCTACTACAATGCATTGGGCTCCTTGCTGTACGAACGGAGGATCGGGACTTCTGAATATGATGGTGGAGCCGTCGATGTTGTCCTCCGTTCCTCGGATCTGGACAGATACGATCTCTGGCACGTTCTTAACTCTCCGATTGATGTCGGTCAGAAGAAAATGACGCTTTCGAGTGTCGGGGGCATTGACAAGAGGCGTACCGGCGTGACGATCAAGAAGAACAACCAGTCCTACGAGCTGGTGGTCTGCTACGATTTCATAGGCAGTTGGGAGCTCAGCCGCTCCCTGTCCCAAAAGGCTGTGAAGTATATGAACGATGAGGTACTCCCGATCGGTTTCAAGGCCGAGGTTCCGGGCTGGGGCTGGTTCGACACCGCCAAGCAGCAGTACGCCTGGCTGCTGTTTTTGATTCTTGCGGTGATGTACGTGATGCTTGCGATGACATTCGAGTCGTTCCGTTACCCGCTCGCCGTGATCTTTATGGTTCCGGTCTCTTTCATCGGCCTCTTCCTTGCCTTCGGCCTATCGGACTTCTCCTTCGATCAGGGCGGTTTCGCCGCCTTCGTGATGCTCAGCGGCATAGTCGTCAACGCCGGCATCTACCTCATCACCACCTACCAGTCCCTCCTCAGTGCATCGGTCCCTGAGCCTGTCGAAGGGACCACCTCTGTGACTAAACAAACTCACCGACCAGCCGAAGCGGCCAACATCCGCCTCTACGTCAAAGCCTACTCCCGCAAGATCAACCCGATCACCCTCACCATAGTCTCCACCATCCTCGGCCTCCTCCCGTTCCTCACCGACGGCCCCGAGGAGGTTTTCTGGTTCGACTTCGCCGTCGGCACCATCTCCGGCATGCTCTTCTCCATACTTGCCGTGATATTCATCCTCCCGATTTTCTGCGTTAAGTAACATTCAAAAAATAACCTGCATCATCTTAAGGAATCTTTTCGGTCTAGATCTCTTTTCTCATCAGTCATGTGCCACCGGCACACTCCTTCTTCAAAAAAAGATCTATCCTCGAAAATCTTCTCTTAATCTGAAGCAACTTATTATTTTCATGTTCCTAAGCGCAAATAGAATATGGCCATGCGCTATTTTTGTGATGCTGAGAAGAAAAAATCGCAAGGTTGGATGGTGAAAAACAAGGCTCTTTTCTCGGAATTTATACCGTGATTAATGTAATTGCTTGACAGTCTGCGCTTTACTAATTCTGATATGTTACAAGTATTTGATTAATGTATTGAAAATAAGCTGATTAAACTGTGCGAAATGAGAACGTGAATCTCAATATGTCTGTAACAAATTAAGGATTAGGAAATTATATTTGCCAAAAGTGAAACTGTTTTCCATTACCATATCAATCCTTTTGCCCGACTTTGCAGTCGGAAATAATATGTTTTATTATGAAAAAGGTTATAGCATTATTATTGGCCTTGCGCTGTCTCCGGTAGTAATGGCTCAGGATCGGAATGTGCGGTTGGATTTGTTCGGGGCCGCCAATGTGGTCGGTGCCTCTTATGACGCAAGGTTCAAAGGGGATTCGGGTTTGGGTTTCGCGGTCGGTGTCGGGTACGGTTTCGGCATCGGGAACTGGTACGAGATTCATGGTGTCGGCGTGCCGGTGGAGATCAACTACCTGGCAGGTAGAGGAAAACATCATTTCGAGATCGGAGCCGGAATGTCCAACGGGGTGTATTTTGACAAGATTACGGAAAGCAAGACGGTGACCTTGCCTGATGGTTCCACGGGAACTGCTCCGAAGGAAGTGAGAACGACGCAGTGGGGAAATTTCCTTTACGCGAATGTCGGTTACCGTCTTCGCGCGGAGAACGGTCTGGTGTTCCGCTGCGGCTTAAGTCCATCGTACGGAATCGGGAAATATGGCTTGTCCAAGTCCGTTTTCTACCCATACCTCAGCTTGGGATATTCCTTCTAAAAAGAATCATACTCTCACCTGGAAGTCATCAAAGAAACTTCTGATTGTTCTTCCAGGTGTGAGAAACTATACGCACGTAAAACGGCATCCAATTGATATCTAAAGAGTTGATGTTTTAGGTGCGAGTATGTTTGCACACCTGTGAGTCAGCGGCCTCGGTACAGAACGTTCTACAGGTGTTCCGGACTTCCAGGTGTGAGAAATCGTGCGCACCTAAAACATCATCAGCCTGACAGTCAGCGAATTGCTCTTCCAAGTGTGAATATCCTCACGCACCTCGGTGTTATGGCATATTATTGAATGATATGCGGAACCTTGGGGGCACTATATTCAGGTTAATCTTAGAAGCTGTTTTGAATTGTTTGTTTGAAGGTTTGAGAGTGAAAAACTTCAG
>ERZ779890.3324-NODE-3324-length-14454-cov-3.754497_pt1 | contig 14454 bp, 16 predicted proteins | sample MGYA00511553_ERZ779890 | MGnify/ENA primary metagenome ERZ779890 (study PRJEB29588, sample SAMEA2152064) | human gut metagenome | biome: human gut; feature: human-associated habitat; material: faeces | place: Denmark | collected 2008/2010 ...
TACTCCTGCTAGCTATAATACTATTTATTCAGGGAATTACGCTAACACAACAGGCTATTCTTCGCGTCCTGTTGATTTGGATTGCGAAACGACTTTTATTCTTAAAAACGGAAAAGTTAAAGATTATACTTATAAAGGTAATAATTGCCGGATGAGGTAGGGAAGTATTAAAGTGAATAAATATAAAAATATTTTTGAGTGGCTGGATAAGGGAATTTGGCTTATTTTAGGATTGTTTGTCATTATTTATTTAAATGATCTTAATAAAAATATTGAAAATGTTTCAAATAAGTTAAATGCTATGACAGAAATAATAGCCTATAAAAACGACGTTAATGTTGTGGAAGCAATTGATACTCTGTCTAAAAACGTGTCAGATGCAATTGATAATCTTAGGATACTGAGATAAACATTATATCGAATTTTATAATACTTATTATGAAGGCAATGATTGCCGGATGTAATTAGATTGTGTAGGTCATTGACCTAGTTTTAGCTTGACTTTAGTAGTTCAATGAACTATATTTAAATGAGGATAAGATGGCTGATAAATATATGACAGTGGTTGAAACGGCGGAGTTTATCAGATTCGCCAAAGAATATTTGACCGAAGATGAACGAAAAGAACTGATTGATTATCTGGCATCTAATCCGACGGCAGGGGATTTAATCCGGGAAACAGGCGGTTTGAGAAAACTGCGCTGGGCAAGGAAAAATCAAGGTAAAAGCGGAAGTTATCGAGTTATTTATTTCTTTTATAATGAAACTATACCGCTTTTTATGATTTCCGGCTTTGCTAAAAATGTAATGGAGAATATTTCGCCGGCCGCTCGTAAACAATACGCCAAGCTGTTAAAAGAGCTGGTTAAGCAATATAAAGGAGCAAACTGATGGAAATGAATGACACCGAGATGTCTATTTTGAACGGCCTGACTGATGCTCTCAATTTCGCTAAAGGTAAGACTGACGATGCAAAAGTTTATAGAGTTAGAGTCAAAGATATTAACGTTCGTGAACTTCGCGAACGGTTGGATTTGACCCAAGCGCAATTTGCCGAAACCTTTGGCGTTAGCTGTGAAACCCTGAGAAACTGGGAACAGGGAAAAAGAAAACCGGAAGGTCCGGCAAAAGTTTTGCTGAATGTGATTGCTCATGATCCCAAATGTGTTTTTGAAGCATTGCGAGCCTGATTTATAGATAAAACAAATGAAACCCTGCTTTTTGGCAGGGTTTTTTTTATGGAGTAAAAAAGAAAATGGTTGAAACGCGTTTCGATAAAATCGTTGTCCGTTCCAAACTGCCGACACCGTTTGCCAGTGCCGAGGCTTTCGGCGCCGGCGCAGGCAGAGCTTTGCAGCGCACCGGTGCCGTTATGGCAAACGTGGCAGACAAGGCTCTGGTCGAAATTGACCGGCAGAAGCAGAAAGACGCGGTAAACAAAGGAATGCAGTTTGAGAACTCTTTTGATAAACTGCGGCGCGAAAAGGTAAACAGCGATTATCTGACGCGCAAAGGGCAGGCGGCGCTCGGTACGACGGCAGCATGGGAGAAAGATGCTGAAGACTGGTATAATCAGCAAAAAGAACTGGTTACCAACGATTATGACCAGAAAATTTTGGATGAAATCTATCGCCGCCGCAACGGGGCCACGCTCGACACGCTGACCCGATTCGAAGCGCAGGAAAAAGAGCGCTATTATGAAGAAAACACTGCCAACCGTTTGAAGTCGGCGCTGGACGATGCTCTTGCGAATTATAAGGATGACAGACTGGTAGCGCAGGCCTATAACTCCGGGCTTGCCGCCTTGCGCGTCAACTATGCCGACCGGCCGGATTTGCTGTCGGCCAAAGAAAAGGCATATAAAAGCGATTTTTACAAAACGCAGACCTTACGCCGGGCCGACGATGATGCCAATGCGGCGGCCGCTTATTATCAACAGCATAAAGCGCAAATTGCCGGCTCCGAACATCAGGCGATTGAACATCTGATAGAACAGCGTAAACAATTTCAGGCTGAATTACCTTATAAGATGCTGGAAAAGCAGGTTAAGGCGGCGGATATGCAGGTAAAAATCAGTCAATATCAGAATCAGCTCGATTTTGATAACCAGACAGCCGGAATGGATGACAGCGGCAAACTTCGGTATTTGCAGGACAATGAAGCGCAATATTCCGGCAACTGGTTCAAAGCTAAGCAGAAAGCCCTGCTGTCGGCTAAGGGAATCACCGCCGAGACTCGGGCGGAAACGGCGCAGGAAATTCTGCTGGATATTACAATGCTGGATAAAAACAACGAAGTTGATTATTTGAACGGCGCGCAAAAGGTTCTGACAAAAATTGAAAATGAATATGCCGAAGGCCGGTTGTCGCCGACAGACCGCAAGACCTTAACCGCGCAGGTTTACAGGGAACAAAGCAAACAGGTCGATTATCTGAAAACAAACGAAGATGATGCCGTCTGGTGGCGTTTGGGCGATTTTACCTATAAGGACGCAAACGAATATATTGAAGAAAATTCATCATCACCCGGAAATAACAGCAAACTTTTGCTTGATTATTTCCGCAAGATTAATGACGGCGGAAAATACGACAATAAGCAGAAAAAGGCGATTTTGCAGGGGCTTGTGTCGCAGGGAAACAATAAAGAACTGGCTGTGCCATCTTTTGACAGCATAGAGGCGGCAAAAGCCGCTTTTGAAGCGGGAAAAATCAAAAAGGGCGACAGAGTTTATATTAACGGAATCAGGGGAACGATATAATGGAAGAATTTTCTTTTACGCCGGATACGGTTCAGAACAACGTAACTCCGAACGATGTTTCGGAGTTTTCTTTTATTCCGGATGAGGTTCAGCCGGATTTGACGAAAGTCGGCGCTCATAATATCTTTTCTCTGGACGGAAGCAATACGAATGCAGCTAAAAAGCTGAATCTGGTTAACCGAAGCTGGGTTGAAAAGTTTGCGCAGAGCGATTTGGGAAAGTTCGGCGACACTCAGTCAAAAGCCGTTGTCAGAGGGTTGTTTGACATAGCCGGCGGTTTGGGAACAATGATCAGGTTTTACGGCGACAATATGATTTTGCAAAAAGGTGCCTTTGGCCTTGATGACAAAACAATTGACCGGATTAATACCTTTGGCCGCGGCTGGCAAAAATTTGGCTCTTCCATTAAAAAAGGTTCTGATTTTGTGCTGAACAGCAAAACGCTGGAACTGGACAAGGATATTTTTGCCGGAGATATTATTGACAATCCGAGTGTAACCCGCGTTTCATCAGCAATTATGAGCGCCGCGCCGTCATTGTTGGGCATGGTGGGAATTGCGCGTGCAACGGGGTCGGCCGGACTGGCGTATTTTGTTATGGGTGGGGTGGACAGCGCAGACGTTTATGAAAAAGCCAAAGAAACAGGAAAAACGCAGGAAACGGCCAATTTGCTTTATACCTCATCGCAGGCTGGAACGGCTCTGATAGACAGGATGCTTTCGCCGCTTGAAAAAATAATGGGGAACAGTCCGAGTACGATTTGGAAGAAAATATCACAAAAGATTGCGTCCGGTTTATCGGAAGGTTCTGCCGAAGGGGCGCAAACCGTGTGGCAGAATGCCGTAAAAAAATATGGAATTGATGATACACAGTCCTTAATGGACGGAGTTATTGAGGCGGCTATCGGCGGCTTTGGCTCCGGCGCGCTTGCTGCCGGAACTTTTAATACGGCTGCGGAGCGTTTGAAGGAAAAGGGAGCAACTGATCGGGATATTGAAAATATTTCGCAGGCAGCGATTGATTATGTGCAAAAACACCCGGACGAAATCAATAATATTGCATTTCAGCAGTTGAATAAGGGGCTGGATGAATTTGATAAATTTGTAGAAACACATAAAGGAATGCCTGACGCACAGAAAGCCCTGCAAATCAAAGCCGATTTGAACGAAGTTTATAATAAAGTATTCGACCGGATTAAAACAAGCGATACCGACAAAGTTGCCGCTGCGCAGGCCAAAGTTGTTCAGGGGGTCGCCTTATGGGGAAGCCAAGAACTTGGAATCTCTCCGCTGGAGTATTTTGAGCAGCGTTTTCCGCGGATTGAAAGAGTGGCATATCGGGACTTTGCCCGACGTCTTAACGAAGCAAAACGCGCCGGAGAGGTTGCCGAAATCAATTTATATGAGGCTTTGAAAAATCCGGCCCTTCTGAAAGGGCAGAAAGTCAAAGACACTCGTCAAAGCCTGACGCAGTTTTTGAAGCAAAACGGCGGATTAAAAGATTTTGGCGGCGAATTAAAGGCTATGGATGCTGACAAGCAGGTTATCGGATTAATCAATAATAAAAACGGTCGGAATCTTGACGATATGGTGCTGGCCGCGTGGGAAGCCGGATATTTTCCGCAAAGCAGCGAACGTCCGACGGTTAATGATTTGCTGGACGCTATCGGCGAAGAATTGGGTGGCCGCAAGCGGTATAATGAAGAGGCGCCGTACAGTCTGGAAGATGAAGTTAACCAACTGGCCGAAGATTTGGACCGCATAAATATTGACTGGCGTAATATGGAAGCTCCGGAAATTGAAATGGCTGTCGATGCCTATATGGAACGGCAGCGCGCCTATAATGAGGAAATGGGACAGGAAGATATCGGCAGCGATGAGTTGTCTTGGTTTCAGCTTCCGGTTCAGGCTTATAACAAACAAGGTAAGGCAGATGTTAATTCAGAGGCCTTTAAGCGGTGGTTTGGCGACAGCAAGGTCGTGGATGAAAGCGGCCGCCCGTTAGTGGTTTATCATGGAACGAATGCGGATTTTGATATTTTCAGCAAAGAAAAAATTAAACGAGGTACCGGGTTTTGGTTTTCTTCAAACAAAGAAATGTCAAAAGAGTATGGGGATGTAAAAGAATTTTATCTAAGTGTTAAAAATCCTATTGATGTTAATAAAAATAGAAATGATTTTATTAGGCTTGCTAAAGAAGCAATGCCGGAAATACCGGATGATGTAAGCCAACATTATATTATTTCTGAAGCTTTAGGTTCTACTGCATTTAAAGAATATTTGCAAAATAAAGGATATGACGCGATTTCTTTGGGGGATAGCTATGTCGTCTTTGAACCTAATCAAATAAAATCTGTCTATAACCGCGGGACGTTTGACCCGAATAATGACAATATTTATTATCAGGGGAGAATTGCCGAGAATGGGCGTAATGTGGAGCTGACAATCAATTCTCAGGAAGAGATGCAGGGGCTTTCCGATGAAGACTTTAAGAACAAAATGCTTGATACGCTTAAATCTTTTAAGGGGAACAAGATTTTCAACCAGTCTTTGAACGGCGATATTGAAATCAGGACATCATCAATAAAGAAATATAAGAGCTTTTTTGCCGACAAGAACAAGCGGCTTATTGTGCCGTATATTCCCGAATTGCTGGGAAAAGCGAGGTTTGACAAACTTGAAGCTTCTTATATGCCGAATAAAGAAACAAATGTTAAAGCATATTATAAGGCAGATTTACCGATAAATATTGATAATGATACCTATAATGTTCATTTGACGGTTAAAGAAGATAATCGCGGCAATTTGTTTTGGGATGCTCAGGTGCAAGAAAAAAGCCCTTCGGCAGATCCGGCAACAAATCCGGGGGTCAAAGGGCTTACTTCTGAATTGTCAGAAGATGGGTTAAGTATAAGCCAAACAAGTGAAAATGTCAATAATCCTTTGTATCAGTCGGCTTTTGCGGGTTCTCGTGTTGATTATGACACGCCGAGTTTGGAGGCAATCGGCACCGGAGAGGGAAACCAAGCGCACGGATGGGGGCTTTATTATGCCTTAAATAAAGATGTGGCGGAAAGTTATAGAAAAACTTTTGTCGGCGAAAGTACGGATACTAATCTGGGACTGGCAAATTATTATTTACGGAAAAATGAATTTGATGTCGGGTTAGCGATAGATGCGTTGCAAGAAGATGTATATAACGGCAAAAGAGATGCAGAGACGGCAAAAGAGATATTTGAATATTGGGAAAACACCTCACAATCAGAGCTTGAACAGAATGCACGAAGGAAAGGTCAAGTTCATGAAGTGGATTTACCGGAAAATCCTTATTTGCTTGACGAGGACACGGCCGTTTGGCAGCAATCCGATATTGTAAAAGACGGCATAAGTAATTTGGTTGATAAATTAAGCGATGAGCAGGTCGGACAGCTGCAGGTCGGACAATATGATGTTGCCGAAAAAAGAGAAATACTGAAAAGTAATTTGCAAAGCGAAACCGGCAGAAAACTTTATAAAACACTTACAAATGTTTTGGGCAGTAAACAAGCGGCCTCTGAAATGCTGGAAAGCGTTGGGATTAAAGGCATTACCTATGACGGAAATCAAGACGGGCGGTGCTTTGTCATCTTTAATCCTGCCGATGTTAAGGTTATTCAGAAGTTTTATCAAGACGGTGCTGATACTTTGTATCGCGACCCTAAAGGTGCGTTTAGTCAACGAATAGACCGCCGGGCCGTCATTTCGCTGTTTGAACGGGCGGATGCCTCGACTTTTATGCACGAAACCGCACATTTCTTTTTTGAAGAATTAAAGGCTTTTGCGGCGACCAGCGAAAAATCTGCCCAAATGCTGAAAACAGTCAACGATTGGCTGGGCAGCGACGGAGCAAGCTATACCGTTGAACAGACGGAGCAGTTTGCCCGCGGCTTTGAACAGTATCTGCGCGAAGGCAAAGCGCCGAGCAGCTATCTGAAACGGGTGTTTGACGCATTTATGAACTGGATGCGGAATCTGTACAAGACGGCAAAAGAGCTTAATGTCAAGCTGAACGACGAAGTTCGCGGTGTTTACGGCGAGATTTTGGGCGGTGCGGATCTGGACAGATACATGGATGCGCCGGTTGCCGAAGTCTTGGGTCAGACAAAAAGATATTGGAAAGCCAAGCGCGAGGCGATGGACGATATTTATAAACAGAATGTTTATGCCAAAAAAGCTTCGGCGCGGTTGTTTAAGCGCGGGCGGGAAACGATGCAGAATGTTTATACCGATATGCGTAACTATTTGTCTGACGCGATTGTACCGCTGGAAGAGGAAATCAAACAGATTTCGCCGGAATTGTATAATATGAACCGCCGGCTGGAGATTGACAAGCTGCAGAAAACAAGCGCGTATTATAAGCGGGTAAAAGGGTTTGTTGACGGTATGCAGAAAATGGATGCGCCGGATTTTTACACTTTTGACCTGGCTTTGAAAAACCGTGATGTTGACACGGTGCAGCGCCTGCTGGAAAAATATGCCCTGACGGACGGGTTTGCGGAAGTCAGAAACATTTTGGACGATTTGCGCGAGCAAATGATTGACGTCGGGGTAGATGTGGCCTATATGCCGGATTATTTTCCGCGCAAAATTAAGGATGCCGACGGTCTGCTTGATTATGTGGAACAGGAATTCGGCGGCCGGCCGGAATATTCCATTATTCAGAAAATGATTGAGGAAAAGCGCAAAGACGGCAGAATCAGAACTAAAGAAGACGAAGCGCAGATTGTCAATTCATTAATAAGAGGCTATGCCGGCGGCATAAGCATTGCCAAAATCGGCAACGTCAAAGAGCGTTCGATTGATGTCGTCGATCAGTATATGAACCGCTTTTATAAGGTGTCAACGGATGCGTTAACCGATTATATTTCGGGCGCGGTGCAGATGATTGAGAATAAAAAGTATTTTGGCCGGGAAACCAAAGAACTGCAAAATCTGCGCAAAATGGTGGCAAACAGGGAAACGACAATCGCGGATTATAAAGCGATGGAGCCGAAAGAAGCCAAGTGGAAGGAGATTAAGGCCAGAAATTACAAAATCGGAGCGGTGGAGGCGCAAATCAGAAATACCTATGATAAAGACGTTAAAGCCGAATTGCAGGACCGCAAAACCAAGCTTGAAGCCGAAGTTGAGTTTTTACGCAACCGGCGGGCCGAACAGGTCAAAGAAATTGCCATTAACCGCATGGAAGTTGAACTGGCGCAGGTTAAAAAAGAAGTTGATGACTTGGCGGACAGTAAAATTGAAAATTCGGTCGGTAATCTGCTTCTGGAAATGGCCGAACAGGGAAAAATCAGCCATACGCAGGAATTGCGGCTGAAAGAACTGCTGTTGGCGCGTTTTTCCAATCAGGGATTGGGCAACGAGTTTTTGCGGCTGTTGCGCGACGGCGGCTATATTTGGACACTGGGAAACTTTGAAAGCGCAATCACGCAGTTTGGCGACCTTGGAACCTCTGCTTACAAAAACGGTTTGTGGAACACGGCTTTTGAATATGTGAAGGCTTGGCAGGGAAAGTCTGAAATTACGATTAACGATTTGGGGCTTGAAAAAATTATCCAAGACGGAGGTTATTCAGATACAAGCGCATGGTCTAAGGCTTTGGATAAAGTGCTGAAATATACCGGCTTTGAAAAAATGGACAAGATTGCCAAACAAACGCTGGTTAATTCGGCAGTTCGAAAGGCCCGAGCAGATGCAAAGGCGGAGAGTCCGGAGCTGGAAGCCTATCTGCGGCATGAGTTTGGCGAAAAGTGGGTTGATGTTAAAGAAGATTTGAAAACCGGCGCCGTAACTGACGAGATTATGGAGTATGCAATGTTTCAGCTTCTGGACGTTCAGCCGATTACAATCGACCAGATGCCGCGATATTATGCCGAGGGCGGCAAAAAAAGGCTGTTCTACATGATGAAGTCTTATTTTATCAAACAGCTCAACGAATATCGCAAGATTTGTTTTGAAACGGCAAAATCTAATCCGCGCAAGGCGGTGGTCGATATGACCCGATTGACGGTTTATCTGATGCTGTTTAATGCCGGGGCGGATGTGTTGAAAGATTTATTGTTCGGCCGTCCCGTTAACGTGCCGGATTCGCTGGTGGATAATATTTTTATCGGCGGGTCAATCAATCGTTATCAGGCCATGAGCGTTAAGCGTGAGGGATTATTTAAAACTCTGCAAAAGCAGTTGCTTTTCCCGGTTATGCTGGACGAGCTGGTTGTCGATATTCTGAGCGATAAAGAGGTTAAAGACTGGAATACATGGAAAAACGTGCCTTTAGTCGGTCGGCCGTATTATTGGTGGTTTGGCGGCGGGCATTTGAAAACGTTGAAAGAAGAGAAAAAAGCACGCAACGAACGGCGAAACCAGCGTCGGCGTCGCCGTGATGATTAAACAACTTGGGCAGGAACTTGTTTCCTGCCTTTTTATTGAGGAGAATAGCGTATGGGAATCAATGTAACGCATGTTAAGGATACCTTGCTGGCTGACGGGGTCAATAAGGTCTTTCCGTTCACTTTTCCGGTAATGGACAAGGCCGATGTCAAATGTCTGTATGTTTTGCCAAGCGGCGAAGAAACCGACCTTTTGGCAACTGAATATGAAGTTAAGCTGACGGAAACAGGTGGCGAAGTGACTTATCCGCTGACCGGGGATGCGCTGGCTGAGGGCTGTAAACTGGTTATTTATCGCGAAACGCCGCGGACAACGGATTATAATCCGCAGAATACGACAACCTTTGATGCTGAAACAATCAGCAAGGAAATCGAACGCCTGACAATGGAAAATCAGGAACAGGACGAAAAGCTTTCCCGGGCGGTTTCCACCAGTATGGGGTCAGAGGCCGACCCGAAAGAGTATCTGAACGAAGTCAACAAAATGCTGACTAATGCCCGTGAGTTGCAGGAAGCAGCCGTCAAAACCAGCGAGGAAACACTGGACGAGGCTGAAAAGCAAAAGGATGCGGCCGCTGCCTCGGCCGCGGCGGCAGCAACTTCGGCAAAATCGGCAGCGGAGGTTGTCAACGGTTTTGACGCGCATGCGGCCGAAAAAACCGGAGATTTTGACGACAATGCTGCTTTGAAGCAGGCCGCAGTTGACGCTAGCGCCGAGCTGGCGCGGAAATATGCGCAGGGCAGCCTTGAAGAAATGCCGTCAGGCTCGGCAAAGTATTGGAAAGAAGAGGCCGAAAAAATATACAACCGAACCGATGTTGCGGCGCAGTCCATTTATCAGGGGCGAGTTGTTTTAACAAGTACTGTCATTCCGGTAAATGAGAGAAAGGTCCGCTATTTCCGCGAAGTTGTCTCGGGCGACAGCTACACGATTGATCTGGCCGGAGCCAAGCAAAAAGACATGGACATGACAATTGACCTGATTCTGCGGATGAGTTCCGTTCTTCCGGTCAGCTTGGCGGCGATTTTGGGGAATCCGGGAAAGTGGATGAATGACGATGTCCCGGACTTTTCTGAACCCGGCGAATATTGGATCGCATTGACGACGACCGACGGCGGCGTTACCTGGCGCGGTTCATACGAAGGCATGTTCACTTTATAGGGAAAAAGACGATGTTTGCAAAGTTTATTGATGAAAACACGATTGAACCGGCTCCGAATGTCAAAGACGGAGTCTTTTTTAACTACGACAGCGACTTGAACAGCGAAATGCTGCTGGCCGACGGCTATCTGCCGGTTGACGAAACGCCGCAGCCGGGCAGCGATTATCTGCAAAAATATCAGCTTACTGATGATAAAATTGTTATGTTCTGGGAAAAAGTTGTTCAACCGGTCGATTTTGAAACCCTGCGGCAGAATAAACTGATGGAGGTTCAGCAGGAGTTTTATCGCAGGCGGACAACAGAAACGGCAGAATATGGCGGAATGCATTTTTCCGTTCACGAAAACGCCAAACAGAATCTGACCTCGGTTGTGGTTCTGGCTCAGACGCTTGGCGGCGATATACAATATTGCGAAGCTGACGGAACGGTTCACAGCTTCACACTCGAAGAGTTCAAGCCGGTGGCGGCAGCTATCAGCAATAAAATCAAGGCGCTGGAATTCCGCTATTATGAACTTGAAAAAGCCATACTGGTGGCCGACGATGAAACGGAGCTGGAGGCTGTGTCATGGGAACAGTAATCAGTTATCCTTTTCTGGATTCGCTCGACTTCGCGGTTTGGCAGGACAAATATGTCACTTTGAAAGCTCTTAAATATGACAAAATCGAGGTTCCCAAAGGGTTCATCTTTGACGGTGTTACCGTAAAGGCGCCGTTTACCGTCATATTCAGCAATAAAGATTTGCGCAAGGGCATCAGGGCAAGCTGCTTTCACGACTGGATGTGCAAACACAAACAGGACTACCGGCGCAGCTATGCAACCGGAGTCTTGGTTAAATTGTGGCATGAGAACGGGTTGGGAGCGGTCAAGGCGGGCATCGTATATATATGCGTTGAAGCTTATCAATTATTCAAAAAGTGGAAGTAAAACGGAGGTTGAAATGCTTAAAAATGGCGGAAATCTAGGGGGGGGGGGGCGTTGCCGAGTCCTCTTAAATGAACATTTAAACAGCCGCGTCAGTCGGATTCGGGAGGCTGGCGATGGGAATTAGAACAGCAATAAAACCGCTCGGGAGCCGTAAAGGAAGATATAAAAAGGGAACTGTCCTCTGCAACCTGAGCAACGGACAGTCAGCAACAATTACGCTTTATCCGGGCATCTATTATATCCGAGGGCAGGGTGCCGGAGGGTGGGGAAACGCTAGCGGCTGGGGCGATGGTTATGGAGGCGGCAGCGGTGCCGGTTTTGAGGGGTTTATTCGCATAACAAAAAAAATGCAGGTAACGGTAAGAGCTGGCGTATGTCCTGACAGCCGCGGTAATGGGGAAGATACCGTTATTTCAGATGTCATAACGCTTGGTGGCGGTCGGATCGGCGTGATTGGGTCAGCCGGAGATCCACAAAACGGCGGAATCTTGTCATTAGGCAACTGTAAAGTTAAGTCCTATACCGTGATGTCAAACGGAAACGGCGGGATAATTCGCGGTGGTGGTAATTCAGTTTTGACCAATTCCGGCGGCGGTCCTTCAAATGCAGATGCCACAGCTCCCGGAGCCGGTGGCGGCGGAAGCTACGGATTTTATGGCGGCGGCAAAGGATATTATGGGGAAATTTTAATTCGTTATGAAAGTCTATAAAAAAGGAGGTAAAATGGGAAATCGGACGGAAAATCATCCATTAGGCGGCGGAAATAAAGACGCTTACAAAAAAAATCAGATTATTTGTGAAATTGCCAACCCGGCGGCATCACAGACGGTTGAGGTCGATATGCCGAAAAAAGGTGTTTTGGCATTGTGGCTCGTTAGCGGCGGCAATTCTTATAAGTGGTGCTATATCGGCTGTAATGCGGCCGGCAGCGGCGCCGGATTCATCGGCAAATTATATTTTAATCAAAAATGCCATTTACGTTTAACTGTCGGTGGTCAGCGTGAAGACAGCAAGCTGCAAGTGGCCGTTTGGGGCGATAAGTCCGTATGGTATGATTTGGTTGTTGCAACGTCGAGTAAAGACAACTGGTCGGCAGACCCGCGCGGCAGTGTCGGCACAATTACGGTCAACCGCTCCAGCACCTTTAACACTTTCTTTGATATTGAGTTGGAGGCAAACGGCAACGGCGGCGGTGGCGGATATGGCGCCTCGGTATGGAACGGGTACGGTTCCGGTGCCGTTAACGGTTACGGAAAGCTTCAATATCTGCGGCGCAAGCCATAATTAAGGATATTATCATGGACGGATTAAGCTATGAAATCGTTTTTCAGATAGTCATTCAGGCCGTGTCAATTACCGCCGTTATCGTTACGGTTCGCTGTAATCAGCGGTTTTTTGAGGAAAAGCTGACAAATCTGGAAAAAAAACAAGATAAACACAATTCATTAATCGAACGGATGGCAATCGTGGAGCAGTCCTGCAAATCTGCGCATCATCGTATTAATGAAAATACGGCACGAATTGATACTCTGATAGAGGGACATAATGAAAGCAACACAGTTAAGAGAGCAGGTAATCGCTCCGGCTTTGGCGAAGATTGACTTATTTTCTCCGGAAGCAGTGGCGTTGGTGTTAGGAACGGCTTGCGTTGAAAGCCAATGCGGCGAATATATTAAACAGATGGGCAAAGGCCCGGCATTAGGTATCTTTCAGATAGAACCGGCAACATATCATGATTTGCAGTGCAATTTTCTGGAATACAGGCCGGAGCTTAAAGCCAAATTGATGGCGCTTTATTGCGAAGGAATGTCTGCCGAGGAAAATTTAACCTGCAATCTGATGTTTCAGGCTGCCGTCTGCCGCCTGATTTATTACCGGGCGCCGGAAGCGATTCCGACGGACTTGGCCGGAATGGCTGATTATTGGAAAAAATATTATAACACCAGCAAAGGGAAAGGGACGCCGGAAAAGTTTATGGCGGCGTATAAAAGGTATGTACATGGCTAAAAATCGATTCTTAGAGATTTTTCAGGGACGGAACGGACAGATGTCGGCGAAGCGGGTATTCGGCGGCATTTTTTGTATCAGCTGCATTACGGCGGCTTTTCTGTATTATCCGTTTGAAACGGTGTGTTTCTTGGGCGGCAGCGGCCTGTCATTGCTGGGCGCCGGTTTGGCGGAGCGAAAGAAATGAAGAAATTTATAGCAATTTTGATTTTTGCTTTGTTGCTGGCGATTGCGGCGGCAAAGCATTTTTATAATAAAAGCGCATCTTTTGAGGCTGTCTATGAAGCGGAAAAGGAAGCGCACGAGGCATTAATCGAAAAACGGAACGAGGAAAACGAAAATGCAAAGAGGTTATCTGAACTCAAAAAAGAAAGTTACACTAATAAAAAAGCTGATTATCGCCATTGGGCTGATTTGCCTGTACCTGATGATTTTAAGCTGCTCATGCGTGCGGCAGGCAAATGAAAGCAAAAAAGTCATAACCTGCTACGATGATATTATGAATAAGCCGACGGCAACGACAGAAGAACTCGGGCTTTGTCTGATTGAATATAGGCAGAATTATTGAAAACCTTGGGTAATTACGGCATTCAACAAAGATTTTCCTGCTTCAATAGCTGTTTTTACCGAAAAATTTTTCAATTTGTTAAATACTGTATCATTATTGAGGGCTTCAAGAAATTGCCGCCCTTGCGCTGTTAATCGAATGGGGACGTTGCTTTTTATATAGCCACTGTTAATAGTTCGAGAAAATCCCAAATCTTTAACCGGACAATCAAACCAGCCGTTGTCATTTAGTTCGAGAAGGTGTCCGATAAACTGATCATCTGTGATATTTTTATTCAATTTCGTTCTTAAATCATTTGTCCGCACTTCAACCCTTTCATCTTCTTCAAGGATGGTAAGTAAACTTTTTAATAAGTCATAATCTATTTTCATAAAGCACCCTTTCTGTCGTTACATAGAACTATATAGGATGCAAATTTAATTATTGCAAACAAGATAAAAAAACGATTTTCTTGAGAAAATCCATTCTGACTCTGTATGCTAAGTATTTGATTCTTATATGAGGAAATTTGCGCTTAAAAGTCAGAATGAAAAAGGATTTAAAAAGAAAAAAGACTGAAAAATATTCAGTCTTTTCAATTTGGTAGGGGTAGTCAGACTTGAAC
>ERZ779890.3332-NODE-3332-length-14438-cov-34.621428_pt1 | contig 14438 bp, 10 predicted proteins | sample MGYA00511553_ERZ779890 | MGnify/ENA primary metagenome ERZ779890 (study PRJEB29588, sample SAMEA2152064) | human gut metagenome | biome: human gut; feature: human-associated habitat; material: faeces | place: Denmark | collected 2008/2010 ...
ACACTGAAAGAGTATATTGACCCGTTTACGGGTAGCAAGAACCAGTAAGCAAAAAGAAACAGCCACTTGAGTGGCTGCTGTAAATGAGATGCGGTTGCCAGACTTTTCAGTGTGCCTTCAGGCACAAGCCGGTATTATGCCCTTGAAGGGCAAGTGCATACCACGCGTTCAACGCGTGGTTTTGATTACTTTTTACTTGCATTTTCAAGAGCTGTCCTGAGCGTTCCGGTAAGGAGTGAAGACATCTTTGCGATAAGGTCGTCAGGCTCGCTCTTCATACCGCCCTCAAGCCAGTCAAGTACTATTCCCACAATAGCGTACTTATAGAATGACGCTATGAATTTTTTGTCCTCATCAGAAACATCCAGTTTAAGTTGCTTTGATGCGTTTCCGATGAACTTATTTGCAAAATCCAGTGAAACGCTGTAAAGATAACGTTCAATCGTTTCACGGTGAAGTGAATTGTAAACGTGGTAAATCAGCTTCTTATTTTCCTTTACAAAGCAGAGTCCCCTCTTGAGCCCTTCCTCCCAAGACTGTCCGATCACCATTTCATCTACCGATTTTTGTGCTTCTGCAAGAAAAATCTCTTCAAGAAGCTGATAAATATCACTGTAATGATAATAGAACGTGTTGCGGTTTACTCCGCAGTCATCGGTAATGTTCTTTACCGTTATTTTATCTAAGGGCTGATTGCTCAGCAGTTTTTTGAACGATTCCTGTATTGCTCTTTTGGTAAGTTCGGACATATTACCTCCGTTTTAGCCTGTGGTTTCTCCTGTTTTCTATTTTACAGTTATAATTATACAACATTCCCGTTAAAAATTCAAGTTTTAGGCAAATAGTCGCATCTGCCTAAAAATCGGTCAATTTATACCGATTGCCCTAAAATTGAACAGTGGCGCAGGATTGACCGTTGTATAAACCGTTACGGCGGGTTAAAATATAGCTGTAAAGAAAAAGAAAGGACTGAAAATCATGAGATTTATCAAACGTGCAAAAGCAGCATATATTTCCACTTGCGCCGCAATAGCGGTCATAGGACTTATACTTATTCTTTTCCCGGAGATCTCAATGCTTGCGGTATGCTATATGCTCGGAATAGCAGCTATAGTATTCGGCATTGTAAAAATCACGGGATATTTTTCAGCCGACCCCTACGGGCTGGCATTCCAGTTTGACTTTGCATTCGGTATCATAGCGATCCTGCTCGGACTTATAGTTATTATCCATCCGGGTAATATAATGGCTCTGGTACCTGTCATAATGGGCATTTATTTTATGATCGACGGCATAATGAAGATACAGACAGCTGTTGATGCAAAGCGTTTCGGCGTAAAGAGCTGGTGGCTGATTCTTGTCAGCGCAATAGTTACAGGCGGAATAGGAATACTGTTACTCGTAAATCCCTTTGAGAGTGCAGTAGCGCTTACTGTTCTGCTCGGTATCACATTGCTTGCGGACGGCATTTCAAATATATGGATCGCCGCATACACAGTCAAGGCTATTAAAAAAGAAGTACACGCCGATGACAAAATCTATGTAGAAACAAGCGACAGGGAGGACAAAGATGATTAAGCTAGGCAAATGGATAACAAAGCACAGAGTAATCATTCTTATAGTTGCGGTCGTACTGCTGATACCCTCGGTACTCGGTATGATAGCTACAAGAATAAATTACGATATGCTCAATTACCTGCCTGATACTATGGAAACCATACAGGGTCAGGACATTCTGCTGAATGACTTCGGCAAGGGCGCATTCAGTATGATAATTGTGGAAGATATGGAGCCGAAGGACGTTTCCGCTCTTAAAGAAAAAATAGAGGCGGTAGATCACGTTGACTCGGTAATATGGTATGATTCGATAGCAGACGTTTCAATACCTATGGATATTCTTCCCGACAAGATAAAAGACGCATTCAACACCGATCATTCAACGGTTATGGCGGTATTCTTCGATACATCGACATCAGCCGATGAAACAATGGAAGCTATCAACACGATAAGAGATGTAACGAACAATCAGTGCTTCGTTTCGGGTATGTCCGCAATGGTAACAGACCTTAAAAACCTTTGCGAGCAGGAAGAGCCGATATATGTCGCTATCGCAGTAGTTCTTGCTGTAGTGGTAATGATGCTCTTTATGGATTCTTTCCTTATCCCGATAATCTTCCTCGTAAGTATCGGTATGGCTATTCTCTACAACTTAGGCAGTAACTACTTCTTAGGCGAGATAAGCTACATAACAAAGGCACTTTCCGCTATCCTGCAGCTTGGTGTTACGATGGACTATTCGATATTCCTCTGGCACAGCTACAACGAGCAGAAGGTAAGATTTGAAGGCGATAAGGAACGTGCGATGGCACACGCCATTTCAAACAGTATCATTTCTGTAGCAAGTTCTTCTATCACAACAATTGCCGGCTTCCTTTCAATGTGCTTTATGAGCTTTACGCTCGGTGCAGACCTTGGTATAGTAATGGCGAAGGGCGTTGTATTCGGTCTTATCGGCTGTGTAACTATCCTCCCGTCACTTATCCTTGTATTTGACAAGGCTATCGAGAAAACAAGGCACAAACAGCTTATGCCGAAGTTCGACAAGGTTGCAAAATTCATCACAAAGCGTTCGTGGATATTCCTTATAATATTCGCAGTGCTGATAGGACCTGCGGTTTACGGCTATAACAACACACAGAAATATTACGATCTGAGTCAGACAATGCCTCAGGATATGGACTTCGTTATCGCCAATACAAAGCTGAAGGACGATTTCGGAATGTCAAACGTTCATATGATACTCGCTGATTCAAAGCTGTCGCAGAAGGACGCAAAAGCGATGCTTGACGAGGTCGGAAAGGTTGACGGTGTAAACCTTGCGGTAGGCTTTGATTCGCTTATCGGCTCGGCTGTTCCCTCAGAAATTATCCCCGATTCTATCTCGGATGTGCTTAAGAGCGATAAGTACCAGCTTATGCTTGTAGGCAGTGAATACGGAACGGCAACAGACGAGGTAAACAATCAGGTAACAGAGATAAACAACATTATAAAGAAGTATGACAGCTCGGCAATGCTTATCGGTGAAGCACCCTGTACGAAGGACCTTATCGAAGTAACCGACAGGGACTTCAAGGTAGTCGATGTAATTTCGATAGCCGCAATCTTCCTTATCATTCTGGTAACCTTCAAGTCGGTTTCACTTCCGCTGATACTTGTAGCGGTAATCGAGTTTGCCATATTCGTAAACCTCGGTATTCCGTGTTACACAGGTACAGAGCTTGCGTTCATCGCACCTATCTGTATCAGTACCATCCAGCTTGGCGCAACCGTTGACTATGCTATCCTTATGACAACAAGATACAAGAAGGAACGTAACAAGGGCAGTGACAAGAATGAGGCAGTTTATACAGCACTTAAGTCGTCAATACCCTCAATTATAGTAAGTGCGCTCGGCTTCTTCGCCGCTACATTCGGTGTAGGCATTTATTCAAACGTAGATATGATAAGCTCGCTTTGCGCACTTATGGCAAGAGGCGCAATCATAAGTATGGTATCGGTAATCCTGTTATTACCCGCTATGCTCAAGCTGTTCGATAAGATTATAATCCACACAAGCCTCGGCTTTAAAGAAGCAAGACAAGCCGGCAAAAAGACGAACTGAGAAAGGACAACAGTATGAAAGAGATAAGAAAAAAGATAATAAAGATAGTTTCAATAGTTCTTGCCGCCGCAATGATAGGCACATCTTCCGGACTTCTCGCATTCGCCGCACAGGGCGATAACGATAATAATACATCGTCATCCGTTTCAGCCGGCACAGAAACAAGCAGTGACGAAAAGAGCAGCTCGGATACGGACGGCAAGGAAGAAACAGTATATATCATCTCAAATGCAGACGGTACAACAAAGAAGGTCATCGTCAGCGACTGGCTGAAGAACGGCTCGCACAACGCCACGATAGAGGACGAAACCTCGCTTAAGGATATTAAGAATGTAAAGGGCAACGAGAGTTTTACAAACAGCGGTGAAAATTACAAATGGGCGGCTGAAGGCAGTGACATTTACTATCAGGGTACGACAGACAAAACGCTCCCCGTTGATATGAAGATTACATATACTCTTGACGGCAAGACGGTCACTCCCGATGAAATCAAAGGCAAGAGCGGTAAGGTAACGATCCGCTTTGACTATACGAACAATGAAAAGCGTACCGTAAAGATTGACGGCAAGGATACGCAGATGTACGTTCCTTTCCTGATGGTAACAGGAACGGTTCTCGATAACGAGAAGTTCTCGAACGTAAAGGTAACCAACGGCAAGCTGGTAAATGACGGTGACAGATCGGCGGTTCTCGGATTTGCGCTTCCCGGTATGCAGGAAAACTTAGGGCTTGACAAGGACGATTATGAAATCCCCTCATACGTTGAAATCAGCGCAGATGTCAAGGATTTCGAGCTTATGACCTGTATGACGGTAGGTACGACAGAGCTGTTCAACGAGGTAGATACCGACAAGCTCAATATGGACGATATTGACGGTACTATCAAGGAATTCACAGACGCTGTAGATCAGCTTTCAGACGGCTCTTCACAGCTTTATGACGGACTTGTTACACTGTTTGAAAAATCGGGTGAACTTGCTGACGGTACAAAACAGCTTGCAGACGGTGCAGGCACTCTGTATGACGGCACAGGCACACTTGTAAACGGCACAAACGATTTAAAGAGCGGTGCGAATGAACTGAACGTAGGCGCAGTAAAGCTGAAGGACGGCACGGTCTCTCTGGTAGCCGGCATCAAGGATCTGAAAACAGGCGCTGAGGCTCTTGACAGCGGTGCAGGAAAGCTGAAGGAAGGCACATCTGCACTGGCAGGCGGTGCAAATAATCTTATCAAAGGTGCAGATAAGCTTAACAGCGGTGCGTCATCGCTTGACAGCGGCGCATCTCAGGTGGAGAGCGGCGCAGGTCAGGTAAGCGCAGGCGCATCACAGCTGAACGAAGGTCTTGGCGAGCTTTCATCAAACAGCGAACAGCTGAACGCAGGCGCAAAGCAGGTATTTGACACGCTGTTATCCACAGCCGAAACGCAGATAAAGGCATCCGGTCTTACCGTTCCTAAACTGACTATAAAGAATTACAAGACAGAGCTTAACAAGCTGGTAGATTCTCTTGACAAGGATAAGGTCTACACTCTTGCTTACAATACGGCACTCAAAACAGTAACTGCCGAGGTAGAAAAGAACAATGACGCTATAACAGCAGGCGTTACAAAAGCTGTACAGGCAAAGGTGCTTGAGGGTGTTCTCAAAGCCGCAGGCTATAATATGACCGCAGAGCAGTACAATGCGGCAGTAAAGGCAGGACAGATACCCGAAGCCGTACAGGCTAAGGTTACAGCCGCAGTTTCCGCTCAGATGGCAACAGATGCTGTAAAGGCTCAGATAAGCACAAATGTTGAAGCACAGAAGAAACAGCTTATTGAGCAGAATATGAAAAGCGAAAAGGTCACAAAGCAGATAAACGAAGCTGTAGCAAAGGCTAAGGCAGGTCAGACAACGATAAAGAATCTTATCGCACAGCTTGATTCCTACAATGAGTTCTACACAGGACTTACTCAGTATACGGCAGGCGTTGACAGTGCCTATGACGGCTCAAAGACGCTGTCGGCAGGTGCAACACAACTTTACAGCGGTACTAAGGATCTTCACAGCGGTACTACACAGCTTAAGAGCGGAACAGAGCAGCTTACAAGCGGCGGCTCAACGCTTATCTCAGGCGTAAATCAGCTTGACAAGGGTGCAAGCGACTTAAAGGACGGTACGGCAAGCCTTGTTGCAGGCATCGGCACGCTCTATGACGGTGCAACACAGCTTGACAGCGGCGCAGGACAGTTAAAGGACGGTACTACAAGCCTTGTTGCAGGTGTAGGCACACTTCACAGCGGTGCATTACAGCTTCATGACGGTGCAGGCGACCTTAAGGACGGTGCGGATAAGCTCAATGACGGTGTAGCAACTCTTATTGACGGTGTAAAGCAGTTAAGGGACGGCGCTAAGGAGCTGAACGACGGTATGGATGAGTTCAACGAGAAGGCTGTCAAGAAGATTGTAGACGCTGTTGACGGCGATATTGCAGGACTTATCGACAAGCTGAAGGCTACAGTTGCTTTAGGCAAGGACTATGACACATTCGGCGGTAAGTCGGATAAGACAGAAGGCACTGTAAAGTTCATTTACAGAACAGAGAGCATCTCAGCCGACGATGAATAATCAATAACTTAATAAGTCAAAGGCTCTGACGGGGGTAACGCTCCGTCAGAGTTTCAGTTTGTAGGAAAAGTATGTTTTTCAAAAAAATGCTTGTCCTCAATCCCTATCCCCAAACCCCTTTCCCCAGAAAGGGGCTGAGTGTGGGGCTGCCGCCCTCACCCCGCTTGGGGCTACGCCCCAAACCCCATTTTCAAAAATTTTATAGTTTTTTCGACAGACTGAGGCTCTGACGGGGGTAATGCTCCGTCAGAGCTTTTTTATTACAAATGTCATACGGGAAAATACCGTTTGTAACTGGTGAAATCCGCTTTGCAGGTGTATAATCGTTACAGTAAGATAAATAAACAGCCGAAAGGGGAATACTTATGATATTTGCAAGCGTGAACAACCTTGTCAAGAATTACGGCAATCACTGTGCCGTAGATAACCTCAGCTTCAATGTAAGCGAGGGCGAGATATTCGGACTTATAGGTCCTAACGGGGCAGGAAAGTCAACCACGATAAATATTATCACAACACTTGACGAAGCGACTTCTGGAAGTGTGACGATAGACGGTATGAATACAGTGAAGCAAAGAGCGGAGATAAGACGGATAATCGGATGCGTTCCGCAGGAGATAGCGGTGTACCCGTATCTTACCGCAAAGGAAAACGTTGAATTTTTTGCTTCGCTGTACGGCTTCAAGGGTGAACAGCTTCATAAGAATGCAATGACCGCTCTCGAATTTGCAGGGCTTGCCGATAAAGCGGATATGAAGCCGAAGAAAATGTCGGGCGGCATGAAGCGCAGACTGAATATTGCCTGCGGTATAGCGCACAGACCGAAGCTGATAGTTATGGACGAACCTACCGTAGGAGTTGACGCACAGTCAAGAGAGCATATAATGAGTTCGATAAAGAAACTGCGTGAAAGCGGTGCGACAGTAATATATACCTCGCACTATATGCACGAGGTAGAGGAAATCTGTGACAGAGTCGCTATAATTGACAAGGGCAGGCTTGTGGCAGAGGGTACACAGCAGGAACTTATAACGATGATAACCGACAGCTGTACGGTACATATCACCACAAAGCAGTGCGACAGCGAAACAAGAAGCAGAGTATCAAGGGCTGTTTCCTGCCTGCCCGATGTAAACAGGGTGCAATTTAACGACAATATGATAAGCGTTGATATGAGCATAAGCTGTAACGATATTTCACATATCATAAGCGAACTTGTAAAGCAAAATCTGCCTGTAATCGAGATAAGCACTGAAAAGCCGGATATGGACGCTGTGTTCCTGTCGCTTACAGGACACGAGATACGTTAAGGAGCGGGAATATGCTTAGTTTGATAATAAAACAGATAAGGGAGTATTTCAGAAGCCCCGCAAACGTATTCATGGGGCTTTTATTTCCGGTACTGCTGGTATTCTTTCTCGGAACTATGCTTCAGAATCTTGATATAGCGGATTATGACATAGGAGAAATTAAACTGCAATACAGTGTTGCGCAAACAGACGAACAAAGCGGCAAGGCATTTGCTGAGTTTCTTGACAATATCAGTATGATAAGGGCTGAAAAGGCAAGCGATGAAAAAACCGCACTGAGCCTTACCGATAATGGTGATATAGATGCATATATCGAACTTAAAAACGGGGAAATTCTGTTATACGGCGGCAGAAACGAAATTGCAAACAGGGCGCTCGGCTCGGTGCTGAATTCTTTCATTGCGGTATCCGATACATATTATAAAATAGCATCGACCGACCCGTCACTGCTTATGAATACAGATACCGATACCGAAAAGTCATTTGTAGAGCAGGACGGACTTGGCGTTACACGGAGTATGATGGACTATTATGCGGTGAGTATGGCGGTAATGATGATATTCATGTCGCATATGATAATGGGCAGTACGTCTCTTAAGGACGAGGAAAGAATATTCACACTACAGCGTCTTTATCTGTCACCTGTCGGCAAAGTAAAGCTGTTTTTCGGAAAGCTCATCGGTACGCTTCCCTCCGCCGTTATAGGAAATGCGGTGATAATGCTGTTTTCGGTGTTTGTGTTCGGAGCGAAATACTGCGACAGCTTTGTCGGAAACCTTATCCTGTTCCTGCTGTTCTCCTGCTGCTCGCTTGCGACGATAGCCGTAGGTATGCTGATAGGGGTACTGATAAAAATACCTGCGGAAAGTATCGTGATACCGCTTACATGGGCATTGCTGTTCTTCTCAGGCTCGTTTTCAAAGCAGGTATTCATCGAAGGGTTCAGCGACAAGCTGCCGCCTTATATCGTTCAGCAAGCGGCGTTCAGACTTACTCTTTACGGTGAAAGTGACAGTGCGTTGGCGGTAATTGCGGTATGCCTTGCCGTAACGGCTGCGGTATCGCTTATCGGTGCGGCAATATTCCGTGTAAAAAAATCCGTCTGAAAGGGGAGCGTATTATGAATAATATAAGAACGGTATTTTTCGGTATGCTGAAGCGTCTTAAATACGCACTTGTAATCGCACTTCTTGTAGGGGCAGGCAGTATAGGGCTTTATTACTGTGGCAGACCGATAGCAAACGTGTTCTCGGTAAACGACAAGATAGACATCGCCCTTAGCGATAACGATAATTCGGAGCTTTCCGCAATGCTGAAAAGCTATCTCAGCGACAGGATAAATATGAACATTATCGAGGACGGCAAAGAAAAATTCAATGATAAATTGATTAACCGTGACGTTTCTGCTATAATAGAGATACCGCAGGGCTTTGAAAAGAATGTAATCGGCGGAAAAGACGTGAAGATAAAATCCACCACTCTTGACGATTACGAAAACGGCGCTTATATCTCGGTATATATCGAAGGCTTTATGAGAAGCGTCAATATTGCCGCCAATGCCGCAAAAGGGGATGCAGAGCTGTTTTCAAAAATTATGAACAGCGATGCCGCCGACACGAAGCTCACTAAGGAAAATGCGGTAACATCCGACAGAGAAGACGAATATGTCACTGCAGGCTTTAAGTTCTCCGAAGGATTTATGATAATGCTTGTAACCGCTATCGGCATATTTATCACACTTGCGGTAATGGAAGACAGGCAGTACGGAACATACAGCAGAATGGCTGTTTCATCTGTAACGGGCGTACAGTACATTGTCGGAACGCTTGGGGCAAGCATGCTTATATCATTTACGGCGCTTGTCGTTTTACCGCTGTACCTGCTTATCACGGGCGCTCAGATGACAGCCGGCTATCCGCTTGTGTTTGCCGCCGTAATAATCTACTCGCTGTTCAACTCGGCATTATCAATAATGCTCGCACAGCTGATAAGCTCAAAGCAGGCTCTTGCCACGCTTTCGGGCTGTATCACCTCGATAGGCGCATTGCTCGGCGGTGCGTGGTTCCCGATAGACGAAACGGCAGGTATGCTGAAATATCTGTCGTATATCACGCCGCAATACTGGTATGTCGATTTTATGTCGGGTGAGGCTGAACAGCCTGCGATAAATATATGCGTGCTTATACTCTACACATTGCTTATAATGCTTGCAAGCGCCGCACTTTTCGGCAGAAAGTCGGTAGTTTCAAAGGCGTAACGAAAGGAATACGAATTGTCACTTATATATCTTGTATTCAAACTCACGGCAACAGCCGCATTCGGCACTATGAATATAATGAATAACTGTGATTCGGGCGATACGGTGCTTACCGTACTCGCCTTTTCCTGCTTTGCTCTGGCTGAATATCTGCTGTCGGTGCTTAAAAAGTCGGATAAAGCGGCGGCGGTATGTTCGTGCGTTTCGGCTTTTATCGCATTTCTTATATACAGTGACAATCTGATATTCGTGCTGTGCTTTGCCGTAATCTTTGCTGTAGATAAATTCGGTGCGGGAAAGTATTTCCGACATATCGGCGCTGTTTCGGTACTGCTTGTTCTTTTTATAGTAAAACCGCCGTTTATTGATGTGCTGATACTTATTATAATGCTTGTGGCATTCACTGTCACCCATATTACCGCAGGACAGCTTATCAAATGCCGTGAACAGCTTGCAGAAAACAGAGAGGAAACTGTAAGCCTCAACCGCAGGATAGCAAGCCTTGAAGAATACGCTAAAACAGCAAAGAAATCTGCGGCTGTCGAAGAACGCAGACGGTTTTCAGCAAGGATACACGATAAGCTCGGACACAGTATTTCCGGAAGTATAATTCTGCTTGAGGCGGCAAAGCTGAACATCAGGACAAACCCCGACAGTGCGGAGCAATGTATTACAACTGTAACCGATAACCTCAGAAGCGGCGTTGACGATATAAGGCAGGCACTGCGTGAGGAACGTCCCGACAGCAAAACAATAGGAATAAGCGAGCTTAAAGAGATACTCGGTGAATATAAGGCAAAATATAACATAAGGACAACGCTTGAAATCAAGGGTGACTTAGACAAGGTCACATTCCGCATATGGAACTGTATAAAGGAAAATCTCGTTGAAACGCTTACAAATACGCTAAAGCATTCGGGAGCGGACGAATTTTCGCTGAAAATATCGGTTATGAACAAGGTGATCCGTGCCGAGTTCAAGGATAACGGCAAAGGAAGCGACAGCTTCAGAAAGGGTACGGGTCTTACGGCGATAGAGGAGCGAACGGTGCTTACGGACGGAAAGTGCATTTTTCTTGCACAGCCTGACGGATTTTCGGTAGTAAACATATTCAGTCTGAAAGAGGAGAACGTATGAAGATAATTATCGCAGATGACGACAGCATAATCCGTGAGGGGCTAAAGATGATAATCTCGTCACAGCCTGATTTCGAGGTGACCGGTGTCGCCGGCAACGGTGCAGAAGCGGTAGAGCTTTGCAGGAAATACAAGACCGATATAGCGCTGCTTGATATAAGAATGCCCGTTATGGACGGCATTGAAGCCGCAAAGATAATGCTTGAAGAAAATCTATGCAAACCGCTTTTGCTGACAACGTTTGACGAGCAGGAGCTTATACATCGTGCGCTTAAAGTCGGGGTCAGCGGCTATATTCTCAAAAACACACAGACAGACGGAATTTTCAGTGCGCTGAGGACGGTATATAACGGCGGCACGGTATTCCAGCAGGATATTCTGTCGTATATCCGTGACGCCGCAGTAAAATGCTACGGCAAGAGCGCCATTTTCGGTCTGCTTACCGAAAGAGAGCTTGATATAGTAAAGCTGATTGCAGACGGCTGTTCAAACGCAGAAATTGCCGAAAAGCTGTTTTTGTCAAACGGTACGGTGAGAAATTATATCAGCGTGATACTTGAAAAAACAGGTCTTGAACACAGGACGCAGATAGCGGTAAGGTATCTTAAGGGCGATGAATAAATAGCTCCCGTAAGCCGACAAAACGGTTTACGGGAGTTTTTCGTTTATGTGATTTTATAAAGATATTCGTTTCCTCTTTTGCCGATATAATCAATTACTCCGACATATTGCAGAATTTTGATCGCGATGCCTGCATCGCCTGAACGCATACACCTTCTGAATTCCTTTAGTGTAAAGGTTTCGGGTAATCCTTCGGGGATAAAGCATCGGTAGCTGTCGCTGTCCTCAAGAAACGTAAGGCGAAGCAGGGAAGTGGGAACGGCTACCTTTCTGTCTGTCTTTCTGCGTTTCATATCCTTTGCGCAGTAGCGAAGATTTTCTACGGCTATATCCGCAATGCAGACGGTAAGATTCGGATCGTTCAGGTACTGCCTGATTCGGTACAGCTCAAGGAAAAAGTCGGTCATATCGCTTGCGGTAATATTCCTTCCGCTGCTGAGTATCTCGCCTGTCGCCTTATCGACATAATTAAGGCGGCTCTTTTTATGAAAAGGATAGACTATCGTAACGTGCGAGGCTTTGAGGAACGTATTCAGCTTAGGCACGAGATAGCTGAAGTTTGCCGTCTGTATCTCAAAAATTCCGTTCTCGGTAACAAGGTCGGCAAAGTAACTGCCTATCTTTATTTCCTTATCGAAAAGAGTGGCGGCAAAATAGCTTTTCAACGTTGCGTGTATCTGCTTTTCGTTCAGTATGCCCACGCCGTCGCCGCTGTCTGCGGTAGCAGTACAGGCGCTGAACCGTGCGTTGTCGGGCAAAACGTAAAGAGGCTGCTTATCATATTGCCTTACCGTACAGCTGTCGCACTGTATGAACACAGGCACACCGCCTTGCTCGTTTGAGCGGATTATCCCCGTTGCAAGTTCTTTCAGCTTATCTGTGGCGTTGGATACGGCATAGCATCTGTCGGCTACCGTAAACATTGATATATCGTTTGTGTTGTCACCGAAAACTATAAGCTCATCTGCACCGACAAGTTCCTTCAGCTTCAGCGCCGCATTAGCCTTTGAAACGTCCTCACGGTAGATTTCATACCAGTATTCGTCGGTATCGTATGTATCGGGCTGATAGTTTCTAGAAAAGCCGTTTGTTCTGTAAAAATATCCGTCAAGCTCATCGGGCTTCATTACAGGCTCGATAAGCGTTATATAATAAATATCGCCATTGAACAGTTCGTCATAGCTTTTTGCACGGTGCATTCTTCTGTCACCGGCTCTGTCCTTTAAATAACGCTCCGTACCTTTGTTGAGCCGGTCTTTAAGATAGCTTACTCTTTCGTAATTGTCTATGACCGAGTACACAAGCACTGACTCTTTGTGTTCACAGAAGAATGACTTTATGAACGCTTTAGATTCTTCACTGAAAAAATGCGTTACAATACGCTCCTTTGTGACAGGGTCGATTATAAAAGCGCCGTTATGAGTTATCACGGGCAGCTTGAAATTGATACAGCTTACTTTCGGCTCGGCTGAATGCACTGAACGTGCGGTGGCGTAGCTTATCTTTATATCATCGTTAATAAGCCTGTTCATCAGCGCCTCAGTCATTCGTCCGATTTGCGCCTTATGGTCAAGAAGAGTCCCGTCAAGGTCGGTAAGATACAGTTTCATTTGATTTCTCCGATTGCAATTTATATATAAGTATGTCGATAAACCTCTTGTTTATCGAAAATGGGGTGTCGAGTGTTGCTTGCTCTGCTGGTTTTGCATCGTGCAAAACTTTTGGCAAGCAACCAAAGCATCCTTGCTTTGGGGCATAGCCCCCGACAGGGACTAGGGGCGGTAGCCCCAGTAATATAGCCCCGGCACGGATGCCGGGCGTGTATGCCAAAGGGCTTTGCAAGGACGCAAAGCCAACCAAGCATACACAGCCCTTCACCACGGGGAAGGGGTTTGGGGTTTCGGCAAGGATGCCGAGATAGAACGCCCAAAGGCTCTATGCAAGGACGCATACAAGTGGTCGAACAAAGTCGGTGCAGGACGCACCGACAACAAACGACCACGATTGCAGAGACGCAAAGCCCACAAAGCGTTCTTATAGGGATAGAGAACAAGCATTTTTTTGGAAAAACAGACTTTTTCTACAGTCTGTTTATATATCTATAATAACAGAAAAACTTACACAATTCAAGCGTTTTGTGTATATTGCACAAATTGGTATTTTAAAAGTCGGGAATAATTCACTTTGTTTTTTTGATAAAAAATTGTCAAACCACTTGATAATGAACGAAAAATTTTGTATAATAGAGATGTAGAAATTTAGCGGACGCATTGCGCCTGCAAAAAATTCACAAAATTTTTAGGAGGAATATTCCAATGTCAGTTAAAGTTGCTATTAACGGTTTCGGCCGTATCGGACGTCTTGCTTTCAGACAGATGTTCGGCGCAGAAGGTTATGAGGTAGTTGCAATCAACGACCTTACAAAGCCCTCAATGCTCGCTCAGCTTTTAAAGTATGATACAGCACAGGGCGGTTACTGTGGTAAGATAGGTGAGAACCTTCACACAGTTACTGCTGATGACGAAGCAGGCACAATCACAGTTGACGGCAAGACACTTAAGATCTATGCTATGGCTAAGGCTAATGAGCTTCCCTGGGGCGAAATCGGTGTTGACGTAGTTCTCGAATGCACAGGTTTCTACTGCTCAAAGGACAAGGCTCAGGCTCACATCGATGCAGGTGCTAAGAAGGTTGTTATTTCTGCTCCCGCAGGTAACGATCTGCCCACAATCGTTTACAGCGTAAACGAAAAGACTCTTACAGCTGATGACAAGATCATCTCTGCTGCATCTTGCACAACAAACTGCCTCGCTCCTATGGCTAAGGCTCTTAACGATTATGCTC
>ERZ779890.3352-NODE-3352-length-14392-cov-3.168166_pt1 | contig 14392 bp, 8 predicted proteins | sample MGYA00511553_ERZ779890 | MGnify/ENA primary metagenome ERZ779890 (study PRJEB29588, sample SAMEA2152064) | human gut metagenome | biome: human gut; feature: human-associated habitat; material: faeces | place: Denmark | collected 2008/2010 ...
ATTTTGTAAGTATGGACGATGATTTTTCGGGATATCGGCTTCTGGCGGCGCCACTTAATTATATGTATAAAAAGGGATATTCCGAAAAGGTCAGAGCGTTCGTGGAAGCGGGCGGAACTTATGTGACAACGTATTTCAGCGGGATTGTAAATGAAACCGATCTTTGTTTTATAGGACGGCATCCGTTGGAAGATGTACTCGGGGTGGTTTCTGAAGAAATGGACGCGCCGTCAAAGGAGTTTGAGAATTGTTTTGATTATAACGGAAAAGAATATCCGGCGTATACGATGTGTGATATCGTTCATGCAAAAGCTAAGACGGAAATTTACTCTGTTTATAAAAAAGACTTTTATAAAGGATGTCCGGTAGTAACTGAAAATGCATATGGAAGCGGAAGGGCGTATTATCTTTCGGCAGAATCGGATCAGAGGTTTCTAAGTGCATTTTATAAAGATGTGTTTATAAAGGCGGGATTGTTGAAAGAAGCATCATCTGCCGACCGCATATTAAAACGACTTCCCCATGGCGTGACGGCTGCAAAAAGAGAGGATGAGACAGGAAGAAAAGGTCTTGTTTTTGTGATGAATTTTAATGACAGGCAGGTTCGTTTGGAAGGCATTGGAAAGCAGATTGATGCAGAAAGTGGAGAAGTATATGAAAATGTGTTGGAAATGACCCCGTTTTCATGTACGATTTTAAAGTTGAAGTAAAGCGTCAGTATGAATATTGTCAGGCAGTGAAATCAGAACATTAAGATAACGGCAGACAGAGTAAAAGAACGTAAAACGTAAGCCGATGCGCGGCGCGGGAAAATAGTGGAAGAAAGGAATCGAGAAAATGCAGTCAGCAGCAGATTTGAGAAGTTTATTGAACAGGATCGATCATCGTGGATATCCTGCTTATAAAGATACGAAAGGAACATATCGGTTTCCGGGATATGTGTTGTCTATAGATCATGTACAGGGAGATCCGTTTGCGTCTCCGTCAAAGGTGAGCATACATGTAGAAGGAAAGGCAGCGGCATTTCCGAGTGATCTTTACTGTGGGAAAGATCAGCGGATCGCGCTTCAGGATGAATTGACGCGTCAGTTTGCAAAAAAGGCGGATCAGTTTGCTTTTCAGGCAAAAGGTTCGGGAAAAAGTGGGATGATCGCTGTAAGCCGCTGCGGGCAGGAAGTTTTGGAACGTACGGCCTGCAGACTTGATCCGAACAGTGGAGATATCATTTTGCGGATGGAAATCGGTTTTCCCGCAAACGGAAGAACGATCAATGCGCGGGAGCTTGAGAAGATCCTGTTTCAGTTTGTGCCGGAATGTGTAAAGGCCTCTTTGTTTTATAAAAATGCAGATGCGGCCCGTCTGCGTAAAATTATAGATCTTGCGGAAGATCAGAGGTATATAAGAGATCAGCTTCCGAAACTCGGACTTTGCGCTTTTGTGGCAAACGGAAGCATTCTTCCGAGAGAGTCCGGCGTTTCGTCTAAGCCGATGCGCGGCGCAGTAAAGTTTCAGTCTCCAAAGGAGCAGGAAGTGACGATTACACTTCCGCATGCGGGAGTCATAAGCGGAATGGGGATCAAAAGAGGGATCACGCTTATTGTGGGCGGGGGATACCACGGAAAATCTACGCTGTTAAAGGCGTTGGAAACAGGAGTTTATCCGCATGTTGCAGGTGACGGACGGGAGTATGTGATCACCGACGATACGGCGGTAAAGATTCGCGCCGAGGACGGGCGGAGTATTAAAAAGACGGATATTTCTATGTTTATCAACGATCTTCCAAATGGAAAGGACACGGTTTTATTTTGTACGGAAGATGCCAGTGGAAGTACGTCTCAGGCGGCAAATGTAATCGAAAGCATGGAAGCCGGAACTTCTCTTTTTTTGATCGATGAGGACACAAGCGCTACGAATTTTATGATACGGGATGAACTGATGCAAAGAGTGATTCATCGGGAGATGGAGCCGATCACGCCGTTTATCGAGCGGATAAGAGAATTGTATGAAAAACAGGGGATTTCCACCGTGATCGTAGCGGGAAGTTCAGGAGCTTATTTCCATATTGCAGATACGATCCTTCAGATGGATCGATACGAGCCGAAAGATATTACCGGATATGCGAAAAAGGAAGCGGAAGCATTTCCTGCGATCAGTCTTTCTCAAGAGCCGGCGCGGCAGCCTGATTTTAAGAGATGTCCGATCGCAAATGCAGATTTAAAGGGGAATGACCGGATCAAGATGAAGACGATGGGAAAAGAAGCTGTCATGATCAACAAAGAAATGATCGATCTTCGCTATGTGGAACAGATTGTTGACAGCGAACAGGTGACAGCGCTCGGATATTGTATGCGATATGCTCAAAAACATCTTATGAACGGAAAGAAAGATCTTCGTCAAGTGATCGCAGAGATGGAAAAAGTTATAGAAAAAGAGTCGCTTGATGCGCTCTGTGAGAGCAGATCAAGTATCGCATGTATGGCGATGCCAAGAGCGCAGGAAATTTTTGCCTGCTTTGACAGATACAGAAAACTGAAACTTTAATAAGCGTGTTTTCGCAGAAAAAGAAAACGATCAGGATGAAGCGGAAAGGAACAGTAAAATGAAATTTATACATTTATCGGATCTGCATATCGGAAAACATCTTTATCATTACAATATGAAAGAAGATCAGGAACACATTTTGGAGGAAGTGATCGGATATACAGAGAAGCTTCGGCCGGATGCGGTTGTGATCGCGGGAGATATTTATGATAAATCTGTTCCGTCGGCAGAGGCGGTCGCAGTGTTTGACGATTTTCTGACACGGCTTTCATCGGTAAGCCCTCAGGTGTCGATTTTGATCATCGCGGGGAATCATGATTCGGCGCAAAGACTTGATTATGCCAGCCGTCTGCTTGGAAGCCGCGGCATCTATATTGCGGGGAAAGCGCCTGAGACGGAAAAAGAACATTTGAAAAAAGTTGTATTAAAAGATGAGTATGGTCCGGTGAATTTTTATCTGCTTCCTTTTTTGAAGCCGGGATATGTAAGGTTGTTGTGTGAAAACGAGACGCCGGGCAGTTATACAGAGGCTGTCGATGCGGTTTTAAGGAGAGAGGATATCGACTTTTCGGAGCGAAACGTACTTGTATCTCATCAGTTTTATACAGGAAACGGCGAGACTCCGGAAACGTGTGATTCAGAACTTTTCAGTGTCGGCGGAATTGATAATGTAGACATTTCCGCAATCAGCCGATTTGATTATGCGGCGCTTGGACATTTGCACAAGGCACAGAGAGTGGGGGCGGAACATATTCGATATTGCGGGACGCTTTTGAAATATTCGGTCAGTGAAGCGGACTTAGAAAAGTCTCTTCATCTTGTGACGATAGGGCAGAAAAAAGAGGCGGTCACAATCGAAAAATTTCCGCTTCATCCGCTGCGGGACGTACAGAAAGTGCGGGGATGTCTTTCTGGAATCTTAAGTTCGGCAGATCCGAAAAAGCGGGATGATTATGTGAGCGTGACGCTTACAGACGAAATCGATCCTTATAGACCGAAAGAACAGTTGGAAAAAGTGTACAGCCGTATTTTAGAAGTGCGGACGGATAATGAACGGACGCGTAAAAAACTTGAGTTTAAGGATGAGGATATCCGCATGGAAAATCCACTGGAAACATTTTCGGATTTCTATGAAGAAATGCATGGAAGAAAGATGTCTTTAGAAGAGGCGGAAATGATGACGCAGATTTTTGATGATGTGAAAGGAGAAGAAAGATGAGACCGATCAAACTTACGATGTCTGCGTTTGGTTCTTATTCCGGTATGGAAACGATTGACTTTACGAAAATTCAAGGCGGGCTGTTTCTCGTTACCGGCGATACCGGAGCCGGAAAAACAACGATCTTCGATGCGGTGACATATGCTCTTTACGACAGGACAAGCGGCGGACGGCGCGACGGAAATATGATGAGAAGCCAGTATGCCGACGACGAGGCGGAAACATTCGTGGAATATACGTTTGCATATCGGGACGGGCAGTATACGATCCGAAGAAACCCGGAATATATGCGCGCGGGAAAGCGGAAAAATGCAGACGGAAAGATCCGCCTTGTAAAGGAAACGTCAAAAGTCAGCCTGATCATGCCCGACGGGAAGGAGTTTCAGGGGAAAAAGCGTGAAGTTGATCAGAAAATAGAGCAGATCATCGGATTAGACGCCGGGCAGTTTACGCAGATCGCTATGATAGCGCAGGGAGACTTCCTGCGGCTGCTGCATGCGGAATCAAAAGAGCGAAAGAAGATATTTTCCAAGATTTTTCAGACGCAGATATACAGAGACGTCCAGGAACAATTAAAAGAGCAAGGAAAAGCATTGTATATACAGTTAAAAGAAAATGAAGCCGATATTCGGCGTGAGATGGAGCGCGTCGATGCAGACGGAAAGAAGCCCTTTGACGATGATGACGAACCTCCGGCCCCAGCAAAGAAACGCCGGGACAACACCTCCAAGAAGAAGCTGGCCCGGCGGAAGAAGGAAAAGAAGCGTACGAAACGATGGAAGCCGAAGAAACGGCGCTTCGGAAAGAATCGGAGCAGCTCCATCTTATGATCGGGAAGAAAGAGGAGATCAACAGGATCTTCGGTCTGTTAGAGCGAACAGAATCGGAATATAAAAGACTGCAGGAACAAAGCGCGGAATATGAGCTTTTGAAAAATCACGCGCTGTTGGGAGAACGTTCGGAACAGGCGAGAAGATTGGAAGTGCAGGCGCTTCGTACAAAGGAAGATGCACGGAGGATCAAAGAAGAAATCGTTACTCTGAATGAGTGGATGGAAGAGCACAGTAAGCGGGAGAACAGGCTGAAAGAAGATGCGGAGCAGGCGGAGAGTGAGATGGATCGGATCGAACCGAAGCTTCGAGAACAGATCGTGCGTTTGCGTGAGATTCTTCCCAGATATGCAAAAGTACGGAAATTAAAAGCAGAGTATGAGAAACAGACAGTTCAGATGACACGCTGCATAGATCAGTGTAAAGCGGCGTCGGAAGATTATGAAGAAAAATACAGAATCTTTTTCGGCGAACAGGCGGGGATTCTTGCACAAGAACTTAAGGAAGGTTCTCCGTGTCCTGTGTGCGGGTCGGTGCATCATCCGCATAAGGCGAAAATTTCCGAAGGCGGAGTCGATGAAAAGACAGTAGAAGAGGCGAAAAAGATCCGTGATGAAGCGGAGCGAAAGAGAGCGGCGGCACAGGAAAAATATCAGGAAGTTCGCGCACAATTTGAAACAGAAGAAAAAGCGCTTTTTGGAGAAAGGTATTCTCGGGAAGATGAAAAACAGGCGGAAGACCGGCTTGCAGAATATGAGAGCCTGCTTGCGCAAAAAAGATCGAATTTGAAAAAGCTTCAGGACGCATACAGAAAAACTGCAGAAGAAAACCAACGTCAGGCAGGGCGGGCGGAAAATCTGGTTTTACAGAAAACGGAACTGGAAGAGCGGTTCGAGCAGGAACAGGAAATGTTTCGTCAGGAGATACGAAAGCAGCGGTTTGCGGATCAGGAGGAATACCGGGAGGCGAAAAAATGGATCGAAGGCTGGAGGCAGATGAACGATCAAGTAAAGACGTATGAAAGTCTGGTCGTTCAAAAGAAAAGCAGTGTTGAGACATTGAAAGGTCAGTTAAACGGTAAAAGGCGGCAGGAGACGGAAAGTGACGTCAGAAAGAAAAATGAGACAGATATGCTTTTGAAAGAAAAGAATGTGCGAAAACTGGAGATTCACGGGAAAAATATTACCCATCAAAGCGCCTGTGACAGCCTTAAAAAGTATTTTGCGGCAGAGGAGGAACTTCGGGAAAAGTATGAAGTTGTCGGTAATCTGAGCAGGACGGCGAACGGAAGTTTGACAGGCAGTGTGAAGCTTGATTTTGAGACGTATGTTCAGAGAAAGTATTTCCGGCAGATCATACAAGCGGCGAACCGAAGGCTTGCCAAAATGACTTCCGGAGGATTTATCCTGCAGTGTCGGGAATTGAAAGATTTAAGCAGTCAGGGGCAGGCCGGATTAGATCTGGATGTGTACGATCTGGTGACAGATTCTGTCCGCGACGTAAAATCTCTGTCAGGCGGAGAATCATTTATGGCGGCGTTGTCAATGGCGTTAGGACTTGCGGATATCATTCAGAACACAGCCGGAGCGGTGAGTTTGGAGACGATGTTCGTAGACGAAGGATTCGGTTCTTTGGATGATCAGTCGCGGGAGAGGGCGATCCGTATCTTGAAAGAACTTGCAGGAGAAAAAGGACTTGTAGGTATCATTTCTCATGTCAATGAATTGAAAGAGCAGATCGACTGGAAGCTGACTGTGACAAAAAGCGGCCATGGAAGCCATGCCCGCTGGATCATATAAGACTTTTATAAAGCTCTTTTTAAATACCGGATGCTGTATGCGGGCAGGACGAGCTGTCCGTTAAGTTCCTGTACGGAAGTGTCCTTGCCGCTTGTGATCGTTTCGTTTTCAAAGGAAAGGATCTGTTCATATGTGCCGTTTAACTCATGGTGTCCGGCTGTGAATTCACAGTCGGATGCGTTGACGGCAACAAGGAATTGCTCTTTTTCTGTTTTGCGCTCGAAAATAAGCTGATGATTTGTAATAACGATATTTCGATAAGAACCGCTGCACAGCGCATCGCTTTCTCTGCGAAGAGCGATCAGGCGGCGGATCAGATCGGTGAGATCGTTTGGCTTAGGCGCATCGAAACAAGGCCTTAAGGCATAATCATTATCAGGTGATTTCGTTCCTTCCTCTCCCCATTCGCTTCCGTAATAAATACAGGGAATACCCGGCATACCGAACAAAAGTCCGTAAGCAAGGGGGATATGCCGCTTGTTTGTCAATATGGAAGCAAGCCGCGTGACGTCATGGTTATCTGCAAAAGTCATGAGATGCTTTCCTCTGTAAATGCACCACTGCTCCGGTCCGTATTGGCGGTTTAATGAGTGGGCGATCTCGAACAAGTTCATGCTGTTAAAGCTGGAATATAATCCTTTGTAACATTCGTAGTTCGTGCAGCTGTGAAGCATTTCGTTGTTGACGATCAGGTTGTAGTCTCCGAATAAAACTTCTCCTACAAGAGCGAATCCCGGCTTAATCTCTTCGCAGAAAGAGCGGAGGCGGCGCATGAAGTTATGATCGAGAGAATAAGCGACATCAAGGCGCAGTCCGTCAATGCCGAAAGTTTCGATCCACATTTTTATGCAGCTAAGCAGATGGTCTGTGACGGCAGGATTTTGCAGGTTTAACTTCACAAGTTCGTAGTGTCCTTCCCAGCCTTCATACCAGAAGCCGTCGTTATATGCGCTGTTGCCGTCAAAATTAATATAAAACCAGTCTTTATACGGAGAATCCCATTTCTTCTCTAACACATCCTGAAATGCCCAAAAACCTCTGCCGACGTGATTGAATACCCCGTCGAGCATGATCTTGATATTGTGCGAATGAAGCGTTTCACATACTGTTTGGAAATCTTCGTTCGTTCCGAGGCGACAGTCGATCTTCGTAAGATCTCTTGTGTCATAGCCGTGATTATCTGATTCAAAAATCGGATTTAGAATGATCGATCCGATCCCGAGCTCTTCGAGATATCCGGCCCAGTCTGCAATTTTCAAAATCCGGTGCATTGTCACGCCGTCATTGTGCGTCGGCGCGCCGCAGAAGCCGATCGGATAAATCTGATAAAAAGTTTCATTGTAAGCCCACATAATTTCAGTCCTTTCAGTTATTATATTTTTGCTGTGATCAGATATATGTTTCCTCGTAAACGGACATCTGTACAGCCAACTGTTGATAGGTAGATTGTAACATATCAAGGCAGAATTGACATTAAAAAGTGTAGTAGATATACTGAATAAAGGCACAAAAACAAAGATAAAGGAAGTAAAAACGGTAAAAAATGAGTTTGATGGAAAGGATCCCCAAAGATTTTTATAAATTATTTTCAAGTAAATATACGGATTACTATATGCTGTTTCTCACGGCAATCTATGAGGAAATGAGTCTGTCTTATTCCGTGCTTGGATTGACGGAAAAAGAGTGCAGGGCAGTTATGAATGAAAAGATCGCGGCAGCGGCTCTTCTGTGGGATGAGGAAAATTATGATGAAGAGGGAGAGTTTCTTACACGTTCTAATATGGCGTCCGTGTGTCTGAAACATTTTCAGGAGTGGGGATGGCTGAAACAGGACTATGACGAGGCTTTGAACAGTTACGTTGTGACATTTCCTGAATATAGTCAGATGTATGTGGAGTTGTTTAGGAGTCTGCTTGATGAACAAGAGAGCGAAGAGCGGGAAAGCGTTATGACGATATACAGCCATCTGTATACATATAGTTCCGATAAAGAAAAAAATAATGAGATTTTAAAAAGCGCCCTTCGTGTTTCCAAAAAGCTTGTGCAGATGCTTGTAAATATGCAGGACGGTATGAGAGGGTATTTTGATGAACTGTCCCGTCAGAAAGATTTTCGGGGAATACAGGACGTCCTTGTAAAGGAGATCAATAACAGTGACAGCCGAAAATATGCGATCTTGACGACAACGGACAGTTTTTATCGATATAAAGAAGCTGTTAAAGAACTGCTTGACAGAAATTTACAGGAAAATGATATGAGCAGGCTGAAACTGTTGCGGGAACTGGAAGAGGTCCGTCAAAAGAAGATGAAAGACGAAGAAAACGCGGGAAAAGTTAAAGATCCGAAAAAAACAGATGAGGCGGAGAAAATAAAAGAACTGCGGCTGGAACGGGCGGCGGCAATGTGCGAGGAAGCGGCAGATACGCTGATACGAATCGAAAGGCAGTTTGATGCGATCGAAAGAAGATATAATAAACTGATCGAACAGAAGACGATTTTTGCGTCCAGGGCGGCTGCGAGAATACGGTACGTTCTTCAGGAAGGAGCAGAAGAAGACCGTACGGTTGCGCTTGTAGATCTGTTGAATAAAAGCAGGAGAAAAGAAGAAATATCGGAAAAACTGGCGGAGCGTATCCGCCTTAGCAGACCTCACAGAGCGTTGACGGATGAAAGTCTGTACAAACGGAAAGAAAAAGGGAGAGAAGCGTTTGTTCCGGCTACTGTTTCGGAAGGCGGACAGGCGGAAGAAAATTTGGAGTCGTTTGTCTTAAAACCGCTTTATACAAGGAAAGAGCTGCAGGAGTTCAAAGAAAGAAACAGTGTCGGAAACGTATTTAGAACTACGCGGCAGACGGTTCGGTCGGCTGAAGATTTGGAAAAATTGTTTTTTATATGGCAGGAAGCGACGGAAAATGCGTTTGGCAGTGGGGAGATCACCGTAGGAGAGGAAGAAGAAACCGAACAGGGAATGCGTTTTTCAACGCTGGAAATAAGAGAGGACTAAGTCATGTTTGAGTATTTGGAAAGTATTTCTATCACAGAAGGGGAACAGATAAAAAAGACGATACAGGCGTTGTTTCGCCAGACATGTATTTTGCAGGTGAAATATGATCCGGCAACACTTGTGCCGAAAGATAATGTACAGTATGAAATCTGTGTCCGGCACAGACATTTTATAGAAGACTATCTTTCGGTACTTGGATGTGAGCTTACGCATGATGCACAAGAGCATATTTTCTGTTTGACAGGCGACGGAGCTGCAAGGGAAAAACTGAATATGACAGAAACGGTGATCCTTCTTATCATAAAACTGATCTATAAAGATAAAATTATGGGAGAAGGGTTAAACGCTCCTGTGACAACGCTGAAAGAAATGCGCGAATACGGAAAGAATACGAACCTGATCGTAAGAAAATTGAAGGCAGATGAATGGAAAGCTTCTCTTTATCTGATGCGGCTTCATCAGATCATCGACGTGCCGGGAGCGGTGAGGGACGTAGAAGACGATACGCCGATCTATATTTACAGTACGATCAATCTGTATGTGACGGCGAAAGATATGAATGATTTGATTGAAGAATATAGAGAGGAGGCAGACGGATATGAAACAGCCGAAGAAAATTTTTACAAGAATGCTGATCAATAACTGGGGCGGCATCAGCCATAAAATGTTGGAATTCCACGAGTATGTGAATCTTTTCAGCGGAAAGAGCGGATCGGGGAAATCGACGGTTATGGATGCGATACAGGTTGTTCTGTATGGGAGTGTGTCTGCTAATTTTCTGAATAAAGCGGCAGATGATTCTAAAAACAAGAGAAGCGTTTTAAGCTATCTTAGAGGAGCGCAAAAAGACGGAACGGCAAACAGGGGAGACGTTGATTTTTGTTCACAGATTGTTCTTGAGATTGAAGATACCGCCACTCATATTGTGACTTGTGTCGGGGCGGCGTTCGAGGTGGCAAAAGGGGATACGGATCTGAAAAAATATACTTATTTCAGTCATTCGGGAAGAATTCCAAAGGATGAATATTTGGAAAATAACGTACCTTATTCGATCGCACAGATTAGAAAACTTACGGAAGAAAGAAGCAGAAGCGCCGATAACAGAGGCCGGGGTGAAGTAAATAAAGTGTATCCGTCGAAAGAAGCTTATCTTTATACGCTGTACGGGGAAATCTTCGGTCAGGTAGAACAAGGTCGTATGATCACGATGGAAAAAAGCGCCATTGCTCTGAAAATGACGAGTGGAACAGGTCAGTTTATAAGAGATTATATGTTTCCGAAAACGAAAGAAGATACGGTGGCGACGATCAGTGAACAGCTTGGCGCGTACAGAGAGATCAAAGAACGGGTGGAAGATCTGGAAAAACGGATCGAAATGCTGGATAAGATCCAAGTATATGACAGAGAACTGACGAATGTGCGTGCGGAGAAAGTACGAACGGAAACAGTGCTCAAATGCATTGATATCGAGGAAAATATAATTCGACTCAAAGGACGGGAAAGTGAGTTGGAATCCGTTGAAAAAGAAGCGGACGAGGCGAAAAAAGAACAGAAGATACTTCAGGACGAACTGCAGACGATACGGGATGAAAGAGCCCGGGTACAGGCAGAATTAAATAACAGCGATTATGGAAAGAAAGAACAGGAACTAAAAGATTTAGAATACAGAATTGCTCTTCTGGCGGATAATTCGGCACAGTGGCGGCAGATCGTGAAAGGATTGAAACGATGGGAAGAAGAGGATGTTGTCACTGATTATGTGAGCAACAGAGCTCTTCAGCTTATTCAGGAAATACGAGGCGGAGCGCTTACGGAAAAGTTATGTAAAGAACTGAGGACACATCTTGACTTGGTCCTTGATAATATTACAAATGAATTGTCGGAACTTCGTATTTCGATCCATGAAACGGAAAAAGACATCAAAGAAAAACAAGATGCTGTCGAAGATCTCCAAAACGACAGAAAACCGTATCCGTTGGAATTGAAAAAGGCGAGACAGGAACTGCAGCGTGCGTTGAGCGACAGGTACGGAAGGAAAATCGAAGTTCATATTTTCGCGGATTTGTTTGATATTACGGATGAAAAATGGAAAAATGCGATCGAAGGACGGCTTGGCAGGATTAAAAAAAGTATGATTACAGAACCGGCATACGCTCTTGATGCAGCGAAAATATTTCGCAGGATGCAGCAGTTTGAAGAAGTTGATCTGATCAATAGTGAGGCGGTTCAAAAGGATTCTCCGGAAGCGGACGAAAACTCGCTATATGAAGCGGTACACGCAGAAAGCGGATATGTTGACCGGTGCTTGAAACGTTATCTTGGAAGAATACAAAAATGTGAGACGGTGGAAGAGTTAAGTACGGTAAAAGACGGAGTCACACCGGATTGTTATTCGTACAGCGGATATATGTTCCGCCATCTGCGCAGGAAGGATTATACGAAAAATGCATGTATCGGTACAAAAGTATCGAAGGCAAAGCTAAGAGAGCTGCAGGAGGAAATTATAGATCTTCAAAGTTCGCTGATCGCAGATCGTCAGACGGAAGAGTCGTTGAAAGAAGCCCGGCAATTTGAACGGTTCGGTCAGGAACCGGAACATTTGATGCGTCTTGCGGGTGCGGCAGACGAACTGGCCGATCATTACCGCCGCCAAGACCGGCTCAAAGAAGAAATCAAAGAACTGAAAAACGGAACTTTGGCAGCAGAACTGCAGGCTAAAACGAAAGAACTTACAAGCCGGATTGAAGAAAAAGAACAGGCGGCAGGAAGATTAAGAGAAAAAGAAATCGAAACAGGGAAGAAAAAGGGCAAACTGGAAGAGAAAATTAAAGCGCTGAAAGAAAGACTCGATTTTTTGATGAAGGGATATGTTCCGAATGATGAGATATTTGCCGAAGTGAGGTCGGCTTTGGAAACGAAGAGCGAAGCGGCTTATAAAAAAGAGATGACAGTGATGGCGGAGAGGCTTTTTGAGAAAGAAACAAAACTTCAGGATGAGCGGATAAAATCAAGAAATGCATTTAACAATACATATCCCGCATATGGATTTTCAGGTGTAGAACATGACAATGAAGTTTACGACAAAGTTTTGGAGCGATGCAGAAAAGATTTTGAGCCGAAATATAAAGAAGAATTTGAAAAACAATACGAGCTCGTGTACCATTCTCTGCGCGATAACGTGATCGCAACGATACACGGGGAAATCAAGTCGGCATACAGACATCGGCGTCAGATCAATAAAATGCTGTCGCAGATCCGTTTTTCGGACAGCATTTATCAGATTGATATCTCTCCGGCAAAAAATGAAAACGGACAGTTTTATGAGATGCTTATGGCAGAAGAACTGGACAGCAAAGTAATAGATCATAGTGGGTTTGACGGTCAGATGAGTTTGATGGAAGATGAATTTTTCAGAAAATATGAAAGGAAGATCGGACTTCTTACCGAGAAATTCATGCCGTCCAGAGAGGAAGACGGGGCAGGGCGTGAAAAGCACAAAAATGAAATGGAACGCTTTGCTGACTACAGAAACTATTTGGACTTTAATATGTATGAACAATCTATCGATGAAAACGGGATCGAGAAGAAAAATTATGTGGACGACATGGCGGGCGTCGATTCCGGAGGAGAGGGACAGAACCCGAAATATGTGGCGCTTCTTGCAGGATTCGCAATGCTCTATATGCAGCAGAGTAATCGGGATTCAAAGATTCGCCTTGTTCTTCTTGATGAGGCATTTTCAAAAATGGATAAGGAGCGAAGCGAAGTCTGCTTAAAATACGCAAGAGAATTGGAACTTCAGTTGATTGTCTGCGTGCCGGATGAAAGACTTCAGTCTCTGATCCGAAATGTGGACAGCGTATACGGCTTCCGCAGGTTTAGAAATCAGGTTACGATGATGCATATTGACAAAGGAAATTATCTCGATATGATCGCAGGGGAAAGCAGATCGGAAGAGGTGTAGAAATGTTTTTGGATGATGGAGCAATAGTTAAAAGTTGATAAAAAGGAAGGAAAATGTTGAATCGCATATGAGCGGCAATTTGTTGGCAAAGTGGATTATTGGGAAAGCGGAAAAAAGTGAAGCTTATCGGGCGGGAACGCTGACAGGCATGAAACATCCGAAACCGGACAGAGAAATGATCAAGGCAGCAGGTGGCTTGCCTGAGCTGATCAGACAGGCTGATGAGTTGGAGAAAAGCGGATATATCCGGACAGAAAAAAGCAATCTGGGCGCGGATATGAAAAAAATCTATTATTCCATAGATGTCATTCCAAAGCTGTGCGAAAAAGAAGGAATTGAAGATCCAAGAAAGCAGCAGCTTCGTTATATAAAACAAATAGAACAACTGCGCGCTGAGGTACAAGGCAGTTTTTTGGAAGGTTATTATGATGAGATCATAAGACGGTTGGAACTTGGGGAGATCGTAAAATCACCCGATATGGAGGACGTTGATTTTTTCCGATGTTTGAATGCAGTTGTGAATTTGAAAAAATCTCTGTGGATGCGCGTATTCAGTGCTGCTGTGCTTAATGACTCTAAGCGTTTTAAAAAAGATTATGAGAAAAAAGTGGTGAAAGTACTGGTCAGATCACCTTTGTATGAAGAGGGGATGACTGACGATGAGATATTAAGCGTTCATGGAATTCTCAGTTATGCACAGGTGATGGAATGGAAAGGTCCGCTTCTGTATAAATTAAAGGGCGGACAGGAGTATATAGAAGATAAGGCGAGGGAAAAGGAATATGAAATAGATACATCTCAAAATCAATACGGAACAGTGATTAATTCGCAGACATTGGAACGTGCCTTTCCCGTTTCTATAAAAGGAGTCCAAAGAATTGTAACGATTGAAAATAAGGCAAATTATGAAGAAATGAAATACAGAGAGGATACGCTTTATCTGTTCTGTCATGGATTTTATTCTCCGAAAGAACGGATTTTTTTGAAAAAACCTTATGCGATTTCTTCCCGGCGCGGTCGAGATGCGCATCCAGA
>ERZ779890.3355-NODE-3355-length-14384-cov-3.168400_pt1 | contig 14384 bp, 14 predicted proteins | sample MGYA00511553_ERZ779890 | MGnify/ENA primary metagenome ERZ779890 (study PRJEB29588, sample SAMEA2152064) | human gut metagenome | biome: human gut; feature: human-associated habitat; material: faeces | place: Denmark | collected 2008/2010 ...
GATTTAGTAGCCATATCGCTGCCTCCGAATTACCAGATTCTCCACATTTTATAAACTCTTGTATTAATCCGATGATCTGCAAATCGTTTTGCAAGATGTCGTTATGAACCCCGAGACAACAAGGCTCACCACATTAAGGCAATTCTCACCGTCTTGCCGATCCCATCCTGATCGGATCCCCGCTGATGTCCCTGATTCTCAGGACTATGACCTCCAGCGGTACGCCGGTCTCCGCCGTGGGCCTCAGCGAGGGCTACACCCGCCTCATCCTCGGGAAACTGGAGGGGATGGGGTTGGTGGACGTCTCCCCCCGGGGGATGATCGTCACCCCGCTGGGATGCGACCTCCTACGGACACTGGGATTCTCGCTCATGGAGATCGACCATACAGATTCCGCAATAGGGACGTACCAGGTATCGCTGCTGCTGAAAGGAAAAGCAAAAATGATCGAGAAGGGTGTGGAGCAGAGGAATGCCGCCCTCAAATCGGGCGGCGACGGATGCACCACCATCATCCTCCGCGACGGGGAGCTCGTACTCCCTCCGGACTGGAGCATCGACGAGCATTCCCCGGAACTGGCGGCGCAGATCCGCGCCCACGGCATGGAGGAAGGGGACGTGGTGCTCATAGGCGGGAGCAACACCGGCAGAAGGGAAGCCGCCGTGGCGGCCAACTCCGCGGCGCTGGAGCTTGTCTGATAGGATATCTCACGGACCCAATGAGGTTATCGGCACCACGTAGACTCCGTCCTCTCTCATATATGCCGCAGAGGACATCCCGCAGATAACGGCCAGGAATTCCGGTGGCCTCCCATTGGGATCGTCACGGATCAATGCATCCATATCCTTCAAGCTCTTCGCCCCTTCTTCTATGGCTCCCGCACCCAGTTTGATCTCGAATGCACCCCATCTTCCGTCCGGCATCTCGACGACCGCATCAATCTCCCTGTTCTTCCCGTCCCTGTAATGGTAGAGATTGCCGCCGTTCACGTAGGCATATATCTGTAGATCCCGCTCGCACATCGCCTCGAACATGAAACCGAACGTATTCAGATCGTCCAGCAGCATCTCCTTGGTCAATCCTAGCGCAGATATCGCCAGAGCCGGATCGGTCAGATGTCTCTTGGGGGTCTTCCCGACACGTACGGAGGACCGGAGATTGGGGTTGAATGCACCCTGGTTCTCTATGAGGCACATCCTGTCCAGTACCGATATGTACTCTCCGACGGTATCCTCGGATATCGTATCGTCATCGAACTCCTTCATATCCCTGGCGATGACTTTCCTGCTCGCCAGCGTGGATTCGTTGCGGGACAGGGACCTGAGCACACGCATCATCCTTGCCGGATCCTTGCTGCTGTCCACGGCAGGAAGATCCTCATAACATATCTGTCTGGCATACACTGACATGGCCTTCGCCGCCTGTGACGGATTCAGCCCCAGATTGCCGGGCCACCCCCCTCTGATGGTCAGATCGAGAAGGGTATCCAACTGAACATCCTTCATGGGAGTGTTGACGAACCTCCCCTCGAACATCCCCTTCAGCGATACTGTGCCGTCCGAGTCCTTCGATTCGAAAAGGGACATGGTCCTCATACTGACGGGGGCAATCCTGCCCAGTCCGCTGTGGAGCGGCTTCGACTCCTTTTTAGGGGTCGATGAACCCGACAAGATGTACATCCCTTTGCGGCCCTCCTCGTCAACGGTGTTGCGGACCGCATCCCATACCGCGGGGAGAAGTTGCCATTCATCGATCAACCGCGGATTGTCCCCCTTCAACGCATATCCCAGATCCAACTTAGCCAGTTTCAGGTTGCGATAATCGCCGTCCGGCAGATCCAACTGGTAGAAACTGTTGCAATGATGCTTGGAGGTCCAGGTCTTACCGCAATATTTTGGACCTTTCATATGTACAGCGCCGCTGACGGCAAGAGTCTCATCGACGATGTCGTCGACGAGTCTCGGAAGATACCTATCATTCTCGATCATACGGCTTAAGAAATGTGTTACTTATATAATAAGGTAATTTTCACCAGTTTAATAAGGTAGTTTTCACTATTTTCACAAGGTCATTTTCACCGTTTTCACAAAGCGGTTTTCACCGTCTAGCCGGCCCCATCCTGATCGGATCCCTGCTGATGTCCCTGATCCTCAGGACTATAATCTCCAGAGGCACGCCGGTCTCTGCCGCGGCCTCCACGCACCCTTTCCCCTCGGAATACAGGGCAACGGCATGCCGGAGGTCCTCCTCGCTGTAGATTTTGCGGGGCTTTGAAAGAACCCCTCTCCAATCCGTGGATTTGCATCTGGGGCACATATACGGCCTGGAGCCCCCGCGGGGGATCCATTTGTGACCGCACTTCACACAGGACACCTCCTGCCTCCGGCTGACGTTCCATTCGGTGGACCTGCAGAAGGGGCATCTGCGCGGTATAGAGTTTCCGCGGCTCCGCCAGGTATACCCGCATACCATACACATACGGTCGGTCCTGCATATCTCTCCGGCACGGTCGTCGCAGAAGGATCTGCCGCAGAAGGGGCACTTGATTATCCTGTCGGGTTCTTCCTGCTTCAAAACGATGTCTCCGAGGATGGGATGGGATGCGTTGTAATAAAACCTCGTTAAATCCATCAGGTGAAGGATACAATCATGCATGGGTCCAGAAATTACGTCGCAACGATGGAATGATACAAACTGATGATAAGGTATCTGAAGCAGGAAAAACAGATGAGATCATTTTCTCAACGCTCTTGCGAGACAGACTCAAGGACCACGCTGGGAGAGAGGCCTTTCCAAAAGACGTATGCAAAAAATAACGTTCGCATAAACCTGGATGAGGGGAGGTTATGGGGATCTCTCCCCACGTTTATTATCAGGAGAATGGGACTGCCTCGTTTCCCCTCAGACTCTTGAACCTGTACGGCACCTCCATCGCACCGACCTTCCATTGATACCCGGCTTTCTCGATTCATCTCCGCAGCGTGGTCTTGGGAGTCCCGAGAACGAACTCTATCGCCTCATCGGATGATGTTCCGATAGCCTCTGTACTTCGATATCCAAAAGGGCCTTTCGGATAGGTTCGAATAACCAATTACCTAACAACAAACCCCGTGTGTAGGCCCTTTTTGTTCCCTTTGGTTGTTAGTCGTTCTATGACTACCAAAGATAATCCTCTAGACCCATTTTGGGTGTTACGCAATATGTGTTATCATGTTACTTTAGGCAGTATAAATATTCTGAATTTTAAGTTACATTAAAAATATCATGCTTGCTAACAAGATAGGCGGGCCCGCCGGGAACCGCTTAAGTCAATGGCCAGACATCAGAAATCGAGGTAACTTATACCCCGTATACATGCATAAGTTCGGTAACTTATCCGATGAAATAATACCCCACGGAATGATGAATTCAGTCGTACATGTTGGACCTGTGTCCTATCTCGACCAACAGGATCACAAGTTTTCCTTTGTCGATCTTGCTGATGAGCCTGTAGTCCCCCACCCTGTATCTCCACAATCCAACCTTATCGCCGGTCAGTGCTTTCCCTGAAGCGAACGGATTGTCAGTACCATCAAGATGTTTGGAAATCCAGTTGAGTATCATCGTTCTCGTGAAATGATCCATCTTCCTCAGCTGCTTGATAGCATCATCTGTATACTCAACAGAATAACTCACTCTTCATCACCGAACATCTTGAGGACTTCTGCGTGAGAGTATGTCTTCGGATTGTCAAGGTATCTCCTGTATGCCGCTTCGCCGACAGCGATGTCGTACTCATCCTCGATCTTCTCGAAGAGGGCCTGTTTGAAAGCCTCACCCATGGAAACGCCCATAAGCGCCGCATATCTTCTGGCGAGGATTTCTTCATCTTCAGTGAGTCTTATCGAGAATGCCATTTGATCACTGATAATGTGTAGTACATTGTACTACTTAAATGTCCACGTGGGGATTCGAACCTAAATTTTCGATTTGTGGTACTACACTGATTTTCTGATCTTTTCTTTTTATATACTGTATATAAATGATTTATAAAGAAGAAGGTATAAATATGTAGCCATACATATACCTACTATGCCCAGTATTTACTATATCGAACGCAACGGGATCAAATATGCCTACCAGAGCACTTCAAAGAGGGTTCCAGGCAAGAAATCACCCGTTACAGAGAAGATATACTTGGGCAAAGTCGATCCCGAGACAGGAAACATCATTCCTAAAGAGAACAGGACTCCTCCGAAAGAGGAGTATGTCAAGGACTACGGGAGCATCGCTATATTGGACAAGGTGCAGGATGATCTCGGACTTTTCAAAGATCTCAAAGCCTGTTTTCCGGACATCGCGGAAAAGATCATGGCCGCAGCAATCTCGCAATGTCTGGAGGCAACCCCGTTCTCGGATATCGAATACATAATCGATGGCAGCACCATAGCGGAGATTTACAAGCTCCGCGGAAACCTGTCATCTGCAACAATGAGCGAACTTTCCAAGGAACTCGGACAGAGGCTGAGTTCGATGGATCATTTCTTCACGCAGCGCGTGAAAAGGTCCGCAGATGGGAAACTGATTCTCGATCTGACCTCGGTTTCTTCTTATTCGGACATGAAAGGTTATTCGGAATGGGGACACAACCGTGATGGAGAGGATCTCAGACAGACGGGGATCGCACTCGTAACCGATGGGAGGGGCATACCGATGGTGTTCTCGATGCTGCCCGGATCGATAGCCGACTCCACGGTGCTTGAAAGCACCGTGGAATATCTCGAGGACCTCGGATGCTCCGGAAGGTTCGTGATGGACAGAGGTTTCGAGAACGCACACAATGTTAACTCGCTGCTTCAGAGGAATGTGCTGTTCACCATGCCTTCCAACATCAGGGAGGAACCGATCAAGAAGCTGCTCACAAGAGCAGCTTCCGACATGAAAAGCTCTGAAGCGTTCAGATTCCATGAAGGGAATACCTACAAGGTGGCCGAATACGAGGTCGGTGTGGTGTCAGTCGACGGAAAGGATGAATATATCGTCGAAGTTCCTCGCAACCACAAGGATTCTGCAGCGATCAACAGCCGTTTCGCAACATCCAGGAAGTTCAGGGCATTCGTCGTCTTTGATCCCAAGAAAGCTTCCAACGACCTTGATGCGGTTATGGAGATGGTTTCCGATATCGAACTAAAATACGAGAACACGAAACCACGTGATCCTGCAAAGGTCTATTCCAAACTGCCTGCCTTTGTGAGGAGGTATGTGGACTATTCTGTCGACGAAGAAGGTTTCATGCACATCGAAAGGAAGCAGAACTCGTTCACCTTTGCCGACAACCGTGCCGGATACTTCGTAATGTTCGCTTCCGAAGGTACCACCTGGGAGCAGATGATGTCATCGTACGATGTCAGGGACTGGGTGGAGAAGGCATTTGATGTCTACAAGACGGACCTGGACGGGTCCAGGTCCCGTACCGGGAATCCGGATTCGGCCCGCGGTCGCCTGTTCATCAAGTTCATTGCGATGATCATGAGGATCGAGGTGCAGAACATCCTGAGGGATCATGACAGGGAGACCCTGCGTACCAAGAACAGGAAGGATTCCGTCAACGGCAAGACCGTTGACGAACTCTTCCGCACCCTGTCAACTGTTTCCGCCATCGGCTTCAAAGGAAACTGGAGACTGTCTCACATCAGCAAAGGTGCAAGGGAAGCATTCCGTCTTTTCGGTCTCGATGAACCCAAAAGTGGTCGGATTTCATTATCCTGATGTAGCCATAAAATCCGAGAATTTAGGCTCGATACCATCATGGGTAAGAAGGTATCTTCACTCCGTGCCGCAAAAGAAGCTCTTTCCGAAGACAAACAGGACCTGTCCGGAGTAAAGGCTGAAATCGCACGCCTCAAGGAAAGGATCGAATCCCTGAAGAAGGATGCCGCCTACCAACGTCTTTCGGATGCCGAGAAGAGATTCGACACGAAAGCCAAGGAGATCTTTGTGAAACTTCGTATCGGTACACTGTGGAAAACACGTGCGGATGCCATATCCGAATTGAAACGTGAGAAGAGACGTATCGAAGATGAGTTCAGCAGCAACCATGACGAGGTTGAGGAACGTGTTAAGGCCTATCGTCGTATGAGCAAGTATCTGTCTTCGGAGGAAGTTATCAAGAAGGACAGTGAAACTTATGTCCAAGTGCTTCTCAAGACGGTGAATGTCATCGGTATGACCTGTTCCGCCAAGGCCAACTTCAAGGATAACGCCGAGAACAACATCATGTTGAACGAGATGAACATAGACGTAGTCATTGTGGATGAGGTCAGCAAGGTTCCCTTCGTAGAGATCCTTCAGCCAATCCTGTTCGGAAAGACCGTCATTCTCGTAGGTGACCACAAACAGCTGCCTCCGATGTTCGACAGGCGTCTTAACGATGGAGAAGAGAACAGTTACGACCCCAGATTCATCAATCCTGAAAAAGAAGAGATGTACAAGAGCATGTATGAGCACTCGTTCTTCGCCAAGCTCTTCGATGATTCTCCTGAATCCATGAAGTCACCTTTGAGGATACAGTACCGCATGCATCCCCACATCATGGATGTCGACAACGTGTTCTACGGGGGCGACCTGGTGTTCGGCGGAAACGAGGCAGATAAGGAGCACTATCTAGAGATTTACGGGGCTTCCGGAAAGAGGATCATCGGTAGGGACAACCACGTGGTCTTCGTCAATGTCGAGGGTAAGGAAAAGAAAGAGGCGGGAAGCACATCGTACACCAATCCCGAAGAGGTCCGTACGGTCAGGAAACTTCTGGAACTGATCAACAAGAACTGCCGTCTGGATCGCAAGGGTCAGAAACTGCTGCCTGAGTACCGTTCCCGTAATGATGAACGTCTCAGTGTGGGTGTCATCTGCCCATACGCTGATCAGGCAAGAGAGATACGTAAGAACAAGGAAAAGTACCGTTCGTTTAACGATCGTCCCGATGAGAAATTCATGGTCAAGTCCGTGGATGATTTCCAGGGAGATGAACGCGACATCATCATCCTGTCCATGGTCAGAACCAAGAAATCAGATTTTCTCAGGGATTTCCGCCGTATCAACGTCGCAATCAGTAGGGCCAGGTGCCTGTTGATCATAGTTGGAAACAGGAAGGCTCTCGAATCCATGAACGTGATGCTCGACGGTACTTCCGTTCCCGTGTACCGCAATATGATCCGTGCTATCGAGAGGAAGAACGGTGTCCTCCAGCAGAACGCAATAACAGGAGGTGAATGAATGTCGAAATTCACTGTAAAAGTCAAACTGCCTGCAATCTTATGCGATTTCAAGGCTTCTTACAGTCATGTTGACAAACTCAGCGGAGTCCAGTACATGATCCTGACAATCGTAAGCACAGATTCATTCAAGAAGCTTACATGGGGGGAGATGATGGATAGGTTGGGTATCCCCGAGATAATCTATAACGAGATGTACAAACCTGCCATCGGCAGGATGATCTTATTGAAGATGGTCGAGCCCACCGGAAGGATAGATCTTGACGATTATGTGGGTGAGACCGTTCTGACAAAAATGGGAAGGCAGGCTTATGAGAAAGGAGTCATGGCACAGGATGTGGATGATTTCTCAGGAACTGTTGCAAACACTCCTGCCGCACCCAGTAACAAGTATGTCAAAGGATCCACCCTCAAGGTCTGTGACAAGACTGGGTTCATTGAGGATAGGTTCTCCGATCTCGAACCGGATGAACTCAAGATTGAGAATCATATCATCAAGGAGAAGTCCCAATACGGTGTCGACGAAGCTGATGCCGATGTGTTCGATATCAGAATAGAGAGGCAGAAGGACCTTGCATGTTACCAGAGGGATCTGCGCGTAGGTCTTGATGAGGTGACCGGGCAGTTCACCATCGAAAGTGATAACCTCGATGATAATTTCCTGAAATCAAGGTTCAACTCTCCCGAACTCCTATCGGAAATACCTGAACAGATAAGTCAGTCCTCGTCAGCCGAGATCAGATACGTAGCTTGGGCAGACAAGGTTCCCGATTGGGAGAATGTGAGGTTCTTCCTTCCGTTTGATGTGAAATTCGATAAGTCCAAATTGGTGCTGGTAAACGGAAAGAACTGCAGGTCCTCGAAATACCTATGTTCGGAGATCACCGGTGATTCAGATATAGTAGTTATCGAAACCTCCAATCTGGGGTATGAGTACGCACTTGTAGAGATTCCGACAGTCATAGAAGGCTTCGAAGGCGAATCAAAATGCAAGTTGATGGTCCGTCGCAGTATCGATGAGAAACGTATCGCCGAGTACATTGAAACTGCCGCAAGAAGCATCAATCCTGTTGACACTGAATCTCTTGCCAAAGCATTGGGAATATGCGACATCATCGCTGATAAAAGACTCTCGAAGGAGATTGTAGGCAACTGCCTACGCAAGACGTCCAATTTCCAGGGTACCCTTATCGAACTCCAGCAGTACAAGAAAGCCAAATGGTACAGTGAACTTCCAGATATGGTAGAGGAAGCCATTCTTGAAAAGGAATCCGATGCAAAACAGGTTGCCACAGTACTGAATCAGGCAAATCTTCAGATTGCTGGCACATTAGCAGCTTCGAGGTTCAAATCCGAAGATCCATCAATTGCACTTTCCCATGCAGACATCCTTGCACCGGTAGTCAGGAATGATGTAACGTTCCTACGTGATATGGGCCTGGAGCAGACAATAGCCGACATGATCCTCGACGGAGATGCTCCCCCATATTCATCGAAGCACCTAGCATCGATGTCCAATCTGTCCCGCAATCTGCATGAACTCAAGAAAGTTTTCCATATCGAATCTCCGTCGAAGTACACATTCGATCTGAGTGAGATGAAATCAGAAGAGAAGGAACGTCTGAAGTCCTATCTTTCCACTTATGGAAAGGATATGGATACCATCCGTACATTGATCCAGGGTACAAGCAGTTATTCCGAACTGAAAGCATACGAATCCTTCTTCAAGGAGATGGTTCAGTTCATCAATCCCGGCAACGGTTCTGATCTGAGAACCTATGGAATCGAGGAAGGTATCAGACTATCCGAGACACTGGAAAAACTCGGCTTGAGCGGAACTCTGGATGAGATGATCTCCGATGCTCATGACAAGCACATCATCAGTGACAATGATCATGCGATACTCACCGAATTCAGGCTGTTCAGGAATGAATGTGCCCACCAGATGGTTGTCGGTGAGGTCAAAAAGAACAAACTGAAACAGTGGAAACAGGCAATAGATAATCTTTCACGCAGAGAAAACAAGGGGGAAAAGAAGGAATGAGCCACCAGGAACAGGCTACCCTCGAATATGCAGGGGCTTGCAAACAGATGTTGGATGAGGCACAGAAGCAGCTTCAGCAGATACTGGAAAGTGCAAAGGCGACCGTTGAAGGTTCTTCTTCCCTAATGGATTCCACATTGGAATCCATGATGGGAGACCTTTCTGAATCAGCAACGGAAATGATGAGGTCGATCTCGCAACGCAGGGACTCCATGGGTTCGACTGCATACCGTATCGAAATCGACAGCACCCGTCAATTCCTGTCTGCAGTCAACTCCGTGGTGCTGAAGTCCAATGCACTCCAGACTGCCATCAGGGGTGCGTTTATCAGTAAAATGGAGAGCCACACCCAGTACATCAATGGTCTTGATGAATATCTTGCAAGTATTACAGACGAGAAACTCCGTAAGATGATCGGATTGCTTGCACGTAACAAGGCTCACAAAGACCTGTCCCTCGAAGAGCTCCGCGAACTTGCCGAGAGCAAACTGGATCCTTCGAAGAAAGTACGTCGCAAGCTCGTTAACGACACCGTTATAGAAGTACGTGAGAGGATGGTTGCGGAGAAGGTTTCCGCAGAAAACATAGAAAAGGTTTCAAGTGTAACCGAGGAGGTCAGCCCGTTGGAAATAATGGATTCCGCCACCACGGAGATATTTGACGAGAGGTTACGCAGATCTGCGGTACAGGCTATTGTCAAAAGTATTTCTGCAAAGGGATTCATCGTGAAGAAGGAGAATATCCGCCACATCAAGGAAACAGATACTGTGAAGATCACCGCCATGAAACCTGGGGGACAGAAGGCGGAATTCTCCATCGATCTGACTGGCAAATTCATGTACCATTTCCAAGGGTACGAGGGGCAGGCATGTCAGAAAGACATCTCGCCTCTGGAAAGAGATCTGGAAGAGGTATATGGTATCAAACTCACCGACAAGAAGACCATATGGGATAACCCCGATAAACTAACACAATCGCATCATGCAGAGATGAAGGTAAGGGGGGACAGCTGATGTCAATCACAAACGCATTCAACAGGATAAAGCGTGAAGCAGGAATCAAAAGATGCATAATCGTTGAAGGTAACGTCAGCGACATCTACCTCATCGACCGCGAACTGATGGAGATCAAAGGTTCACTGAACATAATGCTCGGAGAATGCGGGTACACCGATATCGTGACCTGGGATCGTATCGCAGGCATCCAGGGGGATGTCAAATCCCTGGTTCTGACGGAGGAACCAGAACAGCAGGATGGAGATGATTACGATCTCGGCGATGTTGAAATCCCGGAAACCACAGCAACAGGGGCCTGCAAGGATCTCGGAGACATGTTCGCTCTGGTCCACCGCACAATGTCGGACCCCGAAAAGCACACTGCATTCATCCTTGATTGGTCCGAATACCTATTCTCTACCGGAGGACAGTTGGATCCCCAGGACAGACAGTACCTCACCCTGCTGGGCAAGGCACTTAGGGACAATATTCCCCGTTACCGCAGCAAGGAAAGACAATCAACTGTCATCATCGTTGCAAACAAGGCTTCGATGCTTCCATTGTCGTTCTATTCAGGAAATCCCGAAGTAAGTATCATAACACTCACCAAACCAGACATGGACGAACGCAGGTCGATGCTGAAGAAGGTCGCTACCGGATTCCTTCTGAAGGACGAGGATGACATCTCCGACAGCAGGAAGTTCGAGGATTATGTCGATATGCTGAACGATTTCACCAACCGTGAGATCATCCAGATGGCCAACATGTCCCGTACTGAGGAGACCATGACCTTCGAGAAACTATTCTACCTCTTCAGATACGGGGAGAAGGAGAATCCCTGGGAGAAACTTGACCCAGAGAAGGTCAAGAAGATGAAGAAGATCCTCCGTGAAAGAGTGATCGGTCAAGATCAGGCCATCGATCATGTATTTGATACCATCGTAAAAGCATTCATGGGTGTCACCGGAATGCACAAGTCCTCCAGCAGATCGATGCCCAAGGGAGTTTTCTTCTTCGTCGGACCTACCGGAGTCGGAAAAACCGAGCTGTCGAAGGCACTTGCAAAGTTCCTTTTCGGTGACGAATCCGCATGCATCCGTTTCGATATGTCTGAATACAGCCAGGAGAACAGCGACCAAAAGCTGATCGGTGCACCTCCGGGGTATGTCGGATTCGAGGAGGGTGGACAGCTTACCAATGCCATCCGTGAGAAGCCTTTCAGTGTCGTGCTGTTCGACGAGATCGAGAAGGCGGCCAAGCCTAACCCTCGCATCCTTGACATCTTCCTGCAGATCCTCGAGGACGGAAGGCTGACTGATAACAGGGGAGAGACCACTTATTTCTCCGACACGGTCATCATCTTCACCTCGAATCTCGGAGCAAGCGAGGTCCAGAACAGTTCTGACAGTGCCCGCGTATCAGAGGAGTTCACACATATCGTCAAGGATTACTTCGACAACGAACTGAAGAGGCCTGAGATCCTCGGAAGGATTGGTTACGAGAACATCGTGCCCTTCAACTTCATCAACGATCCCTCGTTTGCACAGAACATCCTCAAATCGAAGATCAAACCCGTGCAGATCGGAATCAGAGAGAAATACGGAATCGAACTGAAAATCCGCAATGAACAGAGCTTCTGTGATTATATCCTCGCCGGTGCGGATGTTGCCAAGGGCGGTAGGGACATCCTCAATGCCCTGGACTCCCGTCTGCTGACACCTCTTGCAAAACATCTCTTCGATAACTACGAAGACCTCGACAGGATGAAGGGTGCCGTGCTGTATGCAATCGTAAAGGACGATGACCTTGAATTCGAATTCGACTGAACCGATTTACAACGTGGCCTCGGTGAAATTATGCACCGAGGCCCTGGGACCATACAAACGTATGGCGATATGGTTCCAAGGATGTACCTTCAACTGCAGGGGGTGCTGCAATCCCGAACTCCAACCACTCGAACCAAGAAATCTCGTCAGCTTAACAGAACTGTTGGATTCCGCTCAGAAATCGAAGGCAGATAATGGTATCGAGGGCGTGACCTTCATCGGCGGAGAACCGACATTGCAAAGGAATCTTTCGGTTCTAGCCAAAGGGATAAAGGATCTCGGATTGGGGATCCTTATGTTCACCGGCAGAGATGTTGAGGATCTTCAGAAGGATCTGATAGAACATCTAGATTTGGTGATCGATGGAAGGTTCGAGGTCGAAGACCGTGATTATGAAAGGAATCTGATAGGTTCGCACAATCAGAGAATCATCAATCTGAGTGGACGTTATGCAGATCATATTGATTGGTTTACAAAGACACGTTCCGATTACATAGAAGTAGATATTCTGGACGACTCTTTCATAACGAACGGGAGTGCCTTCTGAAATTTCTGTTTCGAATTTTCCGAGATTGACAAACTTTTATACTTATTGGCAATAGCAGGGATTCCCCAATGGGCGGGTGAAGAACAAAACCCGAACTTCTGATCATTTTGCTCTCTGAGCATCTTAGTACTGTGGACGGGAAACCGTTCTTTGAATAACAAAAACCTGCTACCTTTCCGATTTCGGAAAGAAGAAGTCCTCTGAACGGTGACATCTGTTGCCGGCGAGGAGGCGTTACGACTCATTCGAAGTCGCATGTAGCAGTTGCACTTAGATCATTTACGATAACATGTGTAAATCAGATAAGAAATGCAAAGCGAAAGGCTGCGACAAGTCCAGGCCTGAAGGAAAATGGTTCAACGATCTCTCCATCCTGGAATTCAGGAAGTCCCTCCTCATGCCGAAGGAGATAGACTCGCTGAAGGCTTTCCACCATCGTGCGAACGAATTCCTCGGAAGGAAATGCGATCAGAACGATCCTGTCCTCCCCTCGACACCGGCCGAGGCCCACACCCTTGGAAGACAGCTGATGGAGCTCCACCTTCCCGCTGAGGCCGAACATTGGTTGAAGATGGCCGCCGAGGAGGGGATCACCGAGGCACAGGTCGATTACGGACTTGCCCTTTCTTCTGTGGATGATTACGAACCTTCATTCGAGGAGGCTGCAAAGTGGTTCGAAAAGGATGCCAGCCAGGGAAGTGCCGAAGGACTCTTCCAAGCATTGAACATCTATGAAGGAAACGGATACCGGAGACTCAAATGCTCCCCCTAAACACTACCGGACCGTCATCAAGTTCACTCCTGAGGAATGCGGCGCATCCGAGGAAAAAGCCGAAGATGCACGCAGGAGATTGACCGACCTGGCTGACAGGGATGTTCCCGAGGCAGTTGTATGGTACGCAACCGAGCATAATGACATGGATGTCCTGTTCGATGCTGCGGAAAGAGGCATGGTACTGGCAATGAGCACCCTGGCCAACCGCTACTACCAGCAGTGCATCGCCTGTGACGATCCTGTCGGGGAAGCCGTCCGTTGGGCGGAGATGGCCGCTGAGAAAGGTGACGCGAACTCACTGCTGGGACTCGGTCTTCTGTACAAGATAGGTTTCGGGGTGGAACACTCACCCGAGAAAGCCTTCAGATACACCAAACAGGCTGCCGAACTCGGCCTCGCAGGAGGCAGGGTAGAACTCGGAAAGATGTACTTCGACGGGGACTGCGTGAAACAGTCCTACAAGAAAACCCGGGAATGGTTCATGACCGCTGACCAGTGTGCCGAATCGGAGTATTATCTCGGAGAAATCTTCCGTAACGGACTCGGTGTGGAACACGATGATGCCATCGCCCTGCAATGGTACCGTCTGGCTGCAGAGAAGAGGCACAGCAGGGCCATGACCAAGCTTGGAATAATGTACTCCAATGGCCAGGGTGTAGAGAAAGACATCCAGACGGCCCTGTCATACATCCAGGACGCATCCCGTTACGATAACCCCCTTGCGAGGGATATCGAAAACTGTCTTTGAGGTCTTAATATCTTCCTTTCCCCTCATTTTTGGGGAGGATTCCCAAAATATTTTTTACAAATTTTTTACAAGTATTTTTACAAACGATTTTTACAAGTAATTTTTACAAGTCTTTCATTGCTATTTTTCATTCAAAATCATTGATTTTTAGGTTAAAAATTCATTTTTATACATAATTTTACGGCATTTTTCAACA
>ERZ779890.3365-NODE-3365-length-14362-cov-4.859719_pt1 | contig 14362 bp, 13 predicted proteins | sample MGYA00511553_ERZ779890 | MGnify/ENA primary metagenome ERZ779890 (study PRJEB29588, sample SAMEA2152064) | human gut metagenome | biome: human gut; feature: human-associated habitat; material: faeces | place: Denmark | collected 2008/2010 ...
GGGGAATGTCTGGCACTTTCTAAGGGGATGTTCTGCGGAGGCAGTCCCGATCTGGAGAAGGTGGTGTCGTTCGTCTGCGGGGACCTGATAGGGGCCCTGCGCCGCATGGGGGACGAGATAGGCAACGTCCTTCTGGCCCTCGACGGGAGGTTCGTCCCGCCCGGTCCCTCCGGCTGTCCCAACAGGGGGAGGGCGCAGATCCTCCCCACGGGGAGGAACTTCTATTCCATAGACCCGGACGGGATCCCGTGGCATTCCAGCTGGGAGATAGGCTCCAAGATGGCGGAGCAGATGGTGGAACGTTACGTGAAGGACAACGGGGCGTATCCGAGGACCGTAGGGATCGTCCTCTGGGCCACCGATACCATGAAGACCGGGGGCGACGACGTCTCCTACATCTTCCGGCTGATGGGTCTCCGTCCGGTATGGGCGGACTATGGAGGCAGGGTGAAGGACCTGGAGGTCATCCCGCTCTCCGAATTGAAAAGACCCAGGATCGACGTGACGCTGAGGATCAGCGGTCTGTTCAGGGACACCTTCCCCAATCTGGTGGAGATGATAGACCGCGGCGTCCAGACCATATCTTCCCTGGACGAGGACGACGAGTCGAACTATCTGGCGGCCGACCTCAGGAGGGACGTCGTGGAGGCCATAGCCTCCGGGGTCCCGGCGGACGAGGCCCGCAGGGCCGCATCCGTACGTATATTCGGCGACGCCCCCGGCCAGTACGGATGCGGGATAAGCGACGTCATCGAGACCGGGGCCTGGGAGACGGTCGGGGATCTGGCCGAGGTCTACGTGAAGCATGGGTGCTATGTCTACGGCAAGGGTCTCCAGGGGGAGGCTAGACCCGACCTGTTCAGGAAGAGGCTCGGGGAGATGGACGTGACCGTCAAGAACCACAACTCCAGGGCGGTCGACATGTTGGACATGGACGACGACATGGATTCCCTCGGAGGATTCAACGCGGCCGTGGAGGGGATCAGGGGGAAGAAACCGGTGTCCTACATGGGCGATTCGTCCGACATGCAGAACCTGAGGCTGAGGACCGCAGGCGAGGAGATCCGGTTCGTATACCGCAGCAAGGTGGACAACCCGAAATGGCTGGACGGTCTGAAGAAGCACGGTTTCGCCGGTGCGAAGGAACTATCCAAACTGTTCGATTTCACATTGGGGTGGTCGGGCACGTCCGACATAGTGGATGACTGGATGTACGACGACCTCGCCGAACGTTTCATCCTCGACGAAGAGACCCGCGAGTGGATAAAGGACGAGAACCCCTATGCGATGGTGGACATGCTGAGGAGACTGGACGAGGCTATGGAAAGAGGCCTCTGGGACGCCACCGACGAGATGAAGGAGAAGCTGAAGGACGTCTATCTGGAGTTCGAGGAGAGGATAGAGGAGATAACGGACAGATGATCCTCCCGACGTCGTTCATCTTTCGCAAGTGTTGTGGAGATGATATCGGGATCGCGACCTTCCGTTGCGTATCGCCGATACGTCTTCTATGATGTGCCAGCATCCCATATTCAGATCGTAGTCTTCTGGGGATCCCGTCGAAGACCGGATGCCCTACATATCGCAACCGCAAGAGGTCTCGTCCGTTTCCCATCTTTGCGGCATATCCCTTATACTGGCATTTCGTAGAAGAAGTGCCGACCGCACCGATGGCGGTCGGAGGATCCATTTGGGAAAAGGTCCGCCCTTCCGGGCGGCTTTATTGTTTTCAGATCTTCCTGTTCTTTATCAGATACAGGTCGATCAGATAGAATGCCAGCGCGAACAGTGCCAGCACTCCTAGTGCCCAGTACGGGAACGCATACACGTCCAGTGCCGCGGCCCTGATGCAGACGCTCGCCTCCGTCAGGGGGAGGGCGTAAAGGAGTCCCTGGAGGACCTCGGGCAGTGCGGCCACCGAGAAGAAGGTACCGCAGAGGAAGGTCATAGGGGTGATCACGAGGCTGCTGAACGTCGACATGGCCTGATGGGACTTCACCATCAGGGCGGCCGTCTCCCCGAGGAGGGAGAACGTGAAGCACGCCAGGAGGACGGACACCACCAGGAGTGGGGTCAGGTTCATGTACGAGGGTTCGAGCACGTATCCGATTATGAACATCAGGCTGCAGCTGAGCAGACTCCTGCACATTCCCAGGGCGGTCTTCCCGATGATTATGGCCGAATTGCTGAGAGGGCACATCATCATCTCGTCGAAGCTTCTGTAATACAGCCTCTGGACGTTCATCCTGGTGGATGTGGACGAGAAGGAGGACGACAGGGACGTCAGGGCGATGATACCCGGGATGACGAAGTCGAGGTACGGGATCATCTGTCCCTCGATCTCCACATCCCCCGCCTTGAGACCGTAACCGAATGCCAGGAGATACAGTATGGGCAGCATCAGGCTCGAGATGAGGATGTTGCGGACGTTGTGCCTCATGAAACGGATGTCGGACCACGCCACGGCGTAGACCTCTGTGAGGAAAGACAATCACATCCCTCCCATCTTCTTCATGCCGGATCCGCCCTTCCCGGACTGTCCCAGCATGAATCCGTTGTCTCCGATCTTGTTCCCGGTCATCTCCACGAAGGCATCCTCGAGATTGGTCCTCCTGACGGTGACCGTGTACGTCTCGTCCAATGTCTTGGCGAATCCGTCCGCCTCCGCCCTCGTCTGGAAGTATTTGTACTGGGTCTTGTGGTCGGGTCCGAAGTACTCGACGGTGGCCGCACCTATCCTGTGTGCGAGCTCCTCGGGAGTCCCCTCGGCGATGATCTTCCCCTTCTCTATGAAACTGACCCTGTTGCACAGCGATTCGGCCTCCTCTATGTAGTGGGTGGTTAGGAATATGGTCATCCCGTCGTCGTTGAGTTTCCTCAAGAGGTCCCAGAGGCCCCTTCTGGCCTGGATGTCGAGACCCACCGTGGGCTCGTCCAGGAAAAGCAGTTTGGGGCTGTGGACCAGGGCGCATACGATGGCGACCCTCTTCTTCCATCCGCCGGAAAGGCTATCGACCTTGTAATTGTAGTACTCTCCCAGCCCGATGTACTCGGACAGCTGGTCGATCCTCTTCTTGCGGTCCTCCTTAGGCATCTGTTGGTAGAGGGCATGGGACATCATGTTCTCCCAGACCGTGAGGTCCTTGTCCAGGGAGATGTGCTGCTGGATGACGCCGATGGCGGCCTTGGCCTCCCTCGGCTCCTCCACGATGTTATGCCCGTCTATGACGACGGAGCCTTCGTCGAACCCGGTAAGGGTGCTCAAGACCCTTACGGTGGTGGTCTTCCCTGCGCCGTTGGGGCCCAGGAAGGCATACATCTCCCCTCTCTTCACTCTCATGTTAACGCCGTCGATGGCTGATTTGTCACCGTAGCGTTTGACAAGACCGTCTACCGCGATTATGTAGTCGTCTTCCGTTAAATCACGTCCTTATATCTGAATTGGATGATACATCCATAGTATAAATCAGTACTTGAATGAAGGCGGTTCCATATCGTTCTGGGCCTTTGCCGTCACAATAACAAATTAATAACCCGTCTGCGTTCTAGTCTTAATTGGATATTATATCCAACTCAAAAACCGAGGGTCGGAAATGCAGATCAAGATCGACGGCCTGGAGTTCGGATACTCCAGCACACCAGTACTGAACGATATCACCTTGGACCTCTCCGGTCCCAAATTCGTCTCCATCATGGGGCCCAACGGGGTGGGGAAATCAACCCTTATACATTGTATAAACAAGATCCTGACCCCCACTTCCGGTACCGTCATGCTCGACGGCAAGGATGTCAAGGAGATCACCATCAAAGACATGGCCAAGCAGGTCGGATACGTTCCGTATTCCGCCAACGACACATTCCCCCTCACCGTCGTGGACACCGTGCTCATGGGGAGGCATCCCCACAGCAAGTGGAAGTCCCTCGACAACGACCTCGATATCGTGTACGACACACTGAAGATGCTCGGGATATCCCATCTCGCCATGAGGAACTTCAACGAGCTCTCCGCCGGACAGCATCAGAAGGTCATGCTGGCCAGGGGTCTGGTCCAGGAGCCGAAGGTCCTCCTTCTCGACGAGCCGACCTCGAACCTCGACGTGAGGCACCAGTTGGATGTGACCAAGATGCTGAAGAGGCTCTCGGTCGAGAAGGGCATACTGATAATCATGATAAGCCACGACATCAATATCGCCGCCAAGTTCTCCGACGAGGTGATCATGATGCATCAGGGGCACATATACGATGTCGGTACCCCGGACCATGTCATAAACGAGGAGAACCTCAAGGTGGTCTACGGGGTGGAGTCCAAGATCGTGGACGACGACGGCAGACCTCATGTGATACTCAAAGACGCCATTCCGATGGATGAGTCGGCCGACATGGTCGAACGCGTCAGGTCGCCCGTGATGGCGGCCGCCATCAGGAAGAAGCAGGAAGAGGCCAAAGGACTCGTCGAGAAAGAGAAGTCTGAGGCCTGAAAACATATTCGATATAGGTAGTGTGAAAAATGAAAGGAAAACTCTACGGCATAGGCGTAGGTCCGGGCGATCCGGGCCTCATGACTATCAGGGCGAAGGAGCTCCTTGACGGTGCGCAGGTCATCGCATACCCGGTCAAGAAACCCGGGGAGGACGGTACCGCCCTCGAGATCATAAAGCAGAAGGTGGACATCTCCGGGAAGGAGGTCGTCGAACTCCTGTTCAGCATGAATCCCGACGACGAGGTCCGCAAGAGATGCCGTGCCGAGAACATCGACAGGATCTGCGGAATGCTCGACCAGGGCAAGGACATCGCCATGATCACGCTCGGCGACGTCGCCGTATACAGCACATACATGTACCTCGACCGGGAGGTCAGGGGCAGGGGGTACGAGACCGAGGTCGTCCCCGGGATCCCCTCGTTCTGCCACGGGGCCGCGAAGGCCGGGCTTCCCCTGATGATCGGCGAGGAGAGTCTCGCAGTCCTATCCATGGCCAAACATGACATCGGGAAGGTGGAGAAGGCCGTGGATTGCATCGACAACATCGTCATTATGAAGGCGTTCGCATCCATCCGCGAGATCGCCGACATGATGGGGCGCAAGGGCATCCCCCTATCCAATGCGACCGTCATGAGCAACATCGGAATGGAAGACGAATACGTCGGTCCTCTGGAGACCGACAGGAAATACGGTTACTTCACGACCGTCCTTATCAAGAAGAAGGTGAACTGAATGGAGATGGTGCATTTCATCGGAGCAGGTCCCGGAGACCCCGAACTCATAACTATCAAAGGAAAGAGGCTGATCGACCAGGCGGACGTGATCATATTCGCCGGATCCCTCGTGAACCCCGCCGTCCTGGACGGCAGGAAGAAGGACGCCGTCGTGTACGACAGCGCATACATGAACCTCGACGAGGTCATGGACGTCGTCATCCCTGCGGTCAAGGCGGGCAAGAAGGTCGTCCGCGTCCACACCGGGGACCCCTCCATATACGGGGCGATAAGGGAGCAGATGGTCAGGCTGGACGCCGAGGGCATAGAGTACGACGTCATCCCCGGCGTATCCTCGTTCTGTGCTTCCGCCGCCGCCGTAAAAAAAGAATTTACACTTCCCAGCGTCTCGCAGACCGTCATCATCACCAGGATGGAGGGCAGAACCCCCGTCCCCCCGAAGGAGAAGCTGAAGGACCTCGCCGCCCACCATGCATCCATGTGCATCTTCCTGAGCGTCGGGTTCATGGACGAGCTGACCAAGACCCTCATGGAGGCCGGATACGAGCCCGACTGCCCCATGGCCGTCGTCTACAAGGCCAGCTGGCCCGAGCAGAAGATCCTCTACGGCACCGTGGAGACCATGGCGAAGCTGGTCGAGGAAAACAAGATCGAGAAGACCGCCATGACCATGGTGGGAGGATTCCTGGGCGACGAGTTCGAGCTCTCGAAGCTCTATGACAGTCATTTCACCACCGGATACCGCAAGGGGACTGATTGAGATGGCAGGCAGACTGACAGTGGTCGGATTCGGTCCGGGCGGGAAGGAGGACATGACCCTCCGTGCCGTGCACGCCATAGAATCCGCCGACATAGTCACGGGATACACGACCTATGTGAAGCTCCTCCAGGAGTTCTTCCCGGACAAGGAGTACAAGGCCACCGGGATGATGAAGGAGGTCGACAGGTGTAGGATGGCCATCGAGGACACCCTTTCCGGGAAGAACGTCGCTATGGTCAGCTCCGGCGATTCCGGGATATATGGGATGACCGGACTCATCTACGAGCTGGCGGACGAGATGGGCGCGGACATAGAGATAGAGTCCGTGGCCGGTGTCACGGCCGCCTCATCCAGTGCCGCCATCCTCGGTGCACCCCTCATGCACGATACCGCACTCATCAGCCTCTCCGACCTGATGACCCCCATAGAGAGCATCATGAAGAGGGTCGATTGCGCCGGTCAGTCCGATTTCGTGATCGCATTATACAACCCCAAGAGCCACGGCAGGACCGAGTACCTCGGTCAGGCGACGGACATCCTTCTGAAGTACCGCAGTCCGGAGACCCCCGTAGGGATCGTGAGACAGGCCGGGAGGAAGGACCAGAGCAAGACCGTCACCACCCTCGGGAAGCTGAAGGAGGCCGATGTGGACATGTTCTGCACCGTGGTCATCGGAAATTCCCGGACCTATGTGAAGGACGGGGTCATGATCACTCCCAGAGGATACAGGGAGACCAAACGCTTTTGATTGATATAAGGAGTGAGAGAAATGGTTTTCGAGATACTGACGCCCCGCGAGATCGAGGCCAAGAGCATGGAGACGATAACCAAGGAGCTCGGAGGCCGCACCTGGCCCGAACCCGAGTTCTCCATAGTGAAGAGATGCATACACACTTCGGCGGATTTCGATTATGCAGACAATCTCTGTTTCTCCGAAGATGCCGCGAAGATCGGTGTGGAGGCCCTGAAGAACGGTGCGGACATAGTGACCGACACCAAGATGGCGGCCGCAGGCATAAACAAGAACAAGCTCACCTCGCTGGGAGGGGAGGTCCACTGCTACATCAGCGACCCGGACGTGGTCGAGGAGGCCAAGTCCAGGGGATGCACCCGTTCCACCGTCTGTATGGAGAGGGGGGCCAAACTGGGTAAACCGACCATCTTCGTGATCGGCAACGCCCCCACCGCCCTGCTGACGATTGCCGAGAAAATTGAAAACGGCCTGCGCCCGGCGCTGGTTATCGGTGTGCCGGTGGGCTTTGTGAACGTGGTCGAAAGCAAGGAGCGCCTGTTTGCCGTGTGCGAAAGCTACGGCGTGCCCGCCATTGTTGCCATGGGCCGCAAGGGCGGCAGCAACGTGGCGGCGGCCATCTGCAACGCGCTGATCTATTCCGCCGCCGAAATGCTGGACCCCACCGCCCGCGGATGGAAATAAGCAGGAGAATATCGCCACAGCCTGGTACCGCACTTTTTGGAGCAAAGCGGATACCGGGCTATTGTTATCTCACGGCGGCATTATAATGGCAGTATCAACGATACAATCAAAATAAATGGGAACGCTCTTCTTACCGCGTGAAAAAGGGCACCAAAAGCAACAGCCACAGCGGGCTTGCCCGTTGTGGCTGTTGTATTGCTTCTGCGTTTTGATTATGATAGGGAAAAAATGAAGCAAACCGTATGCTTATAAAGCAAACGCCATTGCATCTCCTGGCGCAAGCCCCCCGTCACTCACTTTTCCACCGCCATTGCGATCTGCTCGCGGGTGATGGGCAGCTCATAAAAGCGTTTGTGGGTGGCGTGGTAGATGGCATCGGCCACGGCGGGCAGCGGGGTGTTGATGACGACCTCACCGATGGACTTTGCGCCAAACGGGCCGGTGCCTTCGTAGCTGCTCTCAAAACTTACGTCAATATGTCCAATATCAGTGCGGCAGGGGATCTTGTACTGCATCAGGGAGCTTTCGCGCGGCATGCCGCGGTCATTGTAGGTCACATTCTCAGTCAGCGCCATGCCGATGCCCTGCAAAATGCCGCCCTCGGCCTGCACGCGGGCCAGGTTCGGGTTTACAGGGGTGCCGCAGTCGACCGCGGCCACATAGTTCACCACCTGGGCTTCGCCGGTTTCCAGGTCAACTTCCACTTCGGCAGCGCCAACCATAAACGGCGGGGGCGAAATCTCCGAGCTGTGGGTCACGGTGGCTTCCAGCGCCACCGTGTTGCCGCACTGGGATGCCGTTGCAATGCTGGCCAGCGGCACACGCTGGGTGCCATCCTCGCTCGTCACGGCATCGCCGGTAAACAACACGGCGGCTTTGTCCAACCCAAGCAGCTGTGCCCCCAGGGTGCAGATCTTATCTTTCAGTTCCAGCGCACACTTTTCCACGGCCTTGCCGGTCACATAGGTTGTGCTGGACGCATAGGAACCGGAATCATAGGGGGAAGAATCGGTATCTGCGCCCAAAACCGCAATGTTTTCCAGCGGGCATTCCAGCATTTCGGCGGCGATCTGCGCCAGGATCGTATCGCAGCCGGTGCCCATATCCGCTGCGCCGATGGAGAGGGTATAGAACCCGTCGTCGTTGATTTTCAGCGTGGCACTGCCCACGTCCACATGGTCGATGCCGGAGCCCTGCATGGCCATGCCCATGCCAACAGCACGCACCTTGCCATTGCCGATCTCGCGCACGGGGTACTTATGGTCCCAATCCATCCTGTCATGCACGGTTTTCAGGCAGCGGTCCAGCGCACAGCTGGTGTTGACCTGGCCATAGTAGGCGGGCATAACATCGCCCTCATGGATAATGTTGCGCTGCCGGAGCTCGAACGGGTCCATCCCCAATTTGTCAGCCAGCTCATTCACAGCGGATTCCACCGCAAACAGACCCTGGGTTGCACCGTACCCGCGGTACGCACCCGATGACATGTGGTTGGTGTAAACAACATCGCTGACAAAGCGGAACGCTTCGGCCTTGCCGTACAGCGGGATGGACTTGTGGCCCGAAAGCCCCACCGTTGTGGGGCCGTGCTCACCGTAAGCACCGGTGTTGGAAAGGGTGTGCAGGTCAATGCCCTTGATGATGCCATCCTTTGTTGCGCCCAGCCGCACGTGCATCTCCATCTCATGGCGCGGGGTTGAAGCCGTCTGGCTTTCAAAGCGGGTATAGATGATCTTGCTGGGCTTCTTCGTTTTCCAGGTAACAAAGGCAGGGTAAACCTCGCACACTGACGTCTGTTTTGCGCCGAACCCGCCGCCGATGCGCGGCTTGGCAACGCGGATCATGGATTTGGGGATGTGCAGGGCGTTTGCCAAAATGCGGCGGCAATGGAACACGATCTGCGTTGAGCTGAGCACATTCAGCCGCCCGTAAGCATCAATGCTGCAATACGTGCGGAAGGTTTCCATCATGGCCTGCTGGCAGGCGCGGGTGTGGTAGGTGTGGTCAATGACCACATCGCACCCAGCCAACACCGCCTCAATATCACCCTCGCCGGATTCATCGTGGGCGCAGAGGTTGCGGTTCTTGTCAGCTCCGATGCCGGGAACAAGGGCTTCCCAGTTATCCTCCGGGTGCACAAGAGTAGGGTTATCGAGCGCTGTGTGGAAATCCAGCACCGCGGGCAGAACTTCATATTCCACCTGAATCAGCTTCATCGCCTTATCGACGCATTTTTCGTCTTTGCCCGCAAGGATCGCAACAACATCCCCGGCAAAGCGGACATGGCGGTCGATCACAAGGCGGTCGTAAGGGCTCATTTCGGGGTAGGTCTGGCCCGCCTGGGTGTAGCGGCGGGCGTTCTGGTCCACATCTTTCCAGGTGTAAATCACCTCCATGCCGGGCACAAGCATGGCGCGGGAGGTATCAATATTTTTGACGATCGCATTGGCGTGGGGGGAGCGCAGCAGCTTGACGATGAGACAGTCCTGCGGGATAACATCATCCATGTACACAGGCTGGCCGGTTACAAGCTGCATGGCGTCCTTCTTGCGCACAGGCTGGTTCACAGTTTTCATTGGGCAGCCTCCTTTGATTTTTTCCACGCCAAAAAGTTCTGGATCCCGCGCAGCTGGCCTTCGTACCCGGAGCAGCGGCAAAGGTTGCCCGCAAGGTATTCCTTGATCTCCTCCTCATTGGGGTCGGGTTTTTCGCGGAAAAGGGCCAGCGCATTCATGATAAAGCCGGGGTTGCAGAAGCCGCACTGCTCGGCCCCCTGGTCAGCGATGAACGCGCCGAACTCAGCGGCTTCCTCCTGCAGGCCCTCCAGCGTGGTAACGCTGCGGCCATCCACCCGCGCCGCCAGTACAGAGCAGGAAAGCACCGGCTTTTCGTCCAAAAACACGGTGCACAGCCCGCAGTTGGCGGTTTCGCACCCGCGCTTGACGCTTTTGCAGCCTAAAGAGCGCACCAGATCAATCAGCAGGGTATCGGGGGCGATCTCAGCAGCTGTTTTTTTATGGTTCAACGTAAAATGAATTTGCATCAGAGCACCTCCAGGTTCCCCAGTGCCTGTACGGCACGCTTGACAAGCACCCCCACCAGATGGGTGCGGTAGGCGGCACTGCCGCGCAGGTTGCTGCCGGTGGGCACCGCAGCCTGTACGGCGGCGGGCAGCTCATCCGGGGCGGCCGTGGGGCAGACAAGCATGGCTTTCATGGGGCGTGCACCGATGGCAAAGCGGTAGGCTCCATCCGCCGTGCGTGCAGCAGCGCAGGTCAAAATCGGGAAGTCCGTCTGGGTGGCCCGCACAGACTGGTAATGCACGGCAAGCCCCGGCGTCTTTTTTATGTAAACATGGGTCAAAATATCACGGTCATAGGGCAGGGCGGCAAACTGTGCAATGGGCATCCGGCCTGCTTTGTACAGCTCCACATCGCAGTCCAGCGCCAGCAGCAGCGTTAATACGTCTGAAAAGCCAAACCGCCCGTACACGCTGCCGCCCACGGTGGCGCAGTTGCGGAACTGCACCCCCACAATATGGCGCACGGCCTCCCGCATGGCGCCGTTGGTGGCCGCGTTCAGCGCGGCGTGGGTTTCCAGGCTGCGCAGCGTTGCCATGGCACCAATGGCAAATTCGGTATCGGTTTCTTCAATGGTATCCAACCCCAGCGCAGATAGGTCAATGGCTGTGCCAACGCTGATTTTTTCCATTTTCAGCCACAGCATCCCTCCCAGCACCCGGTTCGGGCGCTTCTGGTTCAGCTGCCATGCTTCTTCCAGTGTGGCGGGGCGGGCATATTCTCGAATCGTTATCATAGAATGCTCTCCGTTTTTGGGTAAAATCATACTTTTGTGTAGTACCACTTTTATTTTACCACAAATTCTGCTATAATTCCGTTGTTGTTTGAAAAACACAACGGAATATTGGTTTTAGAAGGAAGTAAGAAACATGAAAATGACCCAAATGACCGCCCTGCTGCTGGCCGCCGCTATGGCACTGACAGCCTGCGGCAGCACCGCTGCTGCCAGCAGTACCGCAGCCAGCGAGGCTGCTTCCGCAGAGGCTACCGCAGCCCCGGAAGCCACTGCTGCACCGGAAGAACCTGCCGCCGAAACGGCGGTTACCTACCCGCTGACCGTTACCGACCAGCTGGGCCGCGAAGTTACCATTGAGGAAGAACCCAAAACCCTTGCCAGCGGCTACTACATTTCCACCAGCCTGCTGATTGCGCTGGGCGTGCAGAACGAGCTGGTTGGCGTGGAAGCCAAAGCCGACAAACGCAACATCTACAGCCTGTCCGCCCCGGAGATCCAGTCCCTGCCCAGCATTGGCACCGCCAAAGAGTTTGACCTGGAAGGCTGCGCTGCGCTGGCCCCGGATCTTGTCATCGTGCCCGCCAAGCTCAAGGATTCCATCCCCCAGATGGAGGAAATGGGCCTGACCGTGCTGGCTGTTAAGCCGGAAAACCAGGCCGGCCTGTTCGGCGCGATCGAGCTGCTGGCACAGGCAACCAACACCACCGCCCGCGGCGAGGAGCTGGAAATGGCCATTGACAGCAACCTGGCCGCCCTGGCCGAAGCCGTTGCCGGCACCGATGCCCCCAGCGTTTACCTGGCAGGCAACAGCTCCGTGTTGGAAACCGCAGGCCCCGCCATGTATCAGAACACGATGATCGAAAACGCCAACGGCACAAACGCCGCCGCCAGCGTGGAAGATACCTACTGGGCCGAAGTTTCCTATGAGCAGATCCTGGATTGGAACCCCGATTACATCATTCTGGCATCCGATGCTGAATATGACGTTGATTCTGTTCTGAACGATGCCGCCCTGGCGGACTGCACCGCCGTCAAGGAGAGCCATGTTTACCAGCTGCCCCACGCTGTTGAGGCTGTGGATTCCCCCGTGCCGGCCAGCTTCCTTGGCAGTGTTTATCTTGCCAGCGTGCTGCACCCGGAGCAGGTGACCGAGGAGTATTACCACGCCGCTGCCGATGAATTCTATGGTAGCTTCTATGGCTTTACCCCCGAATCTTATGAATAATAACCGCAAACGCACGGCGCTGTGCCTTCTGGGCGCAACGCTCTGCGCTTTTATGGCCTTTGGTGCGGCACTTTATTTCGGCCGTTATCCCATAACCCTGCAGGCACTGCTGGCGGGGGACGCTATGGCAGTGCGCACCTTTACGGTACTGCGCCTGCCCCGTGCTGTGATGGCGCTGGCGGGCGGGTTCGGTCTTGGCGTGGCGGGCTTTGTGTACCAGACTGTTTTCCGCAATCCACTGGCAAGCCCGGATATCATTGGGGTATCGTCGGGGGCCAGTGTTGGCGCGGCATTTGCCATCTTGTTTGTCTCTTCGGGCACGCTGGGCACCACGGTATGCGCCTTTGCGGGCGGGCTGGCAGCGGTGTTTCTCTCGCTTGGCTTGGCGGCCGCCGCGCCGGGGCGCAGCAAGATGAACCTGGTGCTGGCGGGCATTGCCGTACATGCGCTGGCGCAAACTCTTTTGATGCTGCTAAAGCTGACCGCTGACCCGGAAAAAGAGCTGGCCAGCATTGAATATTGGATCATGGGCAGCCTGGCGGGGGTAACGCAAAGCCGGGTGTGGTTCCCCGTTCCAATGATTATTTCCTGCTGCGCCGTAATTTTTGCTTTGCACCGTCAGGCGATGCTTTTATCCGTGGAAGAGGATGAAGCGCGGCTGCTGGGGGTTCCAGTGGGGCGGATGCGTTTTCTGCTGCTGACATTGGCAACGCTGGTGGTGGCCGCGGTTGTCAGCGTGACTGGGCTGATCAGCTTTGTCGGGCTGCTGGCCCCCCACTGTGCGCGGCTGCTGGCGGGGCACAACCGGCGCTCGGCCTGCCTGCTGAGCGGGCTGCTGGGCAGCGCCCTGCTGCTGGCCGCCGACACGCTGGCCAAGACGGCAGCCTCCACCGAGCTGCCGGTCAGCATCTTTACCTCGCTGCTGGGCGTGCCGTTTCTGCTTTATCTGATCCTGCGGCCGGGGAGGGATGCGTCATGATGCCACAAACCACGCCCCCGCCCGTGGGGCTTTGCGTGCAGGACCTCACCGTACGGTACGGCACAGCAGCCGTGCTGCAAGGGGTCAGCTTTTCTGTCCCGGTGCCCGGGCAGCTGATTGGGCTGCTGGGGGTAAACGGCAGCGGCAAGACCACGCTGCTCAAGGCGGCTGCCGGGCTGCTGCCCCACACCGGGCAGTGCCTTCTGGACGGCGTCCCGCTGGAGAGTCTGTCCACCCGCAGGCTTGCGCAGACCGTCAGCTATATCCCGCAGCAGAGCGGCATCTCGGTCTCGCTCTCGGCGCGGGAGGTCGTGCTTATGGGCTTCAACCCGCGGCTGGGGGTCCTGCAAAGCCCTACCGCCGCCATGCGCGCCGCTGCGGACGAGGCCCTGCGCACCGTAGGTCTGGCCAACAAGGCCGGGCAGGACTACCTGACGCTGAGCGGCGGCGAGAAGCAGCTCTGTATTCTGGCGCGTACGATTGCCGAGGATGCGCCGCTGCTTTTGCTGGACGAGCCGGACAGTGCGCTTGACCTTGCGAACCGCAGCCGGATGACCGCGCTGCTGGCGCAGCTGGTTCACACCGGCGGCAAGACCGCGCTGGTCTGCCTGCACGACCCCGCGCTGGCGCTGGACAGCTGTGATATACTGGTGGTATTGCAGGGCGGCGGGGTCGCGGCGGTGCTGCACCCCAGAACCGACCCGCCTGCCGTGCTGCAGGCAGCCCTTGCCGCCGTGTACGGCCCGCTGGAGCTGCTGCCCGTTACCGACTGCCGGGGCCGACGCCGTCTGGCCCTGCTGCCGCTGTGAGGTGATACCATGAAACCTGCTTTGCGCGTGATGCTCTGCGATGACGCAGGCGAGCGCTTTTTTGGCGAGGGGCCCTGCCGCCTGCTCCATCTGATCGAGGAGACCGGTTCGCTGCGGGCTGCGG
>ERZ779890.3372-NODE-3372-length-14329-cov-3.858484_pt1 | contig 14329 bp, 18 predicted proteins | sample MGYA00511553_ERZ779890 | MGnify/ENA primary metagenome ERZ779890 (study PRJEB29588, sample SAMEA2152064) | human gut metagenome | biome: human gut; feature: human-associated habitat; material: faeces | place: Denmark | collected 2008/2010 ...
CTTATTAAAATACCCTTCTCCGTCCTCTTTTGTACTAGGAATATAATTAAAGTAGCAACTAATTTCCAATAAATAGAGTACCTTGTTTAATTGATTATAAATTTCATTCGTACCTTCAATATTGGTTTGAATTTTTAGAGAATTCACAATTTGCTCAAATGATTCTATTGAAATCGGTATTAAAAATTTCATCTCGTCACCAGCTAATGCTAATCCCAGACTTTTTATGAAACTAATGTCTCCCATGACTCCACTTTTACAATCATCAACATAATTATTGAATCGTTTAATTCTTTTCATCAAAGCCTCTTCACTTCTAAATTCATACGTTGTATTTAATTCCATTTTTGTACAAATATCTTTCGTACTTAATGGTTTTGGCCAGTCTCGCTCATGTTTATATAAATCAAGATCAAACCAGAATTGTTTTCCCGTTTGCTTATCTTCAATCACTTCTGACAGCATCCTAATAATTCTTGATTTTTTCATTTGATTTCCTCCCTAAATAAACATATTACTACTCTTTTTCCATATAGCTGGACAGTGCAATGTCCAATTTAATAAGATTTAATGTAATCCCTGAAAAGTATCGCCTCAACTGCAGGTGTTCTGGAAGCGTATTCAGCTCTCTCAATGCCATTAGTAATCAATACTCTTTTCCATAATTTCTCTTGCCAGCCAGACATCGTGATTTCCTTGAATCACTTGAATATCAGGATGTTTTAAGATTTCAAAATACAATTCAATCGACTGATTCCCGCGATCAAAAATATCTCCCGCCAGAATCAATATATCATCTTCCGCAAAATCAATTTTTTGCAATAACAATTTAAATCTATCAGCATCATTATGTATATCAGAAACAACAAACACCTTTTTATTAACAACCTTTAAATTCATTTCGTCCTCTCTAAGAAAAATTATCGCTGCAATCCTATTTCAGAAAATTTTCCAAAACCATTATTTCCATATAACACGGTGATTGATGCAAATACGAACGGATCCATGTCTTTTCGATGAAACACGTTATATGGATATATATTAGGATTTTTAATGCTTCTGTCACTTAACTGCTGAGATATATCATTTCAAAAAAAAGCCTTCATCTATAAACTTATATTTTTCAAATCAGCAAGCCAGTCTCCTTTTACTCTTCAGCACAAATTTCATCATAATCTTCATACATAATTCGTATTCCACACTCCTCACTTTCTACATGGTAATGTCCCGCATACCACTCTGTAAAATCTAACCTGTCATAAATCTTCTGTAGCCATTTTTCCGTTGACTTGTCCACTGCTGATTGATCAAACCCTGGAATAAATGCCCACACGGGTTCCGCTTTAATCGGTACTGTATGCGATAGTACAATATCCACATTCCACTTAACTTTATCTAACTGCTGTTCCACATATTCTTTTATCATTTCATCTGGCTGTTCCGTCTCAAACCATGGCAGACCATGGCGTATCCTATAATATTTATCAATACTATATGCTCCACCGATCGGCATCACTTTTTTCCCATTGAAATTATAAATTTCTCCATCCTTAGCAAATAAAATATTGGGATACTGTTCTTCCACATACACAATTCCTTCATTCCATATCTTTTCTTCATATTCTGCCACCTCCCATGGTCGTGCTTCGTGGTTTCCATGAACACAGAAAAATGTAATATCCATTCCTGATAACCGTCCCTTTAATTCTTTGTCAGACAGATCCAGCCAATAATTAATCCCTGCATCCCCTAAGATAATCATCACATCCTCTGTTGTAGTTTCATATCCATAGCAAAAATCTTCAATACGATCAAAGCTCCGATGTGTATCACCTGTAATATAAAAATGCACCTATCCTTCCTCCCTCTCAATTCTAACAATTTCCATCTCATCAATACTCTGTATTTTCGATTCTCTTATATGCTTAAACAACGTTTTCTCTCCCGGTAATTCACATGGAATTCCCACAATATCATAAGAAACTTCTTTCTCTTGTCCCAATGTTCCATGATCATCAACCCATTCAACCGTTCCGTAGCCTTCCCTTGCGTCCTCTTTTCCAAAGGTAAAATACACCATTTCTCCTACTCTGTACCTTGGTCTTCCTACTTTCTGAACAGAATCTGGTTCTCCTAATTCTTTGATTTCTTCATACAGTAGTTGAGCATCTATATATTGAATATTGTCATGGTAATGTCCGAAATACCATTGCGAATAATCTAATTTCTTTGCAATTTTATCCATCCATTCCTCTGTCGACAGATCTATCTTCTCTTGACATTCTTCATTCCGCCGATTCGGTCTATATACTAACGGACATGTATGAGAAAACACATAATCCACTTTCCAATCTACTTCATTCAATCTATTTTCTACTTGACTTTTTACTTTGTCATCTGGTTGTTCGTCCTGGAACCATGGAAGGCCTGTTAAAAGTCGGTATTCTTTATCGCGACTGTATGCGCCACCGATTGCAATCGCCTTTTTCCCATCAAAATCATAAATTTCTCCATCTTTTGCAAATACTATATTCGGAAATTCCGGCTCATAATATACCTCTCCTCCACGCCAGATTTTTGTTCTGTAAGTTTGTATATGATAAGGTCTTTCCTCATGATTCCCATGCACGCACAGAAAATAATTAGGAAAATCCGCAAGTATTTTTTTATTCTCACGATCCTTGTCAGCTCCAAAATAATTCAATCCGACATCTCCCAATAATATAATTACATCCTCTTTTCCAAGTTTTTTATTAAATCTCGCCAACCAGATTAACTTATCAAAATGTGCATGACAATCTCCTGTTATGTAGTAACCCATTTCCTACCACCTTACATATATTATTCATCTTCTGTTCACTATGCTGAAAATTGTAAATTGCCTTCAAAATCTCAATTATATTTATCTGTAATTTCCATTCTCATTTATAGCGTTTTGAATATATAGATTCATTTCGTTTCTTATTTGTTCCATCTGTTTTCCAGTATTTGGATTTGTATACGGAATCCTTCCTATAATTTTATCCACATAATGGTTATCTCTTATACTTTCATATGTCGCTTTAAAATTTATATCATAAAAATATGCAAGATAAGATATCCAGTAATCCATCTTTGTCTTTCTTGTCTTTAATAGAATTGATTTATGATTTTTGAATTGTTGCATAACTTCTGGCGTAATTTCCGACATTCCTACCTGTTCTGCCGTAACTCCCAGAAGAGTTTCAATTGCTGTTTCGAGTTTCACTCTGCAATTGTCAAGTTTATCTGCATCACGTATGATTTGAGCATGCATCAACTCTCGCTCATTCGTAATTCCTTTTAAGCAGTAATCACTATGATGTCCTATTGCTGTTTTTATAATTTCATCCCACTTATTTTCTTCGACAAAACGCCGAATCAGTCTCTCCTCAAATAAAATTCTCACACCGAATGCTGCATGATCCATCGTTCCCGGTTCAAAACTGTTGTAACATTTCAATTGTTCAAATCTTCCAATATCATGCAACAATCCAATAATCTGAGCGAGCTCACAATCTTCTGCGGACAGTTTCATATCTTCTGTAATTTTTTTACTGCATTCCATCACTCCATAAGTATGCACAATCTTTAACTTTATCTTTTCATTTTTTTGGTCATAATCATTCAAATAGTTTTCAAAAGCTTTCTTCGCATATTGTAAATCAATCATTTCGTTTTCCCACCTTATTTTCAAGATTTTTCAACATAATATTCCCGTCCTGTATCTAGACAAACTGCAGCCAAACGTCCATTTCTTCGATTACAGCCACAATCAATTGCAATATGGTGATTTGCTTTATATATATAACCTGGTTTAGGATTTCCCAGAATTCCCTGTGTCGGTGTATGTCCTGTCACCACATAGGTATCTTCAAAATATTGGATATCATACTCAGCTCTGTCCCATATCAATTCTTTTAAGGAATATTCTTCAATATCTTTTCCCGGATAGTAATTTCCAAGTCCTCCGTGAACTAATAAATAGTTTTTTCCATTAACTGTCAGTTCTTCGTAAATCATAAAGTCTTTTATAAAATCAATCACTTCATATTGCATTTCCCGGCTCAATGTCCGAAACTCATCAATGGTTGACTTGCTGCCATTGTACTGCCAGGTCATAAGATTCTCCAACATTTTTTCAGCGACTTTTTCGATAGAAATCTCTGTAATTTCCTGCATTAAGAATTCCAGACACTCTAACGCCATAAGCTCATGATTTCCTGTCAGACATACCACATTTGGCATTTCCATAAGCTTCAGAATAATCTGAATCGGATGCGAACCTCTGTCCAGAATATCCCCGAGAACATATAATATATCCGTCTCTTTCAACCGAATTTCCTCCAGCAATCTGATAAACAATTCGTACTCTCCATGAATATCTGAAACAACATAAGTAGCTATGTCAATCATCCCCTTTCATTCCTAAGAAGCCCCTAGCACACTCCAAATTTTACCATTTTCGGTATCACTTAACATGCAAATCCAATCTTCTTTATCTGTCTTCTTTCTTCCAATGGAACATCTGGAATATCGCTTTCTTCAATGGTAGTCAGCACTTCTGTTGTAATTTCTGTTTCGTCCATCTGACATATTCTTTCTGCCAGATTCATCTCTGCTTCTTCCAACATTTTTCTAGCAAATCTTCCATTTCCATAGTCTCTGCTTTCTTTTACGCTCTCGAAATTCTTTTTTAACTTTTTCATTCCTGCCTCTGTGATTGTCATTTGTTTTCTTGAAAGCATCAATTTTGTAATCTCACAAAGTTCCTCAACAGTGTAATCATCAAATTCTACGCTAAATGCAATTCTGGAACGCATACCCGGATTTCTGTCAAGAAACGCCTTCATTGGTTCCGGATAACCGGCAAAGATTACAATCACATTATCCCTATGATTTTCCATCTCCTGAACGATCGTATTGATTGCCTCATCGCCAAATCCATTGTCATAGCCATCACACAGTGAATAAGCCTCATCAATAAAAAGGGCTCCTCCTTGTGCTTCTTTAAACTTTTTCTTAACTAACGGTGCCGTAGCTCCTACGTGTTCACCCACAAGATCTGCACGCCCTACCTCTACAAACACGCCTGTTGATAATATTTTCTCATCTTTCATAATCTCTGCAAACAATCTGGCTACCGTAGTCTTTGCTGTTCCCGGATTTCCTGTAAAGACCATGTGTAAAGAAGCTTTATCCCTTTGAAGACCTTTCTCCATACAAAGTTTGTTTATCTTATGTTTGGCAATCGCTTTATGAATCACTGTTTTAACAGAAGCTAAACCGATCATGTCATCTAATTCTTTTCTAGCCGTTCCTAGTTTTCTCTCCTTCTTTTCTCCCTCTCCAAGCATCTGAATATCCTCTTTCATAATCTGAAAGAGTTCATCCTTTTGAATATCACCCAGATCTCTTCTTTGTGAAAGTAATCTTACGGATTGCTATCTAACCGCACGTTCCATCAAATTACGTACATATCTTCCATTCCCAAAATCATCGATATTTCTAACTTTTTCAAAGATATAATGCGCCTCTTTGATTGCGTCATCTGTCACACAGAATCCTTTTTCATGGATCATCAGCTTAAAAATATCTGTAAGTTCCTCTGCCGTATAATCCGGAAAATCAATCCAATATGGGATTCGGCTTTTCAACCCTTCATTCCTCTTCATGAATGCTTTCATTCTTTCATTGTATCCTGCAAGAATAACAATTACATCTTCCCTTTGATTTTCCATTTCCTGAAGCAGCACTGTAATAGCTGTGTCACTCTTCATAGCGTATGCTTCATCTATGAATAAAACACCGCCTTTAGCTGCTATAAAAGCTTCTCGTATGGCACTTACGCATCCCATATCTTTTACCGTCGTACCAGCTTGTAATGGACAAGGCATTTTTATAAAATGATATTCGAATCGTTCCACTTGATAGCTATCTACAATTTTTTCATCTTCTGGAAGCTCGTAAGAATTGAATTGTTCTATTTCTCCACTCATATTTAAAGTAACAGATGCTACCGCAGTACCGTCATATGCGCAGTATTCTTCCGTCTCAAAACCCAGATTTGGATTTCCTCGCAACGGATTGCGTACAATTTCGTCTGCATCTGTATCTACAATCATCTGCTTACTTATCCGACATTTCAATTCATATATCTGCATATATTTTTTTGCATATTTTAAAGCTCTATTATAATCAGAGAAAAATCCACCATTTTCATATTCCAGATTTTCGACAACATAGACATATTTTCCGGACTGATTATGGATAAATGTTTCAAATATCTTTTTTTCATAATTCAGCCGTTCGTTAATTTGTCTTCCTAGAGTTTCATCTCTCGTATCTTCCGCCAACTCCTCCAAGGCATCAAAAATTTCCTGCCTGAGTCTGCCTGGTGCATTCCAGATTAAGGTAGCCTTCTGAAAATCTGTAAATGCAAAATCAATTTCTTCAAAACATTTTTTCATCCATTGAGATGGGACTATCTCAAACATCTTACTTCCTCCATACACAATTCCCGTTCTACCGAACCTGGAAAAGTCGCAAATATATCTCTTTATCAACTCTCAAATTCTTCTCGTTTTACTTCCCTGAAGCTATCCTCTTTTAATTATTCGCCTTCCTCGTCAGACAAATATTTTATAATCCCTTCCTGAATCTCTCTTGCTATCTTCAGCTCTCGTTCATTCATTCCACTGGCATTTTTTAAACTCGGATGGAAAAGAGCATCGATCACAAAAGCCGTACCTTCTACACTATCATTTACAAGGAGAACTCCATATTCTTCAATATGTTCTATTTCATCCAATGCCTGCTTTAACCTTCTGTGAATGGATTCTTTGCTCTCAGTACCTCTATTTTTTAATCGATGTAATAATTCTTCAAATGATGGTGGAATCAAAAATACCGACTGAATTTTTTGTTTTTCTCTAATCTGTCTCGCTCCCTGCGAATCAATCTCAATTATTACATTTTTTCCCTTAAAACAATTCTTGTAAACATCCTTTTTAAGTGTTCCATAATATTCTCCGGCATACTCAGCAAATTCAAGAAATTCATTCTTGTTTATCAAATCTTCAAATTCTTCTCGCTTCTTAAAATAATAAGATTTTCCATCCACTTCACCCTTCCTTGGCTTTCTTGTTGTAGCTGATACAGATACGACATACTTTTCAGGATATTCTGTTAATAATTGTTGTATAACAGTCCCTTTTCCAACTCCTGAAAATCCAGAAAGAATCAATAATTTTCCCGGTGTGGCTTTTATATGCTTCTCATCAATATGCTTATATAAACACTTATTTCTATAGGTTTCATAATCCTCCACCAAAATGTCATATTCAATTGTTTCAATTTTCCCATGTATCCTGTAAATATCTGTTCCTACAATAACGCCTTTGCATTTTGTCTTTTTCTTTCCTTTATCGAAATAAAACTCCACCAAATCATCTTTTTCAAAAAGAGGTGTACGCAGTTCATATCTCCAATTGATTTTTTCTATTTTCTCTATGCTTTCCATGGCAGAAATCACTTTATCATATAAATCATTTCGAATATAAAGATGCACACCGATTCCCCAATAGTATTCTTTAAATCGTGATTCATCCCGAAACGGAACTATTTCATCAAGTTTAAACCAGTCATACTCAACCAAACCTCGTTGATCTGCTAAGTATTCTTCTCCGTCTTCTGTATACATAAGCAAGGTACCTGGCCCGCCTAACCCGGATGGATAAGAATATGCAAAACAAACTACACGGTTAAATAATTTTTCGTTAAGATTTTCAAATTGAAACATTGTCATGTTCACCTCACAAATACTTATATTTCAGAACTACTTTTTACAATGAAATCCGCCTATCGTATAAAATTTCCATATGATTCTAATTCTTTTCTTACTGAATAATTATTTGACGCATACTTCACAATAATGCCAAAATGGTCTGGTGTTCATGCTCTCTATGAGCTGACGATGGTTATGTTTTCTTTCATCTTCCCTATGAATCCGTGTATCTTCTTCCGTCAGTTCCTGTCTTGCCTGTTTCACAATTTCTGGCTTTATATCATCCATCCGAAGTATGATTTCATCATCAATCACCTCAAAGATTGCGTCAAATCCCTCCGCAGGATTCGGAAATTCTATCTGCTTCTTTTGCTCTTCATATACTTCTATGTTTTCTATATCCTCTCGTTTCTTGCTGTTCTCCATCCAACGTTCATTACTCGGATGCATCACATACACTTCTATTTTCACATCCATTTCGTTGCGTATTTCGTCAATATAAGCTATCCGCCGCTTTGCTTTAAAGAAGGTCTGTTCAGCTATTACATCATTGCCTTGCTTCAGTTCATTTATAATGTCATGAAGATGCTTCTCATTCGCTTTTTTAAGACAACGAAACTGTTCTTCAAATGTAATCCGCTCCTTGTTACCATGTTCATCATAAACCTTTTGCTGATAATCATAAACATCAAGAACAACAGCCTTTTCGTTAGCCAAATGATGTTCTATAAAATAAGTTTTCCCCGCTGCATTTGCACCAATCACAAAGGTTAATTTCTGCATATTGCTCCCCTCACATTTTCTATATCTGTCCTCCCTGTATCCGACAAAACAATCACCATTCTCTTATTCATGCAAGAATCATAACCTCTTTTTTCCAAAGCCTTTATAATATCCTTATCGTTTTCGTCAAAATTGTCCTCCATACCTATACCGAAAACAAATTTATCATCATACTCATCAGGAATATCTCTTTTCCATTCATATAACTTGTACAACCAGTCCTCTCTGTTAACAACAGCAAAATTACGACCTATCTGTAAGTACGGTTTGATATCTTTGAACAAAAGAAGTCCCTCTGCTTTTCTTTTTATATCACGTGGTATTTTATGAAGAACAATCTCAATTGCAGGCTCAAAAGTGCACTCCTTTATTTTTATTGAACTATTCGTGTCATTCCTTCGCAATAATCTGTATTATAATAACACCCCCTGGCTCCATTAATCCCGTATTGAACGCTACTTCTATTGGGAATCACTATAAAGTTACCTATTTGATGGTATAATCTTGAGAATTCTTTTATCTTGTTCCAAAGAATTATGTCTTTATCCGCTCCAAAAAATTTGGCACGATATCCAAATTCATTTTCCTTGCTTTCCTTACCAAATAAGGAGCCAAACGAATTTATTGTATCTCCACGGAAAGCATATGTTCCTTTTAAATCCCATACTCCCATTTTCTCAAAGGTCAAGTCATAAATGTCTCCCCATAAAATGATATAAATTGCTTGTACGATCAGGTACATATCTGGATCACCTATATTTCCAATGAACTTTGTAAGATTATCAAAACAAAAGGTCCGCATTGCATCAATATCACCGTCTAATTCCTCGTCTACAAAACCTTTTAAAATCTTTAGTGCTTTTTTATAATCCCTTGTATTTTCATATTGATTTCTATTCATACTTCTTTGCTCTCCTTCTACTTACTCATGAATTCATGGTCTGTTGCAACCTTAATTACAAAATCATATTCCCACTCACCGCAAATATAAAATATAAGCGGTACACATACATCAGCTATTTGCTGAACACTAAAATTCAAGATATGGTTCATCGACTCTTGGAAATACATTTCCAAAAGTTCATATCTGATATGGCATCCATTAAATATATCTCCGTTATCTTCATCCAATATATATACATGGTTATAGAGCTTATCACAATCATACTTCAAATGCCTATTCAAATAATTAATTAGTCTTGCAGCTCTTATTGCTTCCTCTTCATTGTGTACAACAGGCTGACAATAGTACGACTGGCAATACAAATGCTCCTCTCTAAAACGAATACAGGTTTCCATGTGACCGCCTATAACTTCCGGAATACTGGCACATAAATATATCGTATCTAATGAATCCACATCTATCCGTTGATGTCCAAAACATCATCAATTGGTAGTTCAATCACATCTCTAATTGCATCCAGTCGCAGATAATCCTCTAACCTTCTGATATAAATAAACCGCACATCATAGTCACTATCTGGAGATGCAAATCCCCAAGCACGGCTTCCCGATTCAACAGCCAAAAGTATTTTTATATTTTCCGCTTCTTCAATTCTCCGAAGCTGCTCCTGTATCTTTTCTTTCATTTGTGTCACCTCTCTTTTTCCAAGGCACCTCACTATCAGAGGCTTTGAAATTATATACTGGTTTCATAATATCGATAATCTCTACAGAATCTCTGATCACATCAATGATATCCGCAAGCGATTTATATGCCATTGGTGCCTCATCTAATGTATCCGCATTCACCGAAGTAGAATAAATACCTTGCATGGATGCTTTGTATTCCTCTAAATCAATGGACTGTTTTGCTTTTGTTCTGGACATGATTCTACCAGCCCCATGTGGTGCTGAATTATTCCATTCCACATTTCCTTTGCCAACTGCAAGAACGGAACCATCTCTCATATTAATCGGAATCAATACTTTTTCACCGGCATGTGCGGCAATGGCGCCTTTTCTAAGAATCATCTCATTGACATCTATATAATTATGAATGGTGTGAAAAGCTTCTGTTCGCGTCATTTTGGTTCTTTCAATAATAATTTCCGCCATGCGCTCTCTACTCCTTCTTGCAAAGCGTTGGCAAATTTCAACATCATGCAGATAATCATCCATAAATGACCCGTAAAGCCAGCAGATATCGTTGGGAGCATCCAACTCCTGGATTTCATAATTCTTTTTTAAGTGCTTCAATGCCTCCTGGATTTCTGCCCTTCTCCCCTGCTCTTTGTAAGTACGAATAATCTCATCTCGTTTTTTAAAATACTCTTCTTTTCCCGCATGTAAATCAATCGCCAGCTGTTGGTAAATCTCAGCTACCTGTTTTCCTAAATTCCTGCTTCCTGAATGAATGACCAGATAATATGTACCGTCCTTTGCCCGATCAACCTCGATAAAGTGGTTTCCCCCTCCCAGTGTTCCAAGTGATCTTTCCAATCTCTTTGCATCTTTCAAAGATCGATAACACTTAAGCTGCGTTAAATCAAAACGCTCCATTCTTCCTTCCCATACATTCATTCCCGAAGGGATATAATGACATGCTTCATCTATTTTTTCAAAATCTATTACCTGGTCCTGCAGCTTTACAGTATACATTCCACAGCCTATATCGACTCCTACGATATTAGGGCAAATCTTATCTGTGATTGTCATGGTCGTCCCAATTGTACAACCTTTTCCGGCATGGACATCCGGCATAATCCGCACCTTGCTTCCCCTTGTCAGATCATAATCACACATTCTTCTGATCTGCTCGATTGCTTCATCTTCAATCACCTTTGCATAGCAAATCGCTGTTGTAACTCTTCCATTTATTTCAAACATATCATTCACATCCTTTCTCATAATCCAAGTTTATCTCTTCTGATTCTTTTTATCATGGAAAAAAAGTTGCGAACTTTTATAGCCCACAACTTTTTTGATCTGACAATCTGCCCTTTATTAAATTAATAAATGCCACAGGCTTTACAACATGAAACATTGGTCCAAACGAAAGAACACGAATTAAAATCTCTGTTTCGTCCTCTTTGTCATAGTGCAACGTAACCTGATACTTTCGCTCATCTATTTTCTCGACTTGTTTTTCTAAATGTGCGAAGTGCATCAGAACACGTTCCAACGCATTACGCTCATCAATCAGTTCAAATATCACTTTACGTTGTCGTGGCTGATTTCTTTTCCCAACTTTTCCACCTTGTTGATTCTCATACTTTTCACAAGAAATAATTCTGCCAAGATTGATCGTATTTCTCAGTTTGCTTCCTGTTCCAATTAACCGGAATTTATCGTCTTTCTCGGAATATTCCAGATATTCTGGAATCGTTCTGGTTGTTATTTGTTTTCCATGACGATTTATAATACTGATTTGTATCTGGTACCTATGCTTGATTGCATCCAATATCAACCGAAAGTTCCGAATATATTCTGGATTCTCATACGGATCGCCATCTGAATACTTGTCAAATACATAAATATCTTCTGGAAGAAATAATGGTTCAACATCGGAGAATACGACTGGCTGATCCGTAAACAAACCTATTCTCGGATCTAATGCAATTGCATTAATCCAGCGTTTCTGCAAAATTGTGAGTGGCATCGTTGGCTTCTTTCTGAGAGTGGTTGTTCCATCTTCTTTCAATAATTGCCAATGTGCCATTCCCAAAGACTCCGGAATATTCAATGTGCTTTCTTCAAATGCATAATCCTGAATGATTGCGTTGATTTCTCCAGTCGTAAGCGGATGCTCTACCGCTTCTGCCAAGATTTTTGCAACAGTTTGGAAATATGTACTGTAAATTTCATGAAACAGCATAATCATTCCTCCCCTTTCAATCCATACATTTCATACATCGCCTGCAAGTCTTCTTTAAACTGTTTTTCCAAAGCCTTATTGGAAATTGAAATATCTGTAATTCGACAAATAAATGTACGTATCCATGGAATCAATTCGCTTGCATCATAAACATCAGCAGAAAATCGACATGTATGCTCATCCATGTACTCCAACCGACCGATTCGTTTCTCCCTCTCTAATCGCTTTGGTATATGCTGTTCTCCATCATCATATTGAACTGTAAATTCAATATGTTCCATCCGATTTCCAGATCGACTGTCTGTAGCAACTCCCCACATATGTTGCTGCATTTCACTCAGTTTATCTCTTAATTCATCAAACCGATCTGCAATCTCTCCAATTTTAACAGTGACAATATTATCAAGACGATACGCTGTTATTCGTTTAAAATATGGGGTATAGGCCATCATATACTGTCTCCCATTCTGTACACTGATCATCACTCGAAGCGGAACAACATTCGTTTCCGTAATGCGATCTTTTTTACGGTTAATCATCTCAACTGTTATATTTCTTTTTTCATGAATTGCTTTCAGTATCATGTACAAAGCCTCACTGTCCATTGCACTGGTTATGTAATGATGTTTGAATGCAAAATGGTCAGCAATATTATTTGTTTTATCTTCCAAAAATGATCCTATCACACCACATGGTGCGGTTTCTGAAAAAAAATCCAAAACATCTCTACTTGGCATTTCAAACTCTTCTGTACGACTGTATAGCATCGTCTTTCCACTCTTCCGTCTTACCAACAATCCTTCTTTTACATATTCGTTGAGTTTTTTTCTGATCGTAGAGATGTCAAATACTCTTGCATGCTCAAACCCTGCCAGATATTCGTCCACCTGATATGCGACATCCCCAAGTGACAGTTCTTGTCCATTAGAAAGAATATCCATAACAATAAAATGAAGGGTAATATCTCCATCTGTAAAGCTCTTTGTCTTCCATGCCTTATAAAGTGGATTGTGTCTGGTTGCTCTGCTATCAATTGACAAAAATACATTCTTACCATCAGCGGTCTGATGAAACTTCATATAGTTACCAAGCCAGCTCTCTATCCGACGTTTCTCGTCATCATAAGACCTGGTACTTTTTTTCGTATAATCATCCCGGCTCTTGAAACCGTAGACATAAAAATCCCGCATGTAATCACGTATCTTGTTAAAATTTTTGATTAATTCGCTGTATGCCATGGTTTCACTCCTTTACCGATATAGCATTTGTCATACCAGCACCTCCAGATACATTTTCATTACATCCCCACATTTGAGCATCTCCGCATATCTGATTAGTCTATTCAGATTACGGTCACTCCGATGAAGATAGGTTGTAAGAACTTCTTTCGTTTCTTCAATTCCGATTTTTTCTCTGTAGAAAACGATGTCAACAACAGTTTTCTCAATATCATATATACGAAATCTATTATTTCCATCCTCTACGGTCACGATACCAACATCAAATCGGTTATCTGTAAAATAGCATACATTCAGTTCCGGCCAATCCGGTAGAGTTGATACCTTTGCTTTTCTCGGAATTGCTACATCAATGGCATCCGGGCGATAAGTCGACAGATTATAATACACAGCTGCACTCAGCAGACAAACTACTCCGTCTGGTACAAATGCATAGGCATAGTAGAAATCCGATTCCTCACCTTCAAAATTTACATTTTCATAATATTTTTTATTGAGTTTTATTAGGATTCCCTTATCAACCATCTGATTAATTTTATAATATGAAAAACCTTTATCTTTCAGCTCTTGAACTGAAAAAATCATTTGGTCATTTGGAATCTGTACTGTATTTGTCATATTGCTCACCTCAATTCCAGTATATCCAAATCCATAGAAATAATTCAAATGTTATTCGGCATTTTATTT
>ERZ779890.3382-NODE-3382-length-14309-cov-3.223095_pt1 | contig 14309 bp, 7 predicted proteins | sample MGYA00511553_ERZ779890 | MGnify/ENA primary metagenome ERZ779890 (study PRJEB29588, sample SAMEA2152064) | human gut metagenome | biome: human gut; feature: human-associated habitat; material: faeces | place: Denmark | collected 2008/2010 ...
AGGATTTTATGGAACTGTATAGTATAACAGACCATGATGATTTGCTTTATATTGATGTAAGAAAAAATAAAATGAAAGTTGATAACGTCTGACAACACTCCTTGCTGAGCTTTTTTATTCCTGCGCCAGTTGTTTTACCTCTTCTCCTTCCTTCTCGAACCGGTATTCTCCTCCTTTTTCGCTAAGCTCAAACAGGGAAAGCTTCTCGGTTGCATTGTTCACAATCATCAGTGCGCTTTGTTCGGCAAAGCGTTTCACCTCGAGGATGAAAGGTTCTTCCGTCATGGTGCGGTTCACCAGCAGGCTGTCGTTGATGAAGATGGAGGTGGAGTCTCCGGCAAAGCCTTTCGTCAGTGTGATGGTATAGGTTTCGATGAAGTTGCGGTTTTCCGCTTTCTGTTGTTGCAGCCTCATGCTCATGTAGACAAAGATGACGACTACGAAAATCACGGCAAAGGCAAGGATGCCGTTGCCTACCATAAACTGTTTGTTGGTATTAAGACGATGTGCCATATACGGTTGGTTTTAAGAAACACTGCAAATGTAATGAATAAAATTGAACCGGAGGATAAACATTTGAACAAATAGGAAAGAATGCTTTGAGGGTAATTCGCTAATATTGCGGTCGTAAAACAAATTGTTAAAGATACTATGAAACTGAATTTCATTTTTGGGCTCTTGTTTTCTGTAGTTGCATTGCAGATGAAAGGGGCTGGTGGAACCCCTGAAGGGCTTCCTCCGTTTGTTCGTTTTCCTGGGTTGGAGCAGGAAGTTTACATTACGCGTGATACGTGCAAAAGTGTAGAGGGACGTTTTCCCGGCTTCTCCCCTTTTTTCGTGATTTATCCGGACAAGCCGTGCGATGCTTCCGAAGCGGCGGCGTTGACGGATGAATTGGGTATTGCGTCCTATGCGCACACCTATTCGGGGACGGTCTGTGTGATGAACCCCTTGGGAAAGGAGTATGATGCGGTGAAGGATTTGGAAGCTTATAAGAATTTCCTGAACAAGATGCGTGTTTTTACTAATCTGAAGATAATCGGTATAGGTAAGGGGGCGACGTTCGTTAATAGAACCATTGCCGGACATGCGGGTGCTGTTGCCGGTATCGTATCGCTGAATGGCCGACCGGCCAAGACGGCTGAGGGTGCCGCCCCCGTTCCTGCTTTTATTGCCGGAACACACAGTCGGCAGGTAGCGGCAGCCTATATCTTGCAGAATCAGGCGGAACCGGTGCGGAAAGAAGACGGGTTGGCTTGTTATGCCAACCGGCAGGAGCCTCTACAGCAGGTTGTGGTGAGTGCAAACAAGTACATTTCCCTGAAAGAAGCTTTTGCGGAAGCTTGGAAGACTTTGCTTTGCAAGAACTACCGTTTCAACAATTACGAACATACTTGGTACACGGGAGCTCAATTCGACCAATATGGTACGTATGAGCTGGAGCCGTATATCATGCCCGAAGATTGGGGAATCACTCGTCGTGTGATGAAGAAAGACCTTATCGGTACAGGCGATTTCCTATGGTATGAATTCCATCCGGAAGCTACTTTGAAGGCAGAAAAGGCTTCTGTGCCGTTGTTGCTTTTGCTGCATGGCAACAACAATGATCCGCGTACACAGGCTGAGACATCCGGCTTCATTGAGTTGGCGGTTGAGGAGAACTTCATTGTTGCCGAATTGGAGTGGCAGGGCAACGGTTATGCTCCTATGGGGTTGGACGGCATCGAGCAGGTGGTGTATCATCTGTTGAAGACCTATCCGCAGATAGACCCTTCGCGGGTATATGCCGAAGGGCTTTCGGCAGGAGCCGCCACGGCTACGGGACTTGGTATACGCAAGTCGCACGTATTTGCCGCTGTGGGTGCCCAATCGGCTGGGCTGACCCCCGACCGGTATATGTTCGGTTACAGTGGCGAAGCCCTGATGAACGAGGCGGTGCAGAAACGGGGCAGTGTGGAGACCGCTTATTTCTCTGTGACGGGTACGGACGACGAAGTCGTGCCTTTTGTAAACGAAAACAATTGGCGCACCAATGCCTTCTTCTGTGCTTGGACTGCCTATCAGACCATGAACGGCATGGAGGTGAGTAGCCGGCCTGACTTTTCGAAAGATGCCACCTTCGGCATGGCACTGAAGGACAGGGAAGTGATTTCCACCAACAAGCGCGTCACGATGGAAGCGGGAGTGCTTTACAAGGGAGACATTCCGCTGATTAAAGTCGTGGCTGTGAATGACTACGGTCATTGGAACTTCAAGCCTGATGCACGGTTGATGTGGGATTTCATGAAACAATTCTCCCGCGACCCGCGGACGAAGAAACTGGTTTATGGCAAGCGATGATTGGCGGCTTTTATCAGAAGTAATCTCTATACAGGCCACGGCTCTTTCTTTTAAGGGAATTAGAGGGAGCCGTGGGTGCTGGTAAGGGACATACAAGGTTTATTGATACTCACTCGGATTTATGCCGAATTGCTTTTTAAAGCAGGTAGAGAAGTGGGGAAGGGTATTGAAACCGGTCATGTCCGCTATTTCGGAGATGGTATAGGTTCCTTCCTTGATTAGTTCGGCTGCGCGGTTCAGTTTATAAGTCCTGAAGAAGACACTTGGATTCTTGCCGGTTAATCCCTTCACCTTGTAGTAAAATTTGGTACGGGAGATTTTGAGTAATTCGGCCATCCGCGTGATGTCCAGTTCGGGGTTATCCAGTTCATTTTCCATTAGTTTATACAGTTCTGCCATGAAAGCCTCGTCTTTTGGGGCAAGGGCAAGTTCTTTCATCCGGCTTGTCCGGGTATTGTTCGTCAGGAAACTGCGCATTTTATCACGGTTCGTCAATAGTGATTCAATCAGGGCCAGCAAGTAAGCCGGTTCAAAAGGTTTGGGCACGTATGCGTCAGCTCCGGTATGCAATCCTTCTATCTGGTTTTCCACGGTGGATTTGGCGGTTACCAGAATGACGGGTATATGACAGAATTGTAGGTTTGCTTTAATCTCCTTGCAAAGCTGGTAACCGTCTTTGTCCGGCATCAGTACATCGCTCAGTATTAAATCTGGGGCTTCATCTGTAATGGTTTGGAAGATATTGGTGGAATTGAGTCGGCTGATGATGTGATAATGCGGGGTCAGCAGAATCTGCAGATAGTGCATGATGGCCGGGTCATCGTCTATTATCAGTATTGTTTTTGGACTTGTTTTGCCTTCATGGGTAGCATCCGGTTCTGTTTTCGCAGGTTCTATGGAAGTATTGTCTATGAGTTTTTTTTTGCCATAGAACCGTTCCTCTTTTGTGTACGAGAAATCGTCTGCGGGCAGAATCAGGATAAACATGGCTCCGTTCCCTTCTTTCCGGTTTGCTGCTTTCAGGTATCCGTGGTGCAACCGGGCAAGGCTGCGAGCATAATAAAGCCCGATGCCGGTTCCCCAATTGTAAGTCCCTTTGTTGCCTTTTATCTGATAGAACCGTTCAAAGATTTTTTCCAGCTGTTCTTCCGGAATGTTTTCTCCGGTGTTGGTTACGGAAATCCGGATATACCGGACGCTTTTGTCTTGTTCTGTCAGGCAGAAGAACTCCTCGGCTTCTTGGCGTGTGACGATGGCGAACGAGATTTCTATTTCACCTCCTGTAGGAGTAAACTTCATGGCATTGGAAAGCAGATTGCTCAGTATTTTCTCTACTTTGTCTTCATCGGCCCAATAGAGGATGTCATGGTGTAATCCCTGAATGCTAAGGGTTATATTCTTGCTTTGGGCATTGATGTTGAAGAAACTGATGATTCGTTTGATGGTGGAGGCAAGGTTGGTCTGTTGGACCTCCAGTCCCAGATTGTCGTTGTCTAATTTGTTGAAATCGAGCAATTGGTTGACTAGCTGGAGCATCCGCAGAATACCGTCTTGCAGAACATTCAGTAGTTCCCGGTTGGCACTGTATTGGCCGGGGGCGGCACACAGTTGTCTGATGGAACCCAACATCGTGGTCAGTGGTGTCCGGAACTCATGGGATATGTTGGTAAAATAGCTCATGTATGTCTTATTCATTTTCTGCTCTTGTGCTTTTTCTTGTTCGGCGCGGCAGGCGGTTTCTTTTTCAATTCTTACGCGCCGCCAACTGTGTATAAGTGTACCGGCTATTCCGATGATTACCAGAGCATATGCACATCTTGCCCACCAGGTATTCCAAGGAGCAGGTTTGACGATGATGCGCAACTGTTTTTCTTCTCCGATTATGCTTTGGTCTTCATTGGTGATTTTTACTTTGAACATATAGGTTCCTGTGGGAAGGTTGGCATAATAAGCTTCCCGGTTGGTGTGTGCATTTATCCAGTAGCGGTCAATGCCTTCCAATTGGTAGTGATAGTGTATTCGTTCGTATTCACTATAATCCAATGCGGCAAATGATATGCTGAAGCTGGTCTGGCTATGTTTCAGATATACGTCCGGTTGGTAGGAGAGGTCCTTGTCGATGATTGCATTCTTTCCGGGATATACAAGCTTGTTATGAATCTTCAGATTCTCGAACGTCAGGGGAACATCGTATTTGAAAGGAGTTTCCACCGGATTGAAGAATGTCATTCCGTGAGTGCCGCCGAATACTAAGGTTCCGTTTGAAAGTCGGCAGGATGCACGGTCGTAGAATTGATTGCCGCCGATACCGTCGCTTGCATAGTAGTTGCTGATTTGATTGGTCCGGCGCTCATATTTACTTAATCCGTATAATGTGGATATCCATAGGTTCCCTTGCATATCTTCTTCGATGCTGCAAATCTCTGTGCAGCCAATGCCGGATATGGGAGATAATTTATGATTCTGCGAAGTATATCGTAAAAGACCGTTATGGGAGGTTCCAATCCAGATATCTCCTTGGCTGTCTTCGTATAATACGGAAGGGATAAATTTAGAACGGCGTATGCAGGCCAGGCTGTCTGCCCTCGAGATGTCCGGTATCCGGATTTTCCATGTATCCGGATTTATTGAACGAATCTTGTTGGCAAAGGAGGCAATCCATACTTCTCCATTGGAGAGGGGACGTAGGGTAGGAGTAAAGGTGAAAAATGACTGGGGATAAAGTGATACGGGTGTGAATACCTTTTCACCTTTTTTCAGGGCATATATTGCCTGGCTGAAGCTGCCTGCCCATATTGTTCCGTTACGGTCTTGCGTTATGCACAGTACGGAAGGGACGGAAAAAATACTCGTTGCTTTTAATTGATTAGACTCGAGCACGCATTTTATGACTTGATTGGTATTGGTGGCAAGCCAGATGTGCCGGTCTTTGTCGTGATAGATGTGTCTGACAATTATATTTTCTGTGTTTTGTGCAGGTAGGATTCTACTGATATTCACAGCTTCTATATGCTTGGTATTCAGGTTGTAGATATACATTCCGTCTTTCAGGGTGGATATATACAAGTTGCAGGAGTCGGCATCGAGGGCTATGATGGATTTTTGATGGAAGAACGAACGCAGATAATTGTTGCTGTTGAAACGCTCCTTATAATGATAGCGTACGGTATAGCCTTGGTCCGGCGAGCCTATCCACAGATTCTTGTGCGAGTCGGTGTACATGCATTTGATGCCATGTTGCGGGACTTCAAATGGAAATCCGTTTTCCTTTTCATGTATGACGGTGTTTTCTATGTGGTTGTAAAGGAACGTATGCTTTTGCGTGCAAATCAGTAGCCTGTTCTTGTCGTACGGGTGTATATAGGTGATGGCGGCTTTCGATAAGATGGGATGATTACTTATTGCTTCGGGAGTCGTTTTGAATCTTTTGCTTTCGGTATCGAATATGAAGAGTCGGTTCTTGCTTGCCAGCCATAGGGAGGTATGGTTGTGCATGTAAGAGTAGGTAATCTTCTGCGGCATGGGTATGGAGTCTGTCAGTTGCATGTTTCGGGAGTCGTAGCATCGGATGGATACGGGGTTGACGGCCCACAGACAGTTGTTGTTATCTATGTAGCAGGTCTGTTTATAGGTCTTGTCCGGGTCAAAGTTGATGAAAATACGGTTGAAAGTGTCTGTTTCAGGGTTATAGACGCAGAGATGTACCACCATGTTTAGGAAGATTTTTCCATCCTTGCTTTCTATGAACTGATGTCCGTTCCTATTATTATAGGGCACGTTTATGGGTATCTGGCAGAAGTTGTCTTGGTCGGTATATCGGCATGTTCCGTTGGTTGTCGCTATCCATAAGCGTTTGCGTGAGTCCATGAAAATATCCTGGATTCTATCTCCGGGCAGTTGCAGTGAGTCGTTGGAACTGTAATATTGCCGGTACTCGTGTGCGTTGAATCTGTTCAGTCCTCGTGTGGTTCCTATCCAGATATAGCCTTGCGCGTCTTCTTGGAAATCCGTAATGTTTTGGTTGGAAATGGTTGCCGAAATTCTATAAACATCCTGTTTTTCCGCTTCTGCTTTGGCGGTTGTCGGTTGGCACGAAGACACCGCTATTGCAGATAAAGCTATGAGGGAAAGAATGATTTTTTTCATATATGAAGTGTATTAAGGTATGTTCCGCGGAGAGTGTTTTTTTACAATGGAGCAGACAAAAGTAGAAAGAAAATAAGTAGGTGATATTTGCTGTAACAGTGATTTTTCCGCTTGGAATATGCTGTATGGCATGTTTTGAACATATTGATAATCTTTTGAACGTACAAGAAACAATATCTGAACATATAGGAAATGTTTTTGTATTTTCTTAATATCCTCTTATCTCCTCTTTTGATAAAATTGTATCGGAAATCCTACAATAAGTGAATGTAGCTTTTTTATTAACAAATCTAATTATTTAAGCATTATGGAAAACAACTTTAAAAGAAAGCTGATGGCATTCTGGCTGTTCCTTTGGGTGGGAATACCTTTTATGCTGGCGCAAAGTCCGATGATGATATCGGGACGGATTACAGATGATTTGGGAGAACCGATGATTGGTGTGAGTGTACTTGAAAAGGGCACCTCTAATGGAGTGATTACGAATATGGAGGGAAATTATTCCTTAAAGGTAAAGCAAGGTGCCGTCATTGTCTATTCGTACATCGGATATGTGACACAAGAACTGAAAGCCGTATCAGAGAGAATGAATATAACGATGAAAGAAGACACCCGGACGCTGGATGAAGTGGTAGTGGTGGGCTATGGTGTACAGAAGAAGAGCGACCTGACAGGCGCCATTTCTTCCGTGAAGGCAGAAGACATCCAGAACCGCTCTATTACCCGGGTGGAAGAAGCCCTGCAGGGCAAGACAGCCGGTGTACAACTGATATCCACAACTTCGCAACCGGGTGCTTCGCCTACCATTCGTGTCCGTGGTTTTTCATCGAATGGTACTTCCGATCCCCTCTATGTGGTAGACGGATTGATAGTATCCGACTTGAGTGCTGTGGATCCTAATAATATAAAAAGCATGGAAGTCCTGAAAGATGCCGCATCCGCTGCCATTTATGGTGCGCAGGCCGGTAATGGCGTAGTGCTTATTACCACAAAGAGCGGAAGCAAAGGAACCAGCAGCATCTCCTACGACTTTCAATATTCCATCAGTAGCCTGGCGCAACGTCCCAAGCTGATTAATTCACAAGAAGCTTTATTGCAAAAGAAGGAGCAAGACCCTACTTTTACAGATGATAATATCCAGGAGCTTATTACCAGCGGCACATGGGACGGTGTATCGACTACCGATTGGTATGATGTGGCTTTTAATGCTTCGCCATCCTCCCATCATACGGTCAACTTTCAGGGAGCGAATGACAAGGGCTCTTTCTTCCTGTCATTAAACAATCTGTATGACAATGGTATTCTTCGTGAAAACAAGGATACCTACAAGCGGCTTTCCGTCATGCTGAATGCCGACTATAACATTAAACCTTGGTTGAAGGTAGGTGTTACTGCCAATTATGCAAAATATACGCAGAAATCCATCAATGACGGTAGTGCGGGCAATTCATATTCCAGTATGATTGCTACCGTGATGACCATGGCTCCTTATTATGCGGACACGTATGCAGCCGATGCGCTTCCTAAACAAATGGAGGCATTGATTGCCAACGGCTTTACTTTGCTGCGCAATGACAAGGGCGATTATTACAGCTGTCTGGGTTCTATGGAACAGATACATCCTATGGTAGCCATCCGCATGAGCGACAAGAAAAACTTCGGCAACAGTCTGATGGGAACGCTCTATGCCAACCTGACTCCTTTCAAAGGATTTGTGTTTACTACCCGGCTGGGTTACAGGGAACTGAACGCAAACACTTATCAGTATAACAATCTCTATTACGGTTCGGCTTCCGCCAATAATAAGGATAAGAACGGGGCCAGCCGCTCCAACTCCTCTACTACCTATTATCAGTGGGAGAACTTTGTGAATTATAGTACGGATTTGTGGGACAAGCATCATGTGTCTGCCATGCTGGGTATGTCCTACAGCGAGAATAACTTCACTTATGTTTCTGCCGGTGTAGACAAGACTGCCAAGCACGATCCTTTGTATGCCGACGTTTCGTATCCTGCCGGAGATGCCGTGAAGAGTACCGCCGGTTATAATCTGATTAATCGTAAGCTGTCCTATTTCGGCCGTTTGGCTTACGATTACCAGAACCGCTATATGCTGCAAGCGGCCATGCGTGCCGATGCAGCCGATACTTCCGTGCTTCCGGGTACCAATCGCTGGGGGTATTTTGCCCAATTCACCCTTCGTGCGGATGCAGCCGACTTGTCTATCCTTCCTTTGCAGAAACGTTGGGGCTATTTCCCGGCTGTGTCTGTCGGCTGGGTACTTTCCAACGAGAAATTTATGGAAAACCTCAAGTCAATCTCTCATTTGAAGTTGCGTGCAAGCTGGGGGCAGAATGGCAGCACAAGCAATCTGAGCGGTTACAAGTATTCCAATTCCCTGGTGACTTCGGCTGCCGGGTACTCTTTCAGCAATACGGCGATGAAATATGTCACTTCTGCCAAACCTTCGCAGCTCTATAATCCTGACTTGAAGTGGGAAACCTCCGAACAGCTGGATTTGGGTATGGATTTGCGCGCTTTCAACGACCGCTTCTCGTTTGGTATGGACTGGTATCAGAAGAAGACAAAAGACTTGATTGTTTCCAACATTGTCATTCCTTATGAGGCGGGAAACTCATCGGCTCCGATGAATGCCGGTAATGTGACGAATAAGGGTTTTGAGTTTGAGGCCGGATGGAAAGACAAAGCCGGTGATTTCAACTATTCTGTGACCGCCAATCTGGCCACTTTGAAGAACGAGGTCACTTATCTGGATCCGCATGTCAGCGGCGGACGCATAGAAGGCGCCACTACAATGGCTTCGAACGGTTCGTTCTCCGCATTCGAGGTAGGCTATCCGGTGTGGTATTTCAGAGGCTATCAGGTCGATCATCTGGATGACAAGGGCAATCCCGTATTCAGGGATAATACGGGTGACGGTACCATTGATGCCAGTGACAAGGCGATGATTGGTAAACCGATGCCGGACTTCACATATGGAATCACGTTGACCGCCAACTACAAGAATTTTGATTTTCTGATTTTCGGCAACGGCTCCGTGGGCAATGACGTATTCATGTCCTACAGTTATAACTCCATATCCTATACGCTGAAGGAGATGTACGACCAGCGCTGGACGGCGGACGGGACTACCAGCCGTAAGTTTGCACGGCCGCAGAATACGAATGCAGACAAGTATGGCTTGTCCGATGCCTATATTTTTGACGGCTCTTATTTCCGCATCAAGCAGATACAGCTGGGATATACGTTGCCCCGGACGGTTACGAAGAAATTCCTGGCCGACAAGCTGAGAGTATATGCCTCGTTGGATAATTTCTTCTTGTTCACGAAGTATCCGGGACTCGATCCGGAGGTTTCCTCCACGGCTACCAGCGGTATGGGCGTGGATTACGGAAATTATCCCACAACGAAGAAGGTGGTGTTCGGTTTATCAGTTACATTTTAAATAATAAATAGAAGAAATATGAAAAGAAAATATATCTTGTCCGGACTGTTGGCGTGTGCACTTACATTTTCCGCATGCGATGTCGATTTGCTGGATATTCCCCAGAAAGGTGTAGAGAATGAAGAGAATTATTATCAGACGGATGAACAGTGTGAGTCTGCCATCGCTGCTGTCTATGCGTCCTGGCGGAATGCTTATTCCGGGCGTGGTGAGAAAGCCTCGCAGTATGCCAACGGTTTCTTCCTGAAAAATTTCTTGGCAGACGATTTCAATTCGGGTGGTGCCCGCTCCGACCAGGTGTATGCGCAGGAGATATACGAAAGTGCGATAGTGGCCACGAACGGTTGGGTGGAAAACTATTATAAGAGGTTGTATGCCACGATTTATCTGGCCAATCTGGTGATTGAGCGGTTCGATGCCGCTGAAAGTGAAGTGAAAGCAAGAAACATTGCCGAGGCCAAATTCTTCAGAGCCATCTGCTATTTCGAACTGACCACTTTGTGGGGGACTCCTCCTTTGGTAGATAGGGTATTGAAGAATTCGGAAGAGTATAAGGTGCCCAACTCCACTGCCGAACAGTTGTGGAAATTCATGGAGACAGACCTTACGGAAGCTATAACTTCCGGGAAACTCACTTCGAAAACGAGTTTGGAAGACAGGGACGGGGGAACCCGCGCCACGTTGGAGGCTGCCCGCTGCTTGTTGGGAAAGATTTATCTGTATCAGGAGAAATGTACCGATGCCAAAAGTGAGTTGGAGAAGGTCATTTCTTCCGGCAAATATGATTTGATAGCCGATGTCAGCACATTCTATCATCCGGCCTCTGCCGGCTGCAAGGAGTATGTGCTGGAGTGTGTGCGCCATTACGACCCTTCCAACATGTATTCTCAGGAGGGCTGGTTCGGCATCTTGGCCAATTGGGGATTCGGCTATGGCTTTATAGCCGGTCCGGAAGCGTCCATGCACTATAAGTTCAACACTACCAGCGGTTACAGCTACTTCAATCCGTCGAAGTCTTTGTACGATGCCTTTGTGGCTGAGGAGGGTGCCGACGGGTATCGCTTGAATGCCTGGATCAGGACCTGGGAGCAGGTGATTGCCATGAACATTGCGGTGAACACGACTACCAACAAATATGCCAGCGAAGGCTATTTCCGTCTGAAATGGCTGGCAAGCACCGATGACGAATTTGTAGGGTATTGGTGTGGAAACCAGAGCAATACTCCGGTCATCAGATATGCGGATGTGTTGCTGATGGGAGCAGACAAAAAGATAACACCGGCGCCACTCATTGTAGATTCGTTCTATCGTGATGGAAACGGCGAGATTGCACAGTCGCAGAAAGGTTGGTGGAAACTGGAAAAATCCACCGACAACGGCGCTACATGGTCGACACTCACGGTATCACAGACTGCGGCGCTTGACCGGTTGAATATTAATGTCAATAGCCTGTCACTCAAAGCCCATGACATGCTCAAAGTTTCACTGTATTTTGACCAGTCGAAAACGAAGCTTGCGGACTATCAGACATTTTCCGTTGCGGTCGATGTGGCATCACTGACACAGGAACAGATAGTCGATATCTTGTCAGACGATGGGAAGTTCAAAGGGCTGTACTACGAAAAAGATGAGAGTGGAAACCAGACACTGTTTATCTCATTCAATGCCATGAAAGGTGGCGTCATCAGTCTTGGCGGCACGAATAATGGAAACGGTCAGTTGAAGATTTACGATGCTGACGGAAATCAGATATCGAGATTAGGATATACCGGATATGTCGTACTTAACAAGAACACCGGAAACCCGATGGTATCTCTTAACACTGCCGGATTGCGATTGTATACGGACTACACAGACGCAGACAACTACAATGCACTGATGCTTGGAAAATACGGACTGTACGCACAGAAAGTTCAAAATAACGTGCCTGAACTTTGGATGGAAGGTGATACGAGCAAAAAATGGGAAGGCTATATTGTTCGCTATCTGAACAACAAAGTCCGAATAAATACAAACTCACTTTTTACGGACGGATGCGAACTTGGAGCAAATTTTTCGACAGATGGAAGTGCAACTATTGGTAAAAGCTTGAGCGTAGGCGGAAACGCAACTGTCAATGGAACCCTTATGTTTTACGACTTGGAAAATCAAGCAAAAACATCCGGCAAAGTCAAAAGACAACCGGTAGCGTCCGTAAGCGCAGATGATTCGCAAGTGGCCTATCTTTTTTCGGGAACAGGCAGTAAGCACGGAGATGCGGCAACATACAGACGTTTAGGAATCCGTGCTAAATGGGGTGGATCTGGCTTTAGCACAGACTATTTATATACAACCTCACAAGTTTCCGACATCCGTCTAAAAGAAAACATCGAAGCCAGCGAAACAGACGCCCTCGAAACGGTCAATCGAATGAAAGTCCGTCAGTTCGATTGGAAAGAACGGATGGGTGGATGGCATCAGAACATCGGTTTTGTAGCGGACGAACTGGAAGAAATCGACCCGAACTTGGCTCTGGGCGGCGGATATGACGAAAACGGCGAAATGGACATTAAACAGATTAACAGTCCGTACTTGCTGAACTACGCCATTAAAGCCATACAGGAACTTAGCGCAAAGGTCGACGAGCAAGAAAAACGTATCAAAGAGTTAGAAAGGAGATTACAAGATGGGAAAATTTAACGAGTATTCACAGAAAGCAACACCGGCGGACAACGACACACTGATGATTTACGATGCTACATCGAAGTCAAACAAGCTTTCACCGTTCAGCGGAATCTGGAACTGGATTGTTGGAAAACTGACCAATGCGGTTATCAGTAACTTGCAGACGAGCAACAAGACGGTGGTTGGAGCGCTTAATGAATTAAATAGTAAATAAATATGTTTCATGAAAGGAGAACTAATGTTAAAAATTACAGGAAAATCTAAAGCCACCGCCGCGCAGATGCAGGCTTATATTAAAAAAATGAATCCAAAGGTGCCCGATTCAGTTATTAAAATGATTCCCTTATACCTTACTGAGGGAACGGCGGAGAGCGTTCGTGGAGACATTGCTTTTGCTCAGTCCTGTCTGGAGACTGGAAACTTCACTTTTTCTGGTTCTGCGGTAACACTCAGCCAGAACAATTTTTGTGGCATGGGTGTGACTAAAACCGGCATGAAGGGCAACAACTTCAAGACACCTCAGCTGGGAATCCGGGCACAAATCCAGCACCTTCAGGCGTATGCTTGCACGGACCGGCTGAAACAGAAATGTATTGATCCACGCTATACCTATGTGACAAGAGGGTGTACAGAATATGTTGAATACCTTGGCATTCAGGAAAACCCGAAGCACCAGGGATGGGCCGCTGGTAAGGATTATGGCAAGAAAATCATTAATATTCTGAACAATATACTGTCAATTAAAACAACAGAAAAGGAGAGTAATACTATGAATATCATTAAAATGATCAGCAAGAAGAACTGCTACATCGGTCAGAACAAACCTGCCTATGTTGTGATCCACGAGACGGATAACTGGAGCAAGGGAGCGGACGCAAAGGCTCACGCCGCAGCAATGAAGAATGGAAACCTTGCTGGAACCGTGCACTACTATGTAGATTCCAAGTCTATCTATCAGACACTGGATCATGCAGACGGGGCCTGGGCCGTAGGTGACGGAAAAGGAAAATATGGCATCACAAACCGGAATTCCATCAACATCGAGATTTGTGTAAATCCGGAAACAGACTACTATAAAGCAGTAGACAAAGCGGAGCAGCTGGCAGCACAGCTCCTGAAGCAGTATGGATGGGGAACAGATCGCCTGAAACGCCACTATGATGCTTCCAGAAAAAACTGCCCGCGCCGGATCCAGGCAGAAGGCCGCTGGCCGGAATTTGTAAGTAAAACAGCTGCATATATGAAAGGAACGAACAAAGTGAGCACAACAACAAACACAACGCAGAACAATGTATCATTAACAGGCAAATTTGAAACTCAGCTTCCGATCATTCGGAAAGGCAACTCCGGCACAGCCGTGGCTATGCTTCAGGCAATGCTTGGCGTAGAAGTTGACGGGCAGTTTGGGAATGACACATATAATTCCCTTAAAGTTTTCCAGAAAAATGTTGGCGTAAAGGCAAATGGAACTTGCGGCATTGATACCTGGAAGAAAGTGATTGAGCACATGAAGGCGAATACGAAATAACGTTCTGATTGATTTTTCCTTCAGAACAAGGTATACTATCAACAGCCGCACAGGGGTTGAACTTATGATGTATAATATCCTGTGTGGCTACGCACAAGTGAAGAGTGCAGACTGATTCCACCGTGCATGAACGGAAGAGCTGTATGTCCCAATTCGGGGGCTGTT
>ERZ779890.3384-NODE-3384-length-14304-cov-38.816970_pt1 | contig 14304 bp, 5 predicted proteins | sample MGYA00511553_ERZ779890 | MGnify/ENA primary metagenome ERZ779890 (study PRJEB29588, sample SAMEA2152064) | human gut metagenome | biome: human gut; feature: human-associated habitat; material: faeces | place: Denmark | collected 2008/2010 ...
CGTGCTTGCCGTAAAGCGGATCGTTCTTACCGCCGAATACCGACGGCATATAGAAATCATCATTAAAGAAATTGTCAAATAAGTTTTCATTGAAAATTGCGGGTAACATATGTCATTCCTCCATTCATTACTAAGCGGTCTGTGCTTTTAAACGCAGTGCCGATCATTTGCTGCCCTTGTACCTTCCGGAGACCCTCTCTCTTTCTTTGTACAACTACATTATAGCACACTTTTTAGCGCTGTCAATAGGAGAGTGCTAATTTTCACAAAATCTTCTTAAAAGTATGACAAATTTGACATTTGAGAGCACAAACACGAAAAATAATTGCGTATTTCGTGTGCTTTTATGCATAAAATAACGTCCCGCTATAAGAAAATAATCCTACAGCGGGACGTGTGAATGTTAATATTATTGCATTGTACGTTCCTGCTCATGATAATCGGGGTCGTTTATCGTAACCGAATTTATCACAGTGTTGTTAAGATTGGTTATGCCGTTTTTAAAACCGACATCTACAGAATAAACGCCTGAGAGCGACGTGATCTCTATATTGCTTCCTGAAGCGTACAGCGTACCTTTTCCTTCTGAACTGCCTATGCCTGCAACCTGTTCACCCTCAAGGTGAATATTAAAGTCCGAGTCAGAAATGTTAAGGTCGCATTCTGTCTTGCGGCAGCCTACAGCTGAACCGCGCATTGATTTCATAAGTAAATCGAGTGAAGCGTTACGGATATCTATCTTTGAGGGGGTATCGTTGTCGAGCGCTGAAAGTGCACCGATACAGCCTGCACGTTCGCCGAGGGATCTGAGCATAAGCTTTGTGCCGTTTATCTTTATATCTACATATCCGCAGAGCGAACCGAGTGCTACCGAATTATCGCCCGAACAGCTTATGTCAACGGTTGCGTTGCCTGTTTCAATGCCGCAACCGCCGTCGTATGAGCCGGCGCCTATGCAGTCCTTTCCGGCCGATGACATCATGATATTTCCGCCGAGCAGTTTTATCGGCGTTTCGCATGATGACACTCCGCCGCCTATACATATGCCATGGTCGCCGTTTGCCTGCATTTCTATGCTGCCGGTCATATCTATCGTTATTTCACCGAAAGTATTGTTGTAACTGCTTCCTATACAACAGCCGTCATTTCTGTATGAGTCGATATAAAGAGTGCCGCCGCCTGTTATAGCGAGCTTTGCTGAGTCGGGTACAAGTATACCGTCATAGTTCAGAGTGTTCTGACCTCTGACTTCTATTGTTGCATCTGAATTTTCACCGATTCGTATACACTGGCGCATACCGCCCTTGATATTCATATTTTCAAGTATGATTTTGCATTTGGAACCGTTTTCGGTCTTTATTACAAAAGGCGCATTGTCACAGCCGTTTGCTGTAAGATGAACTGTTGCATTTTCCACTATAACACCTGTGTAATGGTCGGACAACATCTTTTCAATATCCAGTTCTTCGTCAGAGTTGTCGTTTACGGTATAGTATCTTGTGACCCTTATATCCGGACGGCGCATATTGAGCATTCTCATCTGTTCTGCTATGGTGATGGGAATATAGGAGACTATTTCTTTTTGCGGTCTTGCCGTGTAGAAGCCCTGTATGTAGTCCACTCCTCTGCGTATGGTAACGCTCATCTCGTCATAGGTTTCAACGCCTTCGGCCAGTACTTTTATATTGTTAAGTTTTGCAAACTCTATAATTCCCGTCAGGAAGTGCTGTTTCTTGATGTTCGTATTTATATCGGTTATTAGTGAGCGGTCAATCTTCAGTACATCGGGTTGAAGATTGAGAACTGCCGCAGTATTTGAATATCCGCTTCCGTAATCATCAATCGCTATCATACAGCCGTGTGACTTGAACAGCTGACGCAGATTTGCTATCTTTTCATCTGTAAGGTCTGCCTGCTCGGTGAATTCAATAACCAGTTGCGGCATTATGTCGCCGTATTTTTCGCACAGCCTGTTGAAATCGTACTCGGTTATCATAAAATCGGGTACGGAATTTATAAATATCTTTTTTTCTCCGAATCGCGGGCGGTTCTTGCTAACTATTTCAAGAACATTCTCAAATGTAAGCCGCTCTATGTCATACAGTTTTCCGTGCTCGCGTGCAATACGGAGTATCTCAAGCGGCGAAGAACCTTTCGGACGCATAAGCGCCTCATAGGCATAAACAGAACCGTCAACGGTCGAAACTATCGGCTGGAAGCAGTAGCTGAAATCGTTGTCATCTATAAGTCCGGTAAGCAGTTTAGAGTCTGAATAGTTGTTGCACTCCGTAATGTATTCTTCTGCCGAGAACTCTCTGTTGATGCTGCCCAATGCCTTGGCTCTGAAAAGCGCAAAGTCGGCGTAGTTTATCATCATATCAATAGTTGCCGCCTGCGTAGGATACCAGCAGTAGCCTACAGTTATCGTAAAAGCTTCACTGCGGGTTTCGATAGTATCGCCGAATTCGTCCATTAGCTTGCATCTGCGGACGGCATCGTACATTTTCTTTATGATATCGTTGATTTCATCCTTTGACATCTGGCGGAAGAATACAAGAAAGTCCTTATAACTTTTTACGCCGATTATAACATTCTCTGAGGTAAAACGCTTGAGCGCATTGGCGGCTGTAGCCACGCAAAGTGCTGTCTTGTCGTAATTCAACTCGCTGTCAACACGTTCTATACCGTTTATATGTATTGCCGCCATACAGCACTGTGCCGTACCGCTGATGCCGCTCAGCATACTGCGTACACGGCGGATGAAATAATCGCGGGTATACATTCCCGTCAGGGTATCATATTCTTTCATATCGTCTTTGTGTGAATGTGCCTCTACTATCTGGGTCACGTCCTGCACAAAACCGAGCATATAGTCGGTGTCGTAGACGATCTTTATTTTGATATAGCTTGTTTCACCGTCAGCGGTGTACATATATATGTTCTTGTAGCCTTCTATCTGGTTCTCGTTGAGGCTGTCAAGTAATGCAAAGAATTCTTCTTTATTCATATTGTCGCCGCTGATATGGAGCATAGCGGCGACGTTTTTGTCATAGTAAGCTTCATTAAGGTCATGAGGAAGCTTGAACACACCGATTGTAGGAAAGTTATCGAGAAATATATTCCAATCGTGGCGGCTGTTGCCGTCCTTATCAAAAAAGCTCATATAACATCCTCCAAAACACACAAATTACCAATGCTATTATACATTTTTTTACTACAAATGTCAATCCTGTTTCATCAATATGCACAAAATCAACAAAATTATGTTAATATTTTGTACATTTTAATGACATCGACTTATAAAAGCAACATAGCGACAGGAAAGCGTTTCATAAGCTTGTTTTCTTGCAATTCTGCAAGTTAGCGAAATAAGGAAATAATTTGCTGTATAATCATAGTATGAGAAACCGTCGGTATAACTGCCTGTTATGGCGGTTATAGCGGCAATCTGAGGAAGGGTGGTATTTATATGGCATTTATGAAGAAGAAAACAAAACAACGATGCAAAACCATCCTGTCGATATTCCTGACGCTGACGCTGATAATGTCGGTGGTCACCTTTTCGGTATCTGCCGCAGAAGCGGCGGCGCTGTCGGTACAGCTGAAAACCGACAAGGAAGAATATACGGCAGACGAGGATATAGCATTAACGCTTGAGATCAGGAACAGCAGTACGGGAAGGCTTGTCGATATTGCTTACGATATTACGGCACCGGACGGCTATGAGCTTAAAAGCGGAAGTGTGAGCGGCGGCGAAACGGAGCTTCTTGCAGGAGGAACGTTGAAGTATGACAGCGTGTATTCTGCGGTAAAAGCGACTCCAGACGAGCCGGATAATCCCGAAAAACCGGACAATCCCGAAACGGGCGGCAGTATAAACCCTGTCATACCGCTTATAACGGCGGCTGTATGTGTTGCGGCATTGTTTATGCTTCACAGGAAGAAAGCTAAAAATCTTATTGCACTTATTCTTTGCATAACCTTATCTGCATCGGCTCTGCCGCTTGATGTTGCCGCAGACGAAATCGGCAAAGCTACGGCTGATATTGCAGACGTGACGGTTACAAAGGATATTACCGCAGGCGGTGCGAAAAAGACGTTTACCGCACGGGTAACGGCAGGAAAAACCGCCGACAGCGTAACTGTTACATACGATACGCTGGGCGGAAATGAGATAGACAGTCTGACGCTTGCCGCAGGAGAAACTATAGGCAGGCTCCCCGAAGCGATAAAGAAAAACGCTGTCAATAACGGCTGGTATCTTGATAAGGAGTGTCTGACACCGTTCTATGAGGACGAGCCAGTAAACAGTGATATAACGCTTTATGCGGGATATGATGAGGATAAGATAAAGCCGGAAACGCCTGAATACAACGAGATAACCATATCGGATGCACCTGAGGACTTTTCATTCTCGCTTATCTCATCACAGATCATAACGGACGATAATTTACAGGACGTTATCAGTATCGAAAATCAGTTCGGTGAAATGCCGCTGCTCAAAGTTGAAAATACAGGCAGCGGAGTATACACTGTAAAGCCTGTTATCAACTGGACGGAAGGCGGCGCATATGTGCTGAGCCTTATAGATAACGGGGTACGGTTTGACGGTATCAATTCCGACATTATGCCTGACGAGAAGATAAGAACCATTACGCTTTTTATCTACAGGGAAGAAACAAACAACGTAAAGCTTAAAGACGGCATAGTAACAATTCCGTCAGGACGTATCACAGAAGATGCAGACAGCGAACATATCCGTATAAAAAAAGAAGAGTTTGAAACGCTCGGAATTGAAAACGGTACGGTAATTTTCTCGGACAATGCGCAGGACAGTGAAAAGTCACGCTATATGAACGTTATATCGTATGAGCTTGTCGGAGATGAGTATGAGATACTTGTTGAAAGCAGTGACGTTGACGATATATATGATGAGCTTGACATCTATTTCAGTGAGAAGTACGTTGACAATGAGGTGCTTGCAGAGTCGGTAGATACCGAGGAGCTTGTTGCAAAACTGTATGACGGCGAGGGGACACAGCAGCTTACATATATGCTTGCCGCCGCCCTTTACGACAGCAAGACTGTAAATGAACTCGGCAACGGCAACGCACCGTTTGAGCTTATGTCCAACACCTATATGGACGGGGTGAACTGGAACGACAAGCAGATAAAGCTGAATGTAAAGGAGCTCCTTGAAGGGCTTACAATCAGCGCAAAGGTCGGTACGGCGAAGAACACTAATTTCAAATGTATAAACGGTTTCCCGAATGAGCAGGACTGGACGGCGCTCAACATTACATTCAGCTATGAAGCAACACTTAAAAACAAGGTAAAGCTTGACGCAGAGGTTACGATAAGCGAGTATTTCATTATCGGAGTAGGCGGCTCTGTAAACTCTAAACGTGATTTCAACGCAAAATTCCTGCCGCTGTCACAGACAGACGTAACATTTAAAATACTTGTCAGCTCGGCTGACGAAGAAGATGACGGCAACGGAAATGATAAGCAGGAAGAAAACAAGAGAGATGTTTCTGTTGAGATAGAAGCTATTCTGAATGGCGAGGACAAGGACAGCAGTAATATAATCAAGGATGTACAGAAAATGCTTGACAGCAAGGGCGGAGCGATCAGACTGTGCGAGGTAAATCTGTTCAGCGCAACGTTTATGCCGATATTCCCGTTGTCTGTAAAGATGGAACTGAATTTTGTCGTTAACGTTTCGTTTGCGGCAGGTATAAGCATGGAAGCCTCCGTACTTCAGGCAAAGGGAATAGGAATACGCGGCAATATCAAAGATCCGTCATCAATAAACGTCTACAGATTTATTATGGCGGGCGACGACCGTTACATATTCGATATGTATGCATACGGTTATCTCGGAGTAGAAGCGGGAATAGAGGGTAAGGTATCTGTATCGCTTCTTGGTCTTAATGACCTCGGCAGTGTAGGCGCGGCTCTTGAAATAGGCGCTTATGCGGATCTTTACGGCTATCTCCATTACCATTCGCAGGATATGCGTATGAATAAGTATTACGCTTCTCCAAAGGAGAATTACTCCGACCTGCAAGGCGGAATATACTTCGAAATGGGCGTGTATATAAAAATCTCGATATTTGCGGAAAGCAAGCTGTTTAAGAAAAAGGCGGAGCTTGCAAAGCAGTTCAAATTCCCGCTGTTTGGCGTCGGGGACAAGTATATCTATGCGGATAAGCCGACGCTTGAGGGCAATACCGACATAATACTGCGGGAAACGGATACGAATGTCTATGAGATAGACGGACTTATCCCTGCGCAAGGCACATATCTTGACATAACCACAGGTGATGTTGTAACACGGCAGATGAGCAGCAGTGAGTTCAAGGCTGCCTGCTACAGCAAGTATTTCAAGGTAAACAAGAGTGATGAGGGTAAGATAACGCTCACGGTATCTCCTGACGCTCCGAGCAGATATACAAGCGGCTTGCTTAGCTGTATACTGCGACTTTACTATACGGGCGGACAGAATCTTCTGTTCACATCAGACACAGAAAAGCTGTACTATGATGCGGATAAGGGTACTTATGTAAGCAGAAAGTACATAGGTGACGTAAATGTATACTATTATCGCAATGGCGTAGACTTCCCGCTTGAGGATAAGGACAAGACAGCAACGCTGAAGTTTGCGGTATCGGCTGACGGCAAGACGGAAACAGTCGACACTGTGACAGTACAGAAGGGCGGATATGTAAGCGGCTTCTCGCTTGCAGTTGCAAACTACTGTAATTCAAACGGCTATATCTATGATAAGTCGCTGTTTGATACAGAGATACAGCCGTACTACTGGCTCAGTGAGGATACGGTCATAACGCTTAATACCCACACCGCACAGAAGCTTTACTCGGTGGAATACTTTGACACGGAAAATGACAGATGGGTAAGCGAGCTGTGGGCGGTAGATTATCTTGACGATATAAAAATGTTCGACAGATATAAACAGCCTGTGAACAGCGTTACTCATTTTGCAAGCTTCGGTATCGACAGAGCGGACGGTATGAGATACCAGATGTATATGAAGGACGCTCTGACATACAGATACTATGACAGCAGTTACAGCGGCAGTGTGTACGGGCTGGATACTACAAAGCCGCTTGCGGTGAACTACGGCAGTGAAGAAGATATGCAGTCGTTCAGGGCAGAATACGAAAAGCTGTACCCGACAGCCTACAGCATTATGCTCAAAGCAAACTATCTTGTAAGAAGATGCATAGTCGACATTTATAACGAGAGCGGTTATGCGGGCGCAAGATATGTTGCTTACGGCACTGAGTTCAGAGTGCCGGATACATTTATCGACAACATCAACAGCAGTAAGGAAAACGAACTTATCGGCTGGGATATTGACGGTGACGGCAAGGCGGATATGGCTCCCGATGAAAAGATAACCGTTATGGGCGATATGAGGCTGAAGCCTGTGATGAAGCGAAAGCTGTACACGGTAACGGTAAGATTTGCGGATTATACCGAAAGAAAGTTTGACGTTATTTACGGCAAGCCTTTACCGCAGGAACTTGACCGGCTTATAAACAGCATTCCCGATAGTCCGAAGCCGGACAGCGAGGATTCGTTCTACGAGCCGTCATATGTGCTTATTAAGAGCGATGTCACGGTAGGCGGTTATACGGCAGGCGAAACTGTAAGGTACAACGGCAATATAAGCATAATGCCGGAAAGCAACGTGTACTTTGAAATAGTTCCTGCGAAGCTGTATCACTACATAACGCTTATCGCAAACGAGGGCGGCGGATTCAGGTATACCGATGAAAACGGTGCTGAAATAGAAACTGACAGGATAAGGACGGTTGTACAGGACGGTTACCGTTTTGCAACGGCACTTTACGGATATTCCGCATTCGCACCTGAGGACACATATACTACCGAATATCTGCTGTCGTATTTCGTGGACGCAGACGGAAACAGAATCGGCAGTAACGATAATGTGAAGAAGCCCGGTACCTACTATATGAAGTGGAACACCAACGACAGACGCTGTTATATAAACTATGACGTTTATATTTACAACGAGAACGGTGCGGAGGTTTCACACGAGGTAAAGTCCGAGTTTGACGGCTACAGACCCGAATATGATGAGCTTTGTAAAAAGTATGATGCCGAAGTTGCGGCGCTTGCACAGTATGATGACGAGTATTACACATACACGCTGAAAGAAGAGCCTGTAAACGATGAAAATACAACAGATGACGGCAAGACCTATAAAACGATAATTGTAAGGTGGAACAGAGCACCCAAGGAGTTTGATGTAACGTTTGACTATGACAACGGCACGGAAAACGAAACGGTAAAGGTAAAGTACGGCTATCTGTATCGTGCAACGGCAGGTGCTTTAAAGGATGATAAGTACAACGATTATGAGCTTGTCGGATTTGACCTTGACGGTAACGGCACAGCGGATATGATGCCGGGTGAATCGTTCAGGGTAACGGGCGATATGACGCTGAAGGCGGTATGGAAAGCTACCGACAAAATCTACAGCGTGGTGTTCTATGCTATGAGCGGTGAGTTCGATGACGGTACGGTGCGTTATGAGATAACGGGTAAATACGGCGATGCAATCTCACTGTCGGATATTCCTGTGCCGGCAGGTACAGAGGGCTATGAGTTTGCAGGCTGGGATAAAGCCGTTCCGACAACGTTCGGTAATGACGACGGTATTACAAAGACCGAGATCAAAGCAACATACAAGCTGAAAAAGATGACGATAACCTATCGTCTTGTAAACCTTGATACCAACAAGGTTTACGAAAGCTATAAAACAGCCAAGTTTGACTACGGAACGGTGTTCACGGCTGATATGCTTGAGGCATCTCCTGATACAGACGGCTGTCTGTTCGGCGGCTGGCTTGGCGAAAACGGCTATTCAGTCATCGGAAAAGAAATCAAGTCCGATATGACGCTGACGGGTACTATCACTCCTGTTTATGTCATCTACTCGCTTGACGGTGTTGAAAGCTCAAGGGAAAAGGCTAAAATCGGTGCTGAGGTCACAGTAAAGGAAAAAGCCGACGGTTATCTTGAGTGGACAACGGACGATGTGACGGTTGAGGGCGGAAAGTTCACGATGCCGTCGAAGAATGTATCGTTCACAGCCGAAAAGGATATGAGCGGTTATCTGACCGTTTCAGACGGCAGTGCAAGCACGATAATAGATACCGAAGGCAAGACGTTTATCAGCGGCAAGGCGAGCGGCTTTGAGTACGATACAGCTACCGGTATACTGACAGTGACCGGAAGCGGTCTTAAGCTGTCGGGTGTCGGAAAGAATATAATGCTGTATATTAAGCAAAGCGTTTCGGATATTACGTTTGAAAATCTTACGCTTACGGCAGGAGATATGAACGGCGTGAAGCCCGACGATTTCAGCAGCATAGGCGTAGGCGACGGATACGGCTCGGCTGACGCATATCTGATGTATGTAAGCTCGAACAGCCTTAAGGTGAACATAAACGGAAATGTTACGCTTTCTAAACGTAACACGGCGACTACAGAAAACCTGCTTGCGATATATCAGGCGCACCTTGACTATGACGATGTAACTCCTATGAGTATGGAGTTTATCGGCGGCGACAGCCCGAATCTCACAGTAACGGGAAATACATACGCTATACAGAGTATGGGCAGTGTTGATTTCAGCAATATGACATTTACCGCAGCAGCCGAATATTACGGCGTACACGCTGAAACGCTCCGCTTCGACAGATGCAGTATAATAACAACAGGTCTTGCGGGAACAGACATAAAATCGTCAACCGGCATATACAGCAATGACCTTTCGATCGTTGACTGCAGCTTAGACATAAGAACCGGAATATTCGGTGAAACGATTGATATTTCGGGTGCTACAGACGGAACAGTTACCTCCGGATATGGTGGGGCAGTTATGGTAAAGTGCAAGACGGCTGGCTGGTCGGAAACGGCAAGCGGACTGCTGACGGTGGCACTTGACAAGGGACACTCCGTACTGTTTACGGTATCGGCAGGAAATTCGGCAATTCAGGCGTTTGACTTTGAGGGAGGGGAAAACAAGGTAGTTTCCTATCCACAAACTACGGTGCCTGATAAAGAATTTGAGCTGACGAAGGATTTCTACTGGCTTCTTAAGGAGAAGAACGGTACGGCGCTTATAAATGAGATAACATTCTCGGGCAAATAATTACACAGCCCCCGACAGAGTTTTCTGTCGGGGGTTTGTTGCTTGCGATAACAGAGCAGCGGTAAATATCTTACGTTTCTTTGCCCGGTACTGTGAACCGACTTTCTTAATTATAGCGGAATTGTCAGCGGCGACACGCAGTTTAAAATGCTTTCTTGCTCATCGCTTATTTCTGCCGCTGCACTGTCCTCAGCAATACACTGTTGTTTTCAAAGGCGAAATTTGCCGCGCCCCACGGTGCTTGATTTTTGCGGTATTTATGGTATACTTATAACAGGGAATAACACAATAAACATATGAAACAGCACATTCTGCCAGAAAGGACTACTATGGGATTTCTTGTAATAGACGGCAACAGCATACTTAACCGTGCATTCTACGGTATCCGTGTGCTGACAAATTCAAGAGGTGTTGCCACAAATGCCGTAACAGGCTTTATGAACACTCTGCTTATGCTTGAAAAGGACGTTCAACCTGATATGATAGCGGTAGCTTTCGACCTTAAAGCGCCGACATTCCGCCATAAGATGTACGACGGCTATAAGGCAAACCGCAAGGGTATGCCCGAAGACCTCGCACAACAGCTCCCCTATATGAAAAAGATAATAAAAGCGATGGGAATAACCATTATCGAAAAAGAGGGCTTTGAAGCCGATGATATAATCGGAACTGTTTCAGCCGCCTGTGCGGATAAGAAGATACCCTGTACAGTGTCAACGGGCGACCGTGACTCGTTCCAGCTTGTAAATGATTACGTTACCGTAAGACTTGCCAAAACTAAAGGCGATGTTTACTATACGCCTGATGTAATAATGGAAGAATACGGCGTGACCCCAAAACAGATGATAGAAGTAAAGGCGCTTATGGGCGATTCGAGCGACAATATTCCGGGTGTTGCAGGTATCGGTGAAAAGACCGCTCTTTCACTTATAAAGGAATTTGCAAGCGTGGACGGAGTTTATGAAAATATTGATTCAACGCTTATCACAAAGGGCGTACGCACAAAGCTCGAAAACGGCAAGGAAAGCTGTTATATGAGCAGACAGCTTGCCGAAATATGCCTTACCGCACCTATTGATACCGAGCTTTCGCATTATGTTCCGAAAGAACGTGACGATACCGAGCTTGCAAAATTGCTGTCGGAGCTTGAAATGTACAAGATGCTCCAGAAGCTGAAGCTGCACCCGACTTCCGCTCCGGCAGGATCACAAGAGGCTTTGGCAGAATCCGCCGCAAAGCAGATACCCGCAATGCCGAAGGGCGATATAATCATTACCGATGACGGAAAAGTTTATGCAGGCAGTGTCGGTGCAATGAACGGGTTGTCAGGCAATGAACTCAGGGTATACGCAGACAGCGACAGTACGAAGTACACCTTTGATATAAAGGATACGCTTACAGTTTCCGGACTTGAAAAGCTCAATAACAATAAATTTGATACAACTCTTGCGGCTTACCTTGCCGACCCTGATTCAAACGATTACAGCCTGTCAAGGCTCTGCACTCAGTACGGAGTTCCGGAGGGAAACAGCATACAGGAAAAGTCGATAACCGTTGCCGCCCTCAACGATATACTTAATCGCAAAATCGGCGAAACAGGCTCTGCGGCAGTTCTTACCGATATAGAGATACCTCTTGCCACTGTGCTTGTAGCTATGGAGCGTGAGGGTGTGCGTATTGATGTTGACGGTATAAAGGCTTTCGGCGAAGAGGTTTCAACAAAGGCTGACAGGATAAGTAGCGAAATTTACGAGTATGCGGGTCATGAATTCAACATCGGTTCGCCAAAACAGCTCGGAAGCGTGCTTTTTGAAAAACTTGCATTGCCCAGTGCCAAAAAGACAAAAACAGGCTATTCCACAAACGCTGATGTGCTTGAAAGCCTTATGGACAAGCACCCTATAGTTCCGCTGATAACCGAATACCGTGCGCTTACGAAGCTGCAGAACACATACGTTACAGGACTTCTGAAGGTAGTCGGCGAGGACGGCAGGGTGCATTCCACGTTCAAGCAGACAGAAACAAGGACAGGAAGAATTTCAAGCGCTGAGCCGAACATTCAGAATATCCCCGTAAGAACGCCGCTTGGCAGGGAGATGAGAAGATTCTTCACCGCAAAGGACGGCTGCTTGCTTGTCGATGCCGACTATTCACAGATCGAACTGCGTGTGCTGGCTCATATTTCGGGCGACGAGATAATGAAGAAAGCGTTCCTTGACGGAGTGGATATTCATACCGTTACCGCCTCTCAGGTGTTCAATCAGCCGATAGAGTGGGTAACGCCCGATCTCAGAAGCAAGGCGAAAGCGGTCAACTTCGGCATAGTCTACGGAATAGGCGCATTCTCGCTGTCAAAGGACATCGGCGTTTCAGTGCCGAAAGCAAGCGAATATATCCGCTCCTATCTTTCCAAATATTCCGGCATAGCTCACTATATGGAGCAGACCGTTGCGAAGGCTAAGCGTGACGGCTATGTTGAAACTATGTTCGGCAGAAGAAGATATATTAAAGAGCTTGCCGCAAAGAATAAGAATCTGCAGGCTTTCGGCGAGCGTGTTGCAAAGAACACCCCCATACAGGGTACAGCCGCCGATATAATTAAAATCGCAATGATAAAAGTTTACAACAGACTGAAAGAAAGCGGTCTTGACGCAAGGCTGATACTTCAGGTTCACGATGAACTTATAGTAGAGGCAAGAGAAGATTGTGCAGAAAAGGTAGCTGCACTTTTAAAGGAAGAAATGGAGAACGCCGTAAAACTCACCGTTCCTATGACGGTAGATGTAAATATTGGCAAAACGTGGTATGATACTCATTGAGAAAGATAACGGGAAAGATAGCAACAGTTCAGTGTTATGCCGTGATATCGGGGTTATTGAAAAAGAATGCTTTTCAGTGCCGTGGACGAGCCGCAGTATTGAATCGCAGGTGTTCACAGAAGGCTCGATAAATGCCGTTATTCGTGATGATAAAGCCGAAAATAAGCCGGTAGGCTTTATCTGCGGTCAGAGCGTATCGGACGAATGCGAGCTGTATCGCATTGCAGTGTTGCCAGAATACAGACATCAGCGCATCGCCACACAATTAATGGAATATTTCATTAATAAATGCAAAAGCAACGGCATAAAATGCATTTTTCTTGAAGTCCGCTGTGACAATGAACCCGCAAAATATCTTTACGAAAAACACGGCTTCATCAAAGTCGGACGGCGCAAAAACTATTATACCGAGCCTGTCTGTGACGCACTGATATATAAGGCGGAACTATAACAATTGAAGATCATAAAAGCGACAGTTCCAATTTTATATGACAGTGAAAAAATGTAAACAATTTGAAGCATTCCCTATTGACAAAATTCGTATATTATGATAGAATAATCTATAGATATACAGTGAAACTATTAGGACGATTTTCGGAGGTCAGATGACGGAAGAGCTTAATATTTCTGATATGACCGACGAACAGCTCGTCGATCTGATAGTACAGGAGCACGGCGAACGATACGCCAACGAGCTTATAAAGCGCTACATACCGATTGTGCGCGTCAAAGCAGCTAAAATGGCAATGCGCTGTCCGTCAGCCGATAAGGACGATCTCTTTTCAGAGGGGCTTATGGGACTGCTTAAGGCAGTGCGGCTATATAGCGGAGAAAAGGGAGCATCATTTGCAACGTTTGCAAATCTGTGTACCGATTCGGCAATGAAAACCTGTATATCAAAAGCTATCAAGGATAATCCTGTTCTTAAAGACGAGGACTTTGACTTTGACCTGATACGTGACGATTCGCTTTCCACCGAGGACGCAGTCGTTGACAAGGTCGACGGTATCCGGTTTATGAAACGTCTGTCAGGTGTACTTTCACAAAAAGAGATGGATGTTCTTGATATGTATCTCAAGCACTGCTCATACGAGCAGATAGCAAATGAACTCTCTATGAATGAAAAATCTGTAGATAACGCACTTCAGCGTGCAAAATCGAAGATAAGAAAAGCAATGGGGAAATAAGACTATAAGTCTTTTTCATATTATTACACGCAAAAAGCGTGAGAAATTTTAGAGGTATTTTACTATGTACGAAGACAAGACTCTCAAG
>ERZ779890.3388-NODE-3388-length-14298-cov-4.717405_pt1 | contig 14298 bp, 11 predicted proteins | sample MGYA00511553_ERZ779890 | MGnify/ENA primary metagenome ERZ779890 (study PRJEB29588, sample SAMEA2152064) | human gut metagenome | biome: human gut; feature: human-associated habitat; material: faeces | place: Denmark | collected 2008/2010 ...
TAAAAGATGACACTTACGATAAAGGTGAAGATGGTGAAAATGTAAAGTATGTAGCAAAGTCTTTGGATGGAGATAAAGACAAGATTGTTATAAATGGATGTATTGATGCTCTTGACGGTACAATTACATTAACAAAAAAAGATGGAGAAATTAATAAATATATTAGTGTATTTCCTGGCTATATGACACAAGGTGAAACAGGAAAAAGCATCTTGATAACGTATAAAGGATATGCAGAATATTCCCCTTATTCTGATTCTATTTCATGGATTAACGAACAATAACGGTATCTCTTATTGCCTCCAAAGCTCCCCATGCCTTGCAGGGGAGCTTTTTTTATGCCCTTCTCACATTTCGTACCAACTTTATGTCGCTTTTTCTCCTCCGATTGTGTTTGGTTTTACCAAATCAGTGAGGGTATTATGGGCTTTACTGTCAAAATTGATCTCAATGAATTCAATCGGAAAATGGAAGAGGCAAAGAGAACAACTTCTGAGTTTTCCAATACGTTGAAAATTGTTCCTAGAGAAAGCCAAAATGCCGCACAGTCCTTAACCAAGCTAGGAAATACTGCCGTAACAGCTTTGAAGGGCTTCGCTACCGCTTACGTTGTAACGCGAATAAATGAATTGAGAAAAGAGCTTGTCCAAGCGGGATCAGATGCAGAAGAAACTGCAAACAAATTCAATGTAGTATTTGCTACTGTCTCCGAAAGGGCAAACCAAGCGGCTGATAATCTCAGGCTTAATTATGGATTGTCCCGTGAGGGAGCACAAGCCGCCCTTTCTAGCGTAGGTGACTTGCTCTCTGGCCTTGGAGTCGCCTCTGATAAGGCTCTTGAGCTTGCTCAACAAACAGTACAGCTTGGGACAGACTTAGCTAGCTTCACAAACTATGCAGGAGGAGCAGAGGGTGCAACACAGGCATTAACGAGTGCTCTCCTTGGAGAAACGGAAGCGGCTAAATCTTTGGGCGTTGTCCTTACGGACGACCAAATGGAAAAATACGCTTCCTCTGTGGGGAAAAGCTGGAAAAATCTCAATCTTGCAGAAAAAGCACAATTACGACTCAACGCCGCAATTGCTCAATCTCCTAATGCTGTTGGAGATTTTGCAAGAAGTATGAATAGCTATGCAAACCAAGTTCGCATAGCTGACGCTATTAGTAGAGATTTTACTACTACAGTCGGTGAAGGTCTTCTTCAAGCTCATACATCCGCTCTCATTGCAATTAATGGAAATCGTGGAGCTATTGAACAATTATCTACAGTCATATCTGGATTTTTAGCTTCAGAATCAGACGATTTAATATCTTTTATGGATGATGTGTCTGATTCTGGGAAAAAATCATCAACAGAAATATCCATACTTGCCTCTTCTTTCATTCAGGCATCGGGTGGAGCTAAAGCCCTGTGGAACGGGATTCAGATTGCTGTAGATGGAATAATAGCTTTAGTAGATACTGTTATAGTTGGTAAAGAACAAATAAATCTTTTTGGAGAATCTCTATATAGAGTGATGACATTTGACTTTGAGGGTGCTTCTTCTTCGCTTAATAAAGCAGGTGAAATAGGTAAAAACTGGTCAAAAAATATAAGAGAATCTTTTTCTATAGACTGGAATGATATGACAAAAGGTCTAGATATGATTTCTAGGCCAGATGCATTCTTTAAAGAATATACTAAGCGTGTTGAAAAGTTAAGAAAAGACGCTGCTGAATCCGCAAGAAAAACAGCACGCTCTAGTGGAGGTGGAACTGGAACTAATACTACCTCTACTGATTCAGAAAAAAGTAAGATTGAATCAGCGAAACGTGCGCTTGAAGGGGTCCGTGCTGAAATAGAAAAAATGCGTGGTTCTGGTGATGATTTTGGGATTGATCTTGTTAGAAAGCTTGATGATATAGCTAAGAATGCCAAAACAGCCGGACTTTCTATGTCCGAGATGAACGCATTACAAAATGAATACGCTCAAGCTGCAACTGCACAACATTATCAGAAAATAGCTGATGCAATCCGTGATGTAGATATTCAAATTGCCAATCTTAACGGAGATACGGCTAAAGCACGTATTCTTGAAGTCAATAAGCAAGTTGAGGAGTTAACTAGACGTTTAACGGAACTCGGGGAAGCTCCAGATAGAGTTACGAAAAAGGCTCAAGAGCTTCGCGCCGCCCTTAACCTGCAATCGCAGATCAAGGACGCGCAAGCCGCCGCAGACTTCTACCGTGAACTTGCGGAATTGTCGGGAAACTATGGGCGTTCTCAGGAATATGTGGACCAGCTTCTTTCGCTACAGGCGGACAACCTGATTCGGAACGTGGGCATCACTCGTGAGCTTGCGGACGAATGGTTGCGGCTCCAGAAAATACAGAACAGCCGGGAAGCATGGGCCGGGGCGTACCGGGCGACGCAAGAGTATTTTTCAGAGGCTACCAACCTCGCGCAAGGTTTTGAGAACCTGACCACCAATGCCTTTTCGAGCATGGAAGACGCGATAGTGGCGTTCGCTTCTACCGGGAAGCTATCGTTCTCGGACATGGTGAACTCCATGATTTCCGACCTGATCCGGCTCACTGTGCGGGCGAACATCACCGGGCCTCTGGCTGGTGCGTTGGGTAGTGGACTGAGTAACCTGTTTTCTGATTGGTCTACGAACATCAAGTTCAATAATCTTGCTGACTCCATCGTTGCAGGGGCTACCCCGAGCGCACATGGGAATATCCTGTCCGGTGCGGGCATCTCCTCGTATTCCAACAGTATTGTCAGCGAACCCACGCTGTTCGGTTTTGATAGACTTACTCCTTTCGCCCGTGGCGGAATCATGGGCGAGGCCGGGCCGGAAGCCGTCATGCCGCTTGTGCGGACTTCCGGCGGCAATCTGGGCGTCCGGGCGGAGGGAGTAGGGATGTCTCCACAAATCAACATCCAAGTCATCAACCAGACGGGCACCGACGCCACCGCCGAAGTCCAGCAACAGCGTAACGCGCAGGGTGGCATTGACGTTGTGGTCATGCTCAAGCGTGAGATGGCGTCTGACATTGCCCGTGGGGGAGTCCTCGACCAGACGATACGGGGGCGGTACGGCGTCAAGCCTGTGGTGAGGGGGCGCTGATGGCATATTCCGAAATCACATGGCCCGTCTCGCTTCCACAGAGGCCGCTTGTGGATAGTTATGGCGAGACTCCGGACTATGACGTCATCGTGACTGATATGGACGCTGGCCCGAAGCGTCAGCGTAGGCGGTCGAGCGCGGGCACAGAGTCCCGCTCAGTCAAGTATCTTCTGAAATGGGAACAGAAGGCCACGATGAAGGATTTTCTTGACGGCAACGCCGGGAGGTCTTTCTGGTGGCCCGACCCGACAGCCGATGTGTACCGCTATGTGCGGGTAAAAGGCGATTCGGAAATCCAGTTTACCCCCGTTGGGGCGCGGCACTGGTATGTTACCATGACCTTGGAGATATGGCCTTATGTCAGTCGTAACAAGTAGTGAGTTCAGGAAATGGGCTACGGCTAACGACAGTGCCGATCCATATATTTTTCTTTTGGAAATCACGCATCCGTCATTGTCCGCGCCGATCCGGGTATCTTCGGACATGACCGAATTTATCCAGCTTCATGACGAGACGAAAGAGCCTATTTACGGGACTCGGCACAATGGGGTTGTCTATTACGCGCTGCCCTTCAAGTTCACGGTGCCCGACCAGCCGGAAGGAAGTGACCCTATCAAGGCGCAGGTTTCGATTGACAATATCGATCGGGAGTATGTGGCGGCTATCCGGAATATGGAATCGGCGGCCTCCTTCACGGTCAAGACAGTCTTTGCCTCTTCCCCGAATGAAGTACAACAGGAATTTCCAGTGCTCAGAATCACCTCGGCAACTTACAACGCAAGTACGATTGACGCTGAACTCGGGCCTGACGACTACCGGGCGGAACCGTGCCCGGCGATGAACTTTTATCCTGCGCTCTTTCCGGGGTTGTTCTGATGCAGTGGCATGAAAAATACATCGGCATCCCGTTTGAAAACGGCGGACGCTCCTTTTTGGGCTGCGATTGCGGCGGGCTGGTTCTGCTCATGCTCAAGACGGAACGGGGCATCCATGCCAAAGATATGCTTGAAGTCTACGAACGGCAGGAGTTGCACACGCGAGACGGTCAAGAGCGGCTTTCCCACATGATTGGAGACTCACTTTCAGAGTGGGTTCTTCTGCCCAAGGGGACTGAACCCAAGCCGTTGGACATGGCCCTATACCGCTACCGTGGGGCCGATTGCCATTGCGCCGCCGTGGTTGATGCCCGGCACATCATACACGTTGAAGAAACGCGGCCTTCCCGGTTGGCCCCCCTCAAAATGCTCGGCACAGGCTATCAACTCGTAGGGATATATCGGCATGTCGCACTTGTATAACCTTCCCGCCATCCCCGAAGCGTTGCCCGTTCTGAAAAAGGACGGGGCGTCTTTACGGCTGCGGCCTTCCCCGATGCGAACGAACGTCATCGACAGCCTCATCCCAAGCGGAACCAGCCTCCTTTTCGGACTGCGCAAGGCTTGCCGGGATGCGGGGATCAGCTACACCACGCTGCGTTATGCCAAGGTGTTCGTCAACGGCGTTCCGGTACCTTATGAAGAGTGGCACTCGACGCTTGTGTGCGAGGGGCAGTTCGTTTCCGTCTGTATTCCTTTGGGAAAGGGCGGGGGAAAGAACCCGCTGGCGACTATCTTACAATTGGTTGTCATTGCTGTTTCCGCCATAGCGACATGGTATGTGGGCGGGGCTGGCGCGGGCTGGTTCGGTATTGAAGCTCTCGGAATGGGGGCCGGAGGGGGAGCCGTAGCGGGTGCCGCCGTCATGATGAGCGGCATGTTGCTTGTAAATGCCATAGCGGGTGTTTCCCAACCCAAGCTTGCCGCCGCCGACAACGAAACCGCCGCTAAAGTCTGGAGCATCGACGGCGCACAGAACCGTGCCGATCCTTACGGCATTGTGCCGCTGGTACTTGGCTTTATCCGATTCGCGCCCCGGTTCGCCGCACAGTATTACACCGTCCTTTCCGGAAACGATCAGTATGTCCGCTATCTGTATGTTGTAAGTATGGGCAACGTGCAGGTATCCGATTTCCGTATCGGAGACACACCGTTCGGAAACTTTCAAGGATCTGAATACCGCATACACCAGAACTGGCAGGGCAGCGGGTTTGCATGGTTCAACCGTGCCGTGTCCGAAGAGTCCATGTCCGTGTTGCTCAAGAACAGCGTGGGGTGGGTAACACGGACGACGAAGGCCGATACCAACCATATCGCCCTGTTCTTTACTTTCAACGGGTTGAAACGCATCGATAAGAAAGGCAATTCATACCCCGTATCCGTTGAACTTGAAGTCAGATACCGCCGCGTGGGGGCTTCCGATTGGATTCCTTATGGGGGGACACGCACGACGGGCGGGGGAACGATAAACCTTTTTCGGAATGCATCCGGCAATTTCAGTATCGGCGTAAATGCCGACGGCTCCCTTTCTGTGAATGGCGGTATGGCGATTGTCACGGGAACTCTTGTTGAAAAAAGAGAAATGATTGCTGATGAGGAGCATACCAGATGGTATGCCGTTTTTACGTATTCCATTGAAAATATACAAAGAGTGAACGGTTTTGCCGGAACGGTTTCTTCTTCAGCAGGAACTATCTCTATCGGAGCCGGAAGCGTTTTTGTCCCATATCTTGTTTTCTCAGGCCAAACGGTTACTACCCAGCGAAAGGGGGTGGAATTTGACGTTCCCGACGGACAGTATGAAGTTTCCGTCCGGCGCGTCACGCCAGATTCAGACAAGGAAACCACCGAGCAGACGGTCATGGACGAGTGTACATGGACGACGCTGCAAAGCTGGCGCAACCGTCCCGCCGTGGTCTATCAGGGCCGTCCGCTTACGCTCATCGAAGTGCAGCTCAAGGCTACGGAACAGCTTTCCGGGAACGTCGACGAATTCAACTGCTATTGCCAGTCCATTGCGCCGATCTGGAACGGGACAAACTGGATAGACCAGCCCACAAACAACCCCGCATCCCTCGCGCTTCTCGTGGCTACATCGCAATGCACGGGTAAACCCGCGTCGTGGGATGAAATGGACATGGATTCCTATGCTGATTTCTATAACTGGTGCCAGCGGTGGGGGTGGGCCTATAATGCCGTCCAAACTTCACGCACCACAGCGGGCGAACTCCAGCACAACATCATGGGAGCCGGGCGAGGCTCTTATGCGCTGATAAACGGGCATGGGGTGGTTTGGGACGATCCGGATGCGCCTGTTGTTGAAATCCTGACTCCTCGGAATACATGGGGGTTTTCAGCAAAGAAGGAATTTTTGACGGAACCCGTGCAGGGTCTTCGTATGCGTTTCTTGAATGAAACTCGGGATTTCCAAGAAGACGAGCGCGTGGTCTATGCTGATGGCTACAATGAGACAAACGCCACCAATGTCATCGAATGGGAACAAGACGGCGTTACCAATCCCGATCTGATTTGGAAACATGGAAGGTTGCGCCTTGCGGAACTGAGGCTACGCCCCGAGGTGTATACGCTCAATGCCGAGGCGGAGTCCCTGACACTGCGCCGGGGTGAGCATGTCCGTTGCCAGCACGATGTTACGTTATGGGGCATCATTTCCGGGCGTGTCGTAAACCGTGCTCTCAATAGTGATGGCAACCTTATTTCCATTGATCTTGATGAGTTTTGCACGATGGAAGCGGGGAAATCCTACGGCATCCGTGTTTCCACTCCCACCAACGTCGACGTGTACTACTCTGTTCAGACTGTTCCCGGCGTATCTCGTACTCTCGCGCTTGCCATGCCTATTCCCGCCACTTCATCGGCTCCGGATATTGGGGATTTGGTATCTTTTGGTATCGCTGGACGTACGGATCAGCTTCTGACCGTTTTAAGCATAACCCCCTCAGAAGGGCTAACGGCTCAAATTACATTCCAAGACGCGGCAACGAATCTTTACGATGCGCTCACCGGGGAAATACCTCCGTGGGATTCGAATATCACGGCCCCCACGCGGTACCAAGCGAATACACCGCCTACGCCTGAACTCACGAATATCGTTTCTGATGAAACCGTACTGACACAACTTGCAGACGGCACACTTTTGCCCCGCATTCTCGTAAACTGGAAGATTGCGGACTCTACTGTGGTGATTGATTCATGGCGCATCATGCACCGTAAGCAAGGAGATTCCGAATGGATCAGCGTACCTGAACGCAATACTGGGCAGACATTCAGCTACATATCCGGCGTGCAAGAAGGGTCTATGTACGAGCTGGCGATCATGGCCATGTCAAACATCGGCGTCATGTCCCAACAATCGCCTGTCGTTCTTCATAAAGTTGTAGGGAAAACGTCTCTTCCTCCCGACATTGAAAACCTTTCGGCAGTTATCGATATACCCGCAGGAATCACTTTGGCATGGGATGAAGTAACCGTCCTTGACCTTTCACATTATGTTGTGACCGGAAGTTTCGGGGGAAAGACTGTTGATAATGCGATAACGCTTGCGGCTCCGAAAAAAACGGGAATGCTTTCTTTTTCCGTTGTTGCCGTGGACACTGGAGGAAGAACATCAAAGAATCCTGCGCAAATAACAATCGAAGTCAAAAGTCCAGCAGTGCCGCACATTGGAGGGGAACTTAGAACCGACGGACTGTATGTGCAATGGCAGGACTGCAAGACCACATGGCCTATCCATCATTACAATATATTTGATATATATAACAATATAAATGAGATAGTGAACTCTACGGCATGGTTGATGCCCCCACGTCCCGAAGGGGATTACACGTTCAAAGTAATCGCTGTGGACATCTTCCAAAACGAATCTCCGGCAGGATACGGGAGCGTTCACGTTGGGCCGATTTATCCGCCCAAGCCCGTCATCACGATAGACAGCACTGATATGGTCATATCGTGGCCTACGGTAGAGTCAGCGTTTCCCATTGAAACATATGAAATTGTTTTTGTTGATGGAACATTCGTAGCCAAGACGAAGGCCACTTCATATCGATTCCCGGCACCAAAGGCAGGGACATGGGAATATCGAGTCCGTGCGATAGACGTAGCGGGGAATGTATCAGGGTGGGGTGAAGCTGCATATGTCGTCACCAAACCAGAGCCTCCGCAGGTGACTGCGGTTCTTGACGGCGAAGGCATCACTGTACGCTGGAAGGCGACGACTAACCTTCTTCCCATCGTCGCGTGGGATTTAGTTCGGCAGTGGGAAGAAACTCGGGATGATGGGGTGATCGTTACCAGAGAGGAAGATTATGGACGTCTTGACATCGATTGTCTGACCGTTCCAGCCGTATCCGTTGGGATGCATTGGTTCATGGTCAGGGCCATAGATAGTGCTGGAAATATTTCAGGATGGGGAGATTGCGATTTCACGGTCATTGCACCGGGGAAAGTGCAGTTCGAAAACTGTGCCACAGTTGACAACAACGTTATGTTGTATTGGACGGAACCGGATAGGATATTTTTCCCCATTCGTGAATACATCTTTTCAGAAATCGATGAGGACGGCTATGATATGGAGATTGGGCGGATTGATGCACTGTTTGCCTCTTCTTTTGAAACCGTTTCAGGAGAATATATCTATGGCATAACCCCTGTTGATGTGGGGGGAAACCGGGGAACAATGTCGTCAATCAAGATGACTGTCAGCCAGCCGCCTGACTTCGTATTCTACCATAACCTTGATTCTCTCTTTAACGGCACGAAGACCAACTTTGTGTTGGACGGGCGCGGCAGCATGATAGGCCCCGTGCCCGATGAGACATGGGAAGAGAACCTTACACGGGCAACACAAGCAGCGGGTAGATCCATCGAAACATGGCAACAGAAGATCGACGAAGGCTTCACTACGTGGATGGCCCCGGCTGCTGCATCCGGAACCTATATCGAAACCGTGGATGTGGGCAAACTCGTACCCTCAACCAAGATTACGGTCACCATCTCCTCCCGCACGTTGAGCGGCAATCCCGCCTTTGCCTGCAAGATCGAGGTGAGCCAAGACAACGCTATATGGCGAACCATTTCTGACAATGCCACGGTCGTTTATGCCACACAGTTCCGCTATGTCCGGTACACCATCACAGCCACGGGCGGCATGACGGCGATCTCGAACATCAACTACTCCCTTGATGTGAAAAGAAAAATGGATTTCGGGCGGATAGATGTAAAGGCAACGGACAACGGTACCGGGTGGATCTCGGAGATAGAGACCCCCATGCTCACGGGCAAGTGGGTCAATTTCAATGTCAATTTTATCGATGTTGAAAGCCTGCCCAAACCTAATATCGTCAATAATGAAGACCTTACCGCGTTTACAGTCTTCGAAGATACAGAAAACCCCAAGGGATTCCGCATATTCGTGAAAGATAAAAATGGCAATCGAGCCGATGGAACTGTGGATTGGGCTGCATATGGCGTCTAAAGGAGTATGACTATGGCTATTTCATGGAGCGCAGCAGTTGCGCTTGCAAACAAAATTGCTTCGGATGTCCCTGCCATCAAAACCATGCTCGACGCGCTGGCGAACATGGATTTCACGGGGATTACTAACCTTCCCGAGAATGCGAAACGGATATTCTCAGTGACGGGCGGCGTGCAGATACAGAAATATGCCTCGAACGCATGGGCAACGGTGGGCAAGCTCATGCACGACGTGGATACCGTGGACGGAAAACACGCGGCGACCGGGACCACCGCGGACACCATCCCCGTGCGCGACGCCAGCGGAAAACTTCCCGGAGATATTACAGGTAATGCAAGTACAGCTTCTAAAGCATCAGATCTTGCCGATAACTATGTTGTACCCGTTGCTAAAGGTGGGACAGAAGCATCAACGGCGGCAGAGGCAAGAAAAAATCTCGGAGTGGTTCTTGGGACGACTTCGGCACCGGGTCTTGTAAAGCCGGACGGGATAACTGCAAAGGTCACAGAAGACGGAACCATCACGGCGAAGGACGTGGCTATTGGGGGGAACCTTGAGGATCTTGCGAGCGCGCGGGGACAGATTGGAGATGCTAAAGAGATGCCAAATCTGGACTTTAATACGCTTACAACTCCGGGAAACTATAGAATAACGGGGAATCCCACTAACGGTCCTTCTTTGCCTCTCAATATCTCCGGAGCTTCCATCGGTTCTCTTATTGTAGCTGGTACTTTGGGACAGAATGGGCGCATCTTTCAGATCATGATATCCGGTAGCACGGTTACGTGGAGGACTATTCAAAATACGACAGGAACGACATGGAGCGCTTGGCAACAGTTGCTTTCAGGAAACAAAGTTGGTGACGGCATTCGCGTCACCAACGGCATCATCTCCGTACCCGAGATGCAGGGCGCGACGGCATCTACCTCCGGGACAAGCGGCCTCGTACCGCCCGCAGCCGCCGGGCAAGCCAACTACGTGCTCTGTGGCGATGGAGAGTGGCGGGACATAGCGACGCTTGGCGCCGCTGCGCAGGCTCGGCTTGCTGAATCTGTAAAAGCGGAAGAAGGGGCTTCATGAATTTCCGAGCGGTTCTGAATATCCGCGCACTGTCTAATATTCGTGATGAAGTGCAATCATCTGCCGAAGTGGTAGATTCGGGGCTCCTGTCATTACGTCTTGATGAACAGTGGGATTTGACGCTCTCCGTGGGGGGCAATCTTGCTTCGGCAGGGGGGACTATGCGTATCGTGCAGGATGTCGCATCGTATGTACGCACATTCCAAGGAGAACTGTACTACGCGCAGCAAGACGGAATACCGTACTTCATGCGTGAGCTTGGGTCCCTCCCTCCCGCCGAGCTCGTGCGGGCGCGCTCGAATGCCCGCGCGCTTGAGGTCCCCGGCGTAGCGCAGGCGAATACGCAGCTTTCCCGGCTTGACCGCCGCGTTTTGACCGGAACAATCCGCATCACCACGGAAACGGGGGAAACCGCAGATGTCACAGTCTAGCATCAATTTTACCGAAAACGGCCCGGTCGTACCCGATACCGCAACCGTCCGGGATGCTGTGGAACAGGACTGGCAGGCAGCCTTTGACAATCGGCTGAACCCGGATCCGGCTACGCCGCAGGGACAGCTCATTGCCTCAGAAACGGCTATCGTGCAGGACAAGAACAGCCAACTTTTGTTCCTCGCGAATATGTTCAACCCCGAGACTGCGGAGGGTATCTATCAAGACGCGCTCGCCAAGATTTACTTTCTGACCAGGCAGCCCGCACGCTCCACGGTCGTCCCCTGTACCTGTACGGGGCTTCCCGGCACCGTCATCCCCGGCATCGGCAGCGAAGCCCCGGCGCTTGCAAAAGATGCGGACGGGAACATTTTGGTTTGTCAGACGGGAGGGACGATCCCCCAATCCGGCAGTATTATCCTTGATTTTGCCTGTCAGGTTCCGGGGCCTATTGAAATCCGGCAGGGAACTGTGACTACGATTGTACGAACCATCCCCGGATGGGACACGATCACCAATGAAGCCGGGATTACTGGGCAAAACGTCGAGAGCCGGGCCGCGTTCGAGTCCCGGCGCTACGCCAGCGTCGCGAAGAACGCCCGGAGCGTTGCCGCCGCCGTCTATGCCAACGTCGGCGATCTGGATGGCGTGCTTGATGTCTGTGTGCGCGAGAACAAAAACAGCGCGCCGCTTGAAGTGCAGGGCGTCACGCTCAAGCCGCACTCAATCTATGTTGCGGTCGTCGGCAGCGCGACGGATAGTGATATTGCTGAGTCAATTTACGCCCGTTGTTCAGCCGGATGTGATTACAACGGCAACACCAGCGTCACTGTGACTGATCCGGTAACCGGAGCGGTCGAGACGGTACTCTTTGAGCGCCCGGAATCGCTCCCGGTGGGCATTCAGGTGACTATCCGCAAAAATGCCTCAATGCCGAGCAACGTCGAAGAACTCATCAAAACTGCCGTTGTCGCCGAATTCTACGGAGAAACCGCCGACGCCTGCGGAAATACGGGTCAGCGCGTTCATATCGGGGATACCGTGTATGCAAGCCGCTTTTATTCAGCCGTGCTCGGAACGGGTGTCACCGACTTGGTGAGTATCGAAATCGCGGCGCCCGTCGGCGAAGGCTCCCCACCAACATGGGGCGACTACATCACCATCAATATAGATGAAGCCCCCACGCTCGTCTCCGATAACGTCACTGTAACTATCATCGAAACGAGGTCGGGCCGTGGATAACTGGCGCGAAACGATACTTTCGCAGTACGACAACTCTGAACGGTTGCTGGCGCTCATCGAATCGATGAATACCGCCATTGAGCCCACGGCTGATATTGCGGCGTTCTATGAGGCCGTCTTTGACCCTGAAACGGCGGTCGGATGGGGGCTTGACGTGTGGGGGCGCATCGTTGCCATTCCGCGTACGCTTGAAGTAGAGGCGACGGACATCAAGCCGTTCGGTTTCTCCGGTTCAAACCTCAGCACCTTTGGGCACGGTCCTTTTGCATATGAGAGCAAATCGAACACGTTCATACTTCAAGATAACACATATCATCTTTTGATCTGGATGAAAGCAGCTTCGAACATCACCGACGGCAGCCTCCTAGATTTGAACAAGATCGTTCATTGGCTTTTCTCGGATCGCGGTCATATTGCCGTCGTGCATGTCGGAACGATGAAAATACGCTACGTTATCGGCTTCAAGCTCCAGCCATACGAGCGTGCGCTTCTCCTGCGCGATGACGTTCCCCCAAAGCCTGCGGGCGTCGGCTATGACGTCTATCAAGTCATCCCGAAACATACCTTCGGTTTCGCCGGATCCGGCGGTCAGAATTTCAACAACGGCGTTTTTCAGCCGTATGGAGGCCCTGTAGATGCCTATTCCCTCGACTCCTAGCATCATGCCCAACGTCTTGGGATATGCAGCGGATACCGTGCAGATCCCTGAGACGACCCCGACAGGTCAAGGTATTCCTTCTTTCCGGGATCTCTTTCCGTTCATCACGCAGGTCGACCCGGACGCGGGCGGCGTCATGGTTGAAAGAGCGTGGATGAACGCGCTTTTCAACTTGCTTGGTCAACACGCCTTTTTCCAACAATCCGGATGCGTCTACCCGTGGCAAGCTACGCTGAACTATATCGCGGGCTCTCATGTCAAAGGAAGTGATGATGTCGAGTACATCGCGTTGCAACCTTCCGGGCCAGATGTATCGGGAACTGGAGCAAAAGACCCTGCACAGCAAGCAAACCGCGCGTACTGGGTTTCGCTTGAATCTTTTGTCTCCGGCGACTTTGTTCCAGATTCGCGGCGGGTCATCGCCGGAACGGGGCTCACTGGCGGCGGGCCGCTCTCTGCTGACGTGACTCTCGCCGCGAAACTGACGAACAGCGTAAGCACGACCGATTCAACGACGGCGGCCTCGGCAACGGCGGATCCAACTTCGACGCCAAGCTGCGCCGCAACTCCACCGACCCTGAAGACATCTTCATCGCACATATCTGCGGAATGGACGCAATGGCGCGCGCACTCCTGAACGCTGCCGCTATCATCGAAGAGTCCCCTATCCCTGCCATGCTCAAGGAGCGTTACGCTTCCTTCGACTCCGGCGAGGGCAAGGCCTTCGAAGAAGGCAAGCTCAGCCTTGAGCAGCTCGTGGACTACGCCAAGAAGAATGGCGAGCCTAAGCAGACCAGCGGCAAGCAGGAACTGTACGAGACTATTCTGAACCTGTACTGCAAGTAGACGCAGTCGAGTTGTTCATATACTCACGGGGCGTAACCCCGTAGAGTTTCTTGAATGCAGTAGCGAAGTTCGCCTGATTCTCGAACCCAACGAGAGCGGCGACTTCGCTAATTGATTGTTTGCCGGACGAGAGAAGCCTCGCCGCCTTGGAAAGACGGGCGTTCCGGATAAAATCGCTGGTGGTCTGGTTGGTGAGCTCCTTGAGTTTGCGGTGCAGATGCACCCTGCTGATTCCCACCTCGCCGGCGAGCTGCTCAATGGTGAGTTCCGGATTGCCCATGTTGGCGTCCAGCACCCTCATCACCCTCTCCAGAAGCCTCTCGTCAGGAGTCTTGATCTCGGGTGTCGAGAGTTTGTCCGCATGGCTCTGATGGCCGGCGAAATTGTTGCGCAGCATGCGGCGCTGCTGGAGGAGATTCAATATAATGGCCTTGAGCAGATTGATGTTGAACGGCTTGGAGATATATGCGTCCGCGCCGGACTTGATGCCGGTGATGTTGTCCTCTTCGCAGGACTTGCCGGTAAGCATCACGAACGGGATGTGATTGAGATTGA
>ERZ779890.3390-NODE-3390-length-14294-cov-2.823232_pt1 | contig 14294 bp, 7 predicted proteins | sample MGYA00511553_ERZ779890 | MGnify/ENA primary metagenome ERZ779890 (study PRJEB29588, sample SAMEA2152064) | human gut metagenome | biome: human gut; feature: human-associated habitat; material: faeces | place: Denmark | collected 2008/2010 ...
GGCGGCGCGTCGTTTTGGTTTACCCGGCCGATAAAATTCGTACAGAGGCAGCGGCCTCACTTTTAAAGAGCATCGAGGAGCCGCCCGAGGGCTTGGTCTTTATTCTCGTTGCCGATGAGATCGATCGCGTCTTACCGACCATTCGTTCCCGGTGCCGATTGATCCGGGCCACGCCTCCGAAGCGCGAAGAGGCGCTTTCTTGGCTTCGCTCACAGAATGTCAAAGATCCCGAACACGCTCTTGAGGTAGCCGGCGGCATGCCGCTTTCGGTCTTTGAAGTCGATGAGCGCTTGATTCTTTCTTCCCAAGAAGAGGAGCGATTCATCGCCCTTTTGCTCAAAGGCAGCAATGCCGATGCCGATGTTGTGTGTTCGTTACTCGGGCGAGATCCGGCGCTCCCGGCCTATGCCGCCTTTATGGCGCGTTGGGCTTGGGATCTGGCCTCGGTGCGGCAGGGGGGACCGGCACGGTATTTCCCGGAAAAAGAAGAGGACATTAAGAAGCTCACGGTCAAGACCGATCCGGCCAAACTTTACATGTGGATTAACAGTGTTCGGGACATCAAACGCGTCAGTTCTCACCCGTTAAATGCGCGAATGACCCTCGAGGCTCTTCTTTTGGCGTATGCTCGCGCCTTGTCTTAGATTGATTACGGAGTAACTCTTATGATTATTGCGCGTACGGTCAGTGACGTTCGCCGTGCCGTCAAGGCATGGCGTAAAGAAGGATTAACCGTCGGCCTTGTGCCGACCATGGGATATTTGCACGAGGGGCACGCCAGTTTAGTCCAAGCCGCGAAAGCCTCCTGCGACCGTGTTGTCGTTTCCGTATTTGTCAATCCCACACAGTTCGGACCCAATGAGGATTTAGAAAGTTACCCGAGAGACTTTGAGCACGATTGCGCACTCCTTGAGGATCTCGGAACGGACTTGGTGTTTCATCCAGAGCCGACGGAACTTTATTTTCCCGACGCCTCGACCTGGGTTGAGGTTCCGTCTTTGGCGCAAAACCTGTGCGCAAAAACACGTCCGACGCATTTTCGAGGCGTGTGCACGGTTGTGAGCAAACTCTTTCATATTGCAGCACCGGATAAGGCGTTTTTCGGACAGAAAGATGCGCAGCAATTGGCCGTTATCCGTCGCATGGTACGCGATTTGAATTTTGATCTGGAAATAGTCGGGTGCCCCATTGTGCGGGAGGCAGACGGATTGGCCAAGTCAAGCCGCAATACGTATTTAAACCCGAAAGAGCGCCAAGCGGCTTTGGTTTTGAACCATTCCCTTAAAAAAGCTTACTCTCTTATTGAGGCCGGAGAAACCGATACGAATAAGCTTCTTGCGGTGATAAAAGAGTGCATTGCCGCGGAACCCTTGGCCAAACTTGACTACGCCGAGGCAGTGGATGCCGACTCGATGAAACCGCTTGCCGCGGTAACCGGCAATGTGCTCTTTGCCATTGCCGTTTACATCGGCAAGACGCGGCTCATTGATAACTTCCTCGTTTCTCGGTAAAGTTATGCCCGCGTAGAAAACAGGGGATAGAAACCATGGATTCTGAAAAACACAAAGTGATTTTCAATTGGGTTGTCCGCCTTGTTTTCTTTTGCATGCTCATGAAGGTTCTTTACGACGTGATTCTTGCCGAGCACGCGTTTTTATCGTAAGGAAGCGGAGCGGCCTCTTAATTCGGAAGTGTGGCAGAGTGGTTGAATGCACCGGTCTTGAAAACCGGCGATGGTTTTCGCCGTCCGTGGGTTCGAATCCCACCGCTTCCGCCATCCATTTTTTCTCTGAAATCTTCTTGATATCCATCCCTTTCTTGGTAGGGGACGGATAATGTGTCCCTTATAGGCGCAGGAAGCAACGTAGAGCTTTCAACCATTTCCTACATTCTGGACCATCAGGATTACACGGAGCTTGCCAAGCAGTATGAGCTGAACATGGTTGATATGCTTGTCTCAGCCGGCGTGGGCGCGTTTATGGGAACCGTCTTTTGGCGTAATCCGGTTGATGTTAAGTACGACCGTGCGCACCAACGTGTTTATGAGCGCTACAAGTCAGACTTGGAAGCCGGTGGAAAATTCTCTCAAGAAGAGATTGAATCACAAGCAAAACTCAACGCGGCTACGGCAGTTTCGTATGCTCGAATGGCCCATATCGCACCGGACCAAGTTGATGACATGGCTGCGAAACTCGTCTGGACTGACGACAGAAAGGCGTTCTCGGTGCCAGAAGAATACGCCGTGCCGATTACGCAGGAGCGCAAGTGGCTATATGGAGACAATGCGATACAGAACCCGGATAAGATGGTTCGGGTTATTCGAATCGATGAGCCGAAAAACAAGGAAGGTGCGAATAACGAAAGTTTGTCAGCGTTGCTCCGTCCTTATAGAGGTAAGGTTGCCGATTCTCAGCTTTTGAACGATGAAACTGGGTGGAAATTCACGATTACGTCAAATGATGCCAGGGAAATTGTTCATGGAATTTCTGAAAGCTCTCAAAACTCTGTTGATCGTCGTGCTAATGCAGCAATATTGCGAAACCTTGTCACTGTTGTGAAAAACACTTTCCTTGCTGAAAGTTACAGAGATATCAAGGCTCAGCAGGGGGCAAAGAGTAAGGATGTGACTCTAAAAGGGATTCATCGTTTCTATGCACCTGTTGTCGTTGGTAATCGAGAATATCTGACGAAAATTACGGTGAAAGACAGGTTTGGCGATGGCGGGAAGGGCATTAGTGGCAAAGAGCGATTGAGTGCGTATCAGATTGTCGGGCTTGAAATACAAGAAGCCCAGTCAGTGACCAGGCTTCGTGCTCCCGAGTCTTTGGCTGATGTTTCGGCGGAGGCGCGACAGAGTCCCAACCTAGAAAAGCCGCGTACACCAAATCGCAAATTCATCGGAGATGAAATCAGTGTACGAGATATGCTCACGGGTGTCAAACGTGACGGAGACGTTTTTTACATCCAAGAGGTTGGTACGGACGGAAAAATAAGGTGGGTTAAAGACGAAACACGGAGAACAAGATTCTCTGAAGGAAAACCAAATAAAAAGGCGCTTGAGGAAAATGGCGGATATTGGAATTCCCCTGATGAATTGCCACAGGTTTTCTATCAGCTCGGCTATCACGGCTTTTTTGATGCCTTTACTTTGGCTCACATCGGAAGTTCACGGACTGTACTTCGCCCTGAGCAGACACACGGCTGAAGACTATGCGCGACGCCTGTTCTCTTGGCTTGACGATGTTCTATTGCTCAAACTTTCTCTCAGCCTGAAAAAAGACAGAGAGGCAACGCCCCTCTTGAGGCATCATTCCTGGGAGCCACTGTTCTGGTGCTGTAGTAAATTTCCCATCTTTTCTACTTCTTTTCCTGTGCAGTTTATGTGATTTTTAACGCAAAGAATATATACAGTATTCATTTTATTGCGCAAATAGTCTTTATTTATCAGCCTTGATTTTCAATACCAGGGTAGGTATTGTTCGCGAAATTCGGCTTCGATTCCAGGACAGTAAGAAACAATCAAACCTTCTTCCTATCTTGTGAAAGTCCAAAAGAAGCCGCCTTTTTTCAACGTTTCACTTCGACACGAAATAGACTATCCATGAACAAAACCTACAAAGTCATCTTTTCGAAAGTTCGCGGCGCCCTGATGGTGTGCAATGAAATCACATCCTCGGTACAAAAGAAGGGCGTTAAGCTAGTGCTTCTTTCCTCAGGATTGCTTTTAACGTCTTTTGCAATTGCGAATCAGATTACTGTTTCTTCTGAAGAAGCTAAATTAATTCTCGTAGGCGATGGTGCTACACAGCAAACTGCACAAATTACTGGCTAGTTTGAAAAAGGCGTGCAAACAACAGGAACTGGAAAAGTTTCGTTCACTACTGGCGAAACTCAAGATTTGCCCGAGACTACATACGATTATTTTAAAACCGTTAATCTTACTAACGTCAGACTACAAACGTATCCGACTGCCCCTGACCTTGGATTCGCAATCCTAACCGGAATTGAAACACTTAGTTTGAATGGTTCAAATCTGCAGGTTATCTCTACTCAATCTTCAAACAAATCTCTTGTTTCAGCAGCATCCCTTTCTACACAGGGTGGCACAAACGCAATTTGGGTTGGATCAAGCCACCTAGGCAATGGGGATTTTAAGTTGGGAGGAGAGTCAGCTCCGGTTGGCACTCTTACCCTGAATGGGAAATTTGACACATTAGGGGTTGGAAATGACAGCAGTACGATGGAATTAAACGTCGTACAAGCCAACATCAACTCTAGTAAATCAGCGACATTTACTGGGCGCAAGGGTAGCGAGGAAAACAATGAAAATAAGCAGATCATTCATTTAAATGCTACAGAATTGAATATAGGAACACCGAACCTGGCGCTAGAGCACACTCTGTTCTTCTCAACAGGCTCTGTTACGTTTACAGGCGATAATCAAACCCTTAAATTTACGGGTAAATCTTCGATTCATGGATATCAAGGAGTGAAGGCGCAAAATATCCTGAAGGTAGAAGTGACAGAGCTCGCAGATGCAACGATATTTGGTTCTTCCGCAACAAGCCTTGATAAGTTAACGATTACTAATAAGGGGAATCTCACAATCACCGCCCACGGGGGAGCGGTCAATGTCGATGAACTAAACCAGACGGGCAGTGCAACTTCGACATTTAGCGGGAACATTAAGATATCTGAGGTAGTCGATGGTTTTTCCGGGAAGGTAAAAATCTCAGACACAGTTGGTGGTATCACCACATCATCCCTGACAATTAAGAGCGCGGCTGCCAACAAAATTAAGTCAAACCTCAATATGGGGCAGGGCAATTTATCTGATGAAACCAAAACGAATAAGCTCGTTATCAACGATGCAACGGGGACTCCCTACGAATTTGACAAAATCAGAGCTGTTGACGGTACCGGCAACAGTTTTGTGACTGTTGAAGGAATCGTAAAGACCACCGAACTCTCTTCAAATGACTACCACATTCTGAAATCCGCTCAAGGTTTGGCATCGACCACCGAGAACGCCTCTCTTACGATTGATTACGGCGCAAGGGAAGTTGCTGTGACAGGGCTTGGGAACAAGGACAAATCTTCCCTTGACGCCAAAGGAATCAATTTAAAGAGTGGAACTTTAAAATTAGGAAATGGCTCGGACGATTCCACGTTCGGTACAGAAAATGTTCCGGTTGATTTTGAAATGTCCGGCTCATCTAAATTGAATGTTCTCGGAGATACCGTTCATTTCGGTTCCTATAAACAAAGCGAAACTTCCGAGACAAAGATTGACAGTGGAGCAGGGACTTTTAACGTTCATGGTAACGCCACACTCGCCGGTAAATCTTTCACGAATGCCAACACCGCTGACGGCAATGCTCCCGGTGCTCTGTTTCATTCAAGTCTGACCGTTTCGAACGGTGAATTTAAGACGGCTTCCGGCGGCACTACAACCGTTTCCGGTACCTTCAAGCAAGAAGGGGCCGGTAAGACAATTGTCGATAGCGGAGGTACGCTCAACTTAAACGGCGGAGCAGAAATTGCAGCGAACACTTTCAGTAATGCCGGCACGACCAACTCTGCGCAAGGAAAAGAAATGAAGGTATCCGGAGGCACGTTCCAAACTGCGTCCACGGGTACCACGAACGTAAACGGCCAACTTAATCAAACAGCTGGGAAAACCGAGATTCTGTCGGGCGGTAAGCTTAATGTCCGAGGCGAAACAACGCTTTCAGGCGGCGAAATGAATATGGCCGGTACTGCCGACATTAAAAAGTATCCCTTTCCGGAGGTCAACTCGTTTCATCCGGAACAACCACAGTTGCAGCCTTAAATCAGACGACAGATACGGCCGCCCTCCAAATCAAAAGCGGTACTCTGACGGCAGCCTCTGCGGCGTTGAGAAAAGCAGAACTTAACGGGGGAAAACTTAGCGTAACGACAGCCGACCTTTCTGCTGCCGATATTCATTTCAAAAACGGTTCCGAAGTAGAGATTGCCGGTCTTGAGACGGGTACGACTTCTCTAGGCAAGATTACCGTTGATGATGACAACGCGACAAACGGTGTAACGGGTAAGTTCGTTTACAACGGCACACGCGATGGCAAGATTGATTCCCTTTCTTTAGGGGGTAAAGATGCATTGGAGTTCTCTGCAAGAAACGCAAAACTTGACTTGGATGCTATGCACTTTAAATCCGAAGAAGACTCCGTCTTAACTTGGGATGTTAAGGAAACCACTGTTACCGGTACCGGAGAGAACTTTAAAGGAAAAATGAATCTTGCCGATGTCGGAGCGAAAACCTCCGGTTCGACACTCAATATGTCATCGCAAACCTTCGATGCGATGTTCGGTCAGGGAAAAGGAAAGCTAAATCTAGGAGCTAACGGAACAAATATTCCGCAGGTTCGCAACGTTCTGAATGTCACCGATGGAATATTGAATCTCACGGACAGTTCGAATTCAACAGGAAGCCTTGTTTCTGGTGAGGGACTAATTAACGCTAACTCAGGAATCACTCTCGGCGCTCAGTATGCAGGGAAATCGGAGCTTCAGACAACAGGTAAGTTGTCCGTTGGGGACGATGCCGGCAATTTCACACTCGGCCCAGATTCCGTGGTTTCTGCGGGCGGATTGGCTGTAACTCAAGCAAATCCTGCCGGCACACTCACGGTTAACGGGACTCTTAACCTGACCGGAGGGGAGTCTGACATCGGGGGAACCGCCATCGCTGTTGCTCCCTCCGCTCCCGGCAAGGGACTTAACCTTAACGGTTCGACGGCAAAATTAACGACAACGGGCAAGGTCACTGCGACCGGTACCGATGCCCTTAAAGTCAATGGTGCCGAGATGACAGTCGGCGCCCTTGAAGCGAATGCCGGCAGTACTTCAGTCACGAATAATGGCAAGTTGACGGTTAACGGAACACTTAAGGCCACAGGCAATGACGCAATCACCGTTTCCGGTACGGGCAGCGAACTCATTGCAAACGGTGATCTTGACCTTTCGGGAAGCACGGATAAAAGTGTGATCGAAATCTCCGGAAGCGCTTCGATGACAGCGAAGGCCGGGAAGATTCTGACAAAGCGCGAAGACGGAATCATTGCCTCCAGTGTGGGCGGAATGATCGGCGTTACGGATAGCAGTGTCGGCTATGTAAATCTTGACGGAATAGCTGATTGGATTAGTAATAATTTCAGCGATGATGCAGAAACAAGAAAGAAAAAAGTTTCGCTTGACCAAGTCTCCCAGATTATGGGAGCTCTCAACGGGAACGGAAAAGACTCAAGACTTCTCTTGAAGTTAGGGGATGCTTTTAACTGGTCGGACTACGAAATTGATTTCGGTGAAGCTAATCCGATTGACTACGATAAATTCAAATTGGTCAATGGCGTTGCTGCCTCAGACAAAGATATTGTCAATGTTAATGGCAACGTCACCGGAACTAATAGTTGGAAGAGTGCAAAGCTTAAGCAAGGCGAGGGGAAACTCAAGATCGGTTCTCTCGGAGGAAGCAACAATTCCTCTGACGATGACGTCAGTGGCAATTTGACGCTCAATCATCCGAGTGACGGAATATTTGTAAAAAACTCTTCAGGCGCAGTCGCCGATGTTGAACTAATCGGTTCTGCAAAGTCCGGAGATTTGGAATCAACGCTAAAACTGATTGGAAACGGTCAAGTCGGTTCAGTCACGGGAAGCGGCAACAGTGCCAACACGAAACTCTTTCTTTCCGGAGAAGGGACAAACCGGGCGACTATTGCGACAAAGAATCTCGGAACTGACAACAACGCCCTCGGTGTCGTGGCGCTCGATAACGCAAAGGGTACTGTAACCGGTGGCGTCGTTGCAGGAACACTCGAACTGAACAACTCGGAGATGGATCTTTCCGGCGCTCTTAAAACCAGGGCGCTCGAAAACACGAATAACACCGACAGAAATCGCACCGGTGATGTGAAAGTAACCGGGCAAAGTTCGTTAAACCTTGCCTCAGCCGACATCGGCGGTTCTTTGACGATTGATGCAAACTCGTCCTTTAAGACCAAAGATAACGGCAGCGTTTCTGTCAAAGGAGCAACTCTAGTTGACGGTGCCGGCTCATCTTACGCAGCAAGCGGTGACTCAAACATGGGCGATGTTACGGTCAAAAACGGCGCAACCTTCGGCTATGACGCAGAGGGACATCCCGTTGGCGGAAAACTTAAAACTATGAACGGGTCAGTTACCGTTTCTTCCGAGAACGACAACAACCGCTCCCGATTATACGCCTCTGAACTGGACATTGACAAATCTCTTTCGGTTAAGGCCGGTGATGTCGATACACACGGTCCCTTGACAGTCAAAGGGAATAGTTCTTTCACAAGCGGCGCAAAAGTTACCGCCCGAGACAATGCTTCTCTAGGCAGTCTTGATGTGAAAGAGGGATCTTCCTTTGATATCGGTCACAATATGTTGAAGGTACTCAAGAATCCAGTGGATAACACCACTGCGACCTCGGGCGATGTAAACGTGTCCGATCCGACTTCCTCTGTCAGTGCAGGTTCGGCTGAGATTGCAGGGAATCTGACTGTTAAGAATAACGGCTCCTTTATGACGTCCCAAGGTCAAACTTCAACCGGTAATACTTCCGTTGATGGTTCTGTCACGCTTGAGAACAAGGGTATCGTCCAAGTCGCCGGCGACTTTAAAGCAGGCGGAAAACTTGCGTTATCGAAAGAATCTAACTTTAGTGTCGACGGGAAAGCCGAGATGACAGGCCTTATTGTGGACACTTCTAATGTAAGTGTCGGAGATAGTCTTACGGTCGACACGACTGACGAGGTTCTTGTGAAAAACGGCGGAGCCCTTTCGGCAGGGAATGCTCTTTTGAATGAGGTTAAAGTCGAAAACAACCCGGAAAACGCAATTAAGACGAATAAGCTTTCCTTCGGTAAGGAAGGTGGCTTAGGAACCCGCATTAAGAAACTTTATCTTGCCGGAAATACCGAACTCACGTTTAACACCTCGTCCGATTCGAGTACGGATGCCAGCGTGAACGTTGTTAACGACCTCACGGTTGCTTCGGGAGTCAATGCCACGATTAACGGCATTGCAGCGCAATACGGCGCAATTACGGTGAACGGAAATCTTGACGCTCAAAAGATCGTCCTTACGGCAACTCAAGAGACCGGGCCCGGAACCTTGGATGTAGCAGGGAATTCGGAAACTCCGGCTTTAGCCCGATTCGGTGAGTTGGACCTAACCGGTGCTGCTTCCGGTTCTATCAAAAAAGGTCTTCTTGCTGTCGGAGGTCAGGAAGCCTTAGATGCGAACATAGAGAGTCTTAGAGAGGAGGCCAAGGCAGCTCTAAAGAGTGCCAAGCAAACGGATGTGGACGTTTCGTCTATCCTTTACATCAATAGCGCTTTGTCGGCGCCGAACGGCACCCTGACGGTCGGTGATACAACCGGCATGCAATTTGGCGACAACACTTTCGGCATCGGAACAGGTGGCTTCATGATTCTCGATCGCGGTGCTATGGACGAACCGGTAATCGAAAACGGCAAGACCAAGTACACCGCGCAACTGACCGGCAACATTGTCAATAACGGCAAGATGATGTTCAAGAATGTGAAAATCTCCGGCGGTACTGTGATTACCTTGGCTGACGGCAATCACACTGTCAGCGGGGATGACGCGAACTTCCTTTCCGGAAACTTCCTGTACGACGCAAGACTGGCCGGCAATAACCTGATATTTACGATGTCGGAAACCGGTGCGGCGATTATCGGTGGATCGCTTTCCGAATCCTTGCAAGAGACGGTGATGAATCTGGCGGAAGGCGACGGATTTGATTCTTCTCGTCGAGACGGTGCCGGTTGGATTGCTTCCGTGATGGAAGACGTCACCGGTGACGGCAATCGCACCCCCGAACAAATCGGGCGTGATTTCGGTTCTGCTCTTGAGTCCGTATCGAGAATGACAGCGCAGTCCGGTACGTTCCTTGTGACGGACACGGTCAAGCACGTTGCTGCCGGTTCTGTTGAGGAACGCCTCGGCTTTAGTTCGGCAATCGGGACAAGCGTTGCAACGGAAGAAACCTTCGGTCGCACCCTTTGGGCTACTCCGCTATATAACAAGACCAAGGCCGACGCCTTTAAGGCCGGAAAATTCACGTCCGGGTCGGATGTGGATTTGTACGGTATTACGGTCGGAGCGGACGTTGTCGTTCGGGATGACACGCGCTTAGGTGCGGCGCTCTACGCCGGTTCCGGAAAGGCCGATTCTCGAGGAAGCTTGGCGACGACCAAGAACGACTTTGACTTCTACGGCGCCGCCTTGTACTTCGGTCACAGCACCGGAGCCTGGTCGTTCATGGGAGATCTGGGCTTCGGCTATGTCACCAACGACGTTAAACAGACCAATCACGGTCTCGTGAAGTCCGACATGGATTCGACCGTCTTTACGGCAGGTCTTAAAGCCAAGTACGCCTTTGATGTCGCCGGCATGCAGGTTGCTCCTTTTGCAGGACTGCGATTGAATCACGTCAATTCGAAGAACTACAGCGCGAAGACGAACGCACAAGGGACGATTCTCAATTCGCACGGGACGGCTAAGACCTATGCGGAAGTACCTCTCGGAGTTCAGTTGTCGCGCGACTTTATGACACAGACCGGCTGGACGATCAAGCCTGCCCTCGATCTTGCGGTCACCCCGGTTGTGGGTTCGAAGAACCTGACCGAGACGATTCGCTTTACGGGAGTCAGTCAGGATGTAACGACCTCGTCGGAAGTTCTCGACCGCATGCGCTACTCGGCTGCGCTCGGAGTCTCCGGCGGCAAGGACAAGGTCGGTTTCGGTGTGTCGGTCGGCTACAGCGGATCGAAGAACACCGACGCCTTTGCCGTCAAAGCCAACGTGCGTTGGACGTTCTAGCAACCTAAGGCAGTCTTCTTGAAAAGAGGACTGCCGGTACTGTTCCTGATAAGGCCCTGAGTCGCAGATTCGGGGCTTTATTGTCCTCGGCAGGGATGAGATTGATCACCTCTTCAAGTCGCTTTAAACCCGTGGTATCCCCTGGAGAGACAGACTAAAGTGGTTTAAGGTCAATGCTTTAACGAAGCAAGCACCACGCCGTCTGCACGGTCCTTTTAAAGAGTCTTTGATTGATTAAGAGTCAAAGAGGAGAAAAGAGAATCCTATCGCAACAGAGAACCGGAGGTTTCTTGCAGGGTGCATACCTTTTGAGGGTAGAGGAATCTTCAGAACCGCAACGACCGTCTGGGAATACCGGCAGTCTCAGGGAAGACAGGCAGGGATTTTCGGCCGGACTCACGGATGGCTCAGACGATTTCTCGTAAAAGACGAATTACGTCACTAAGGTCTCGAGACCATGGGAGGCTTCCGACACATACGGGATTATTCTTTCTGAGAACGGTTGAAATCTACTCGAGTCCTTCCCGGGAGTTCACAGACTTACGTCAGTCAAGAGTCGTGGGGAATACCCTAACGGCTTGGAAATAATCTCCGAAGTTCAAATAGAATGTTTATGCGTTCCGTGATTCATCCCAATCGGGAGGATATGGGAAGCACACAAAAGCCCCTCTCTCAGGGTCAACTATAGCGACTGACCGGCAATTCTTCACGTGCCGAGTTGCCGTCAAGTCTGTCAAAGGAGCTTTTCTTATGTTTGAAGTTCTACTGACCCTCGCGGTGATTGCAATCGTCGCCTGGAGTATCTTCCAAAACTACTACCCGCCCACCGTACTTTTGCTCGCAGGACTCGTCTTTCTAGCGGTCGCAGCATTTATGGGCGTGGACCCCGTGGCCGCAAAAAAATCCACACAGTTTTTGGGATTTGATTTTGCACAGGCGTTTGCCGAGCAGATGAAGACGAGGCTCCCGGGGCTCGGGCTTAACATCATGTGGATTGCCGGTTTCTCGTACTACATGGACAAAATCGGTGCCTCAAAGGCCCTGGTTAAAGCGTGTGTCCGTCCGCTTTCGGCAATTCGGTCACCTTACGTGCTGTTGGCCGTCACCTATGTAATCGGTCAATTCATGGCGCTTTTTATTAACTCGGCGGTCGGCCTCGGACTCCTTCTGATGGCTTCGATTTTCCCGCTTCTGGTGGAACTCGGAGTCTCTCGGACGTCCGCTGCGGCCGTTATCGGTTCGACGTGCTGCTTGGATTTAGGACCTTCCTCGTCAAATGCCATGCGTGCGGCCGATCTATTAAACACCGATGTCGTCACATACTTTGTGCATAACCAAATTCCCGTGGCACTCTGTGTGATTGCTACGGTGGCAGTCGGGCACTTCTTCGTTCAGCGGTGGTTTGACCTGCGTGACGGTCAGACTGCGAACGCCGGAAGCAATTCTCAAGAAAAGCAAGATGTCAGCAAAGCCTTCGAAGGAGCAGGCCCCGCTTACTACGCGATTTTGCCGATGCTTCCGTTATTCCTGCTCATCGTGTTTTCGCCCATGGTTTATGCCGGCGTGAAATTGTCTCTTCAGACAGCCATCATCATTTCCATTCTGATTGCGTTTGCGGTCGACCTTGTCACGCACATGAAAGTCAAGGATGTGATTGCGCGCACAAAAGCAGTCTACGAGGGCATGGGAAAGGTCTTTACATCCACGGTGGCTTTAATTTGCTGCGCAGAACTCTTTGCTCTCGGAATGACCAAGGTCGGCGGCATTTCACTCATGATTAAAGCGGCGGCCTCGATGGAATCGGCCGGAATCTGGGTCATGCTCTTTGTGATGATCGGCATTATGGTCATTGCCACACTTGTTACCGGGTCGGGTAACGCCGCTTTCTTCGCTTTTTCTCCGTTACTGCCCGAAGCGGCTGCTTCGGTCGGTATGAATGCAGCCATTCTTGCGGTTCCGGTTCAGCTTTCGGCCGGTATCGCGCGCACGATGTGCCCGATTGCCGGTGTCATGATTGCTGTTTCGAGTATCGCCGGTATTACGCCCTTCCAAATCGTACGTCGGACGATTCCCGTGATGGCCATGGCGCTTGTCGTGAACGTTGCCGCTTCGGCGATCTTCCTCTGATTTAACTACACGGCGGCATTCCGATCTCGGAGTGCCGCAAGGAGTCCAACATGAAACACGCTACCTTGATTCGCCATGCTCACGTTTTTGCTCCCGAGGATTTAGGGCAACGCGATGTGCTGATGGTTAACGGACGCTTTCTTGCTGTCGAGCCGGATTTATCTGTGACACTACCTGAGATGGAGACGATTGACGCCGAGGGAAAAATCCTCACTCCGGGGTTCTTCGATCAACATATTCACGTCACAGGCGGCGGCGGGGAAGGCGGTCCCGTATCGCGTACTCCGGAACTTAATCTTTCCGAGCTTGTCGCCTGCGGGACAACCGATGTCGTCGGTGTCTCGGGAACGGATTTTATTTCCCGCTCAATTGAAAACCTTTTAGCCAAGATTCGGGCTTTGTCCGAAGAGGGCGTGAGCACGTGGATGTACACGAGCAACTACCGCTACCCTCCGACTACATTAAGTGGGGAGGTTTCTAAAGATATCTTTATGGTCCCCGAATGCCTCGGCGTAAAAATTGCCATCGGGGACCACCGCAGTTCCTTCCCGACGCAAGATGAGCTTCTTCACCTGCTCTCGGATATTCGCCTTGCAGGCATGATTTCCGGCAAGATCGGCGTCTTACACATTCATTCCGGTGATATTCCCGGGGCTTTCGATATGTATCGCGACATTGTGGCTCGGGGCTTTCCGATTAAACACATCCGTCCGACTCATTGTGCTCGTGCTCGTCATGTGTTCGACGGTGCCCTGCAATTTGCCCGAGACGGAGGCTACATTGACATAACGACCGGGGGATCTTGCTGCTTTGAAAAAGGACCGGCTCAGGCTTTCGTCGAGGCACTTGACAGCGGAGCGGATCCGAAACACATTACAATGTCCTCGGACGGACATGGATCAAAGCCCCGTTTTGATGAAAAGGGCAACATGATCGGACTTGCCGTTTGCGGAATCGAATGCAATCTCACGACTGTCCGAGAATTGGTCGAAACCTACAACATGGAGATTCCGACGGCTTTGGGATTTATTACCCGAAACGTCGCTGATTCGCATGGGCTTAAAGATCACGGGCGCGTGGGAGCTGGCGCTGTTGCCAACGCGTTACTTTTTGATGAGGACTTTAAGCTGACGGACGTCTTTGCCAAAGGGCGTTCCATGATGCGCTCGGGCGAGATTCTCGTCAAGGGAGTTTTTGAAACCTAGACCTTTTGAAAAATCTGAATACGCATCGACCGACTCCTTATCGGGAGT
>ERZ779890.3392-NODE-3392-length-14287-cov-2.404019_pt1 | contig 14287 bp, 14 predicted proteins | sample MGYA00511553_ERZ779890 | MGnify/ENA primary metagenome ERZ779890 (study PRJEB29588, sample SAMEA2152064) | human gut metagenome | biome: human gut; feature: human-associated habitat; material: faeces | place: Denmark | collected 2008/2010 ...
GTCTGTACTGCCCGTGCGCCACGGCTGCGGGGTAATATAGGTGTCAACCGTGGTATTAAAGGTTGTTTCCGTTTCAAGGTTTATTGCCTTATACGCAACATCCCCAACGGTTACATCCTCAATGCTTACAATTTTTGTAATATCGCAAACATCGTAAGCGGTTGCTTTTGCTCTATCATTGGCGGTGCCGAGTGATACGCAGCTGCCAACCACAAAAAATGCGGCGTTTGCGGCAGTCAGTAAAACACGGGTTACTCCGTTTTCAGCAACAGCCGCTTTGTACGAGGTGTAATAACTGCGGCAGCCCGCCATTACCTGCACAGAGCCAAGCACAGCGTACTTAATCTCAAGCATAAGTTGCACAAAGGAAATATCGCAAAGGCTGGAGCCACAATACTGCGCGCCCCACTCACGCCACTTTGCAATTTGCCCATCGTGGCTGATTGATGTTGATCCGGTAGATCCGCTGCGTAAAGTTGCGGGCTGAACGCCGGAAACGCTGGAAAGCACTCCCGCTGAATTGTAGCCGGCTGCATACTTTGCGTGAACAACGAAAGCACGGATCGTATTATCGGATGCACGCACAGCCTCTGGCAGAGGCTCAAAGCCGGCCGCCTCGGTTGCTCTGTATTCAACCTTTTTGGTTGTTTCGGTTGATGTACGGCGTACCCAACCCGTCATTTGCATAACGCCTACAAGGGAGCTTGCAGGTGCGGCAGAAAAGACGCCGTAAATATCTTTAATTGCAACAATAGTGGGATCAAGTGTTGTGCCGTCAATGGTATAATTTACATCAAAGCACGCAAACAGGGGGAGTTCTGCATAATCATCCGTGCCGGGTGCCGCTTTTGTAGACGGTGTGCAGGTAAGCTCTGCGTTTGCATCCTGTTTTTCACCGATGGTGGAGTTGCTGCTTGTAAATTTATAAAATTGTGATGTGTATGTGCCGCTTACCGCTTTTGCAGCCGCAGTAAAGAAACGGTTGCAAATATTGGTGAGGCTGTCATAGTCCGCATTTGCCTCCACAAACGCCTTGAGGGCGCTTTTTACACCAAACTGTGTAATAAGGCTTGGAATAATAAAAAGGTCATTTGCGCCATTTCCACGCACATCATTGATAGGTAAACGGTAGAGAGCCTGCTGCCCACTGCCGTTGTCCTGGATGCCGAGCACATACGCATCTTTGCTTACGCTGCTCGGTACCGGCTTTTGTGTTACCGGAATTGTATTAGCCATTTTTTATACCTCCTTATGGTCTGTTAAATAGTTCCTCTGTTCATCACGGAGGATCCTGTTGCGTTCGTCCGTCAGCAGTTCATAACCGGCGGGCGGTACGACCACCACATCCTTGCCGCTGTGCAGCATAAGGAGGGTGATCGGGTTGTTGTCAAGAGGTCTGGAAATTCGTGCCGCTACATTCATACAGCATCACCCCTCAATCAAAAGCACCCAGGTGCGCTCATTTGAAAGCACATAAACGGATGCGGCGCCGCCGTCTGCACTCGGTACAATAGCCGTACTGCCGGGGCGTGGTCTGTCGAGTGCCTCGGAATTAGCACCCGTTGGCAGGTTTTCTACATCAGCGACAGACGAGCACACAAACTCTGTATAAATGCCGTGCTTATCGTCAATGTAGTGGTTGCCCTGTTTAAGCATCGTAAACATTCTTTTTTGGCCCTCCTTTTATAAAATTGCAAAATAGCAGTAGGTCATACCGCTATTATTTTGCTGGGTGTATTCGTTTGCGGAGCTGTACCAGCTTACGGAGTTACCATCCCAGCTAAAATAAAGCTGCCCCCAGCTACCGCTCACATCATCCATAATGCCGCCCGCACGGCTGCTTGCAATACCTCTTACGGCAATAAAGCCGCCGTACTGTCCGTTTGTGGTGTTAGTGGCCGGCATAACTACAAGCAATTTGGGCGGTGCCGTAAAGGTCAAAGTTTTTTTGCTGCTTGTTCCATAGCTGCCGGTGCCCGTATAAGTACCGGTTACTATTTTACCGAGGCCACCATTTACCCCCGTAAGCGCGGTAGCCAGTCTGGTAAGGCTTGTTTGCCCGGTGCCGCCATACATAACTGGTAATACACCACTCTCCGGGTTGTTAGTACCGTTTGAATATAGAGCACCGCTCCAGTTGAGGGCAAGGAGCCTTGTGCTGTTATTCCCGATAAGCAGCGCGCCATTTGTCGGGTTAGATATTCCGGTACCACCACGCAAAGGCGATAATATACCGGCGTTAATATCTTGGGCATTGTGCGTATGGGTTTTGGCCGCAGCGCCTACCTGCGCCGCCGTGGTATTGTGCGGGTTGTTTCTGCTGTTCAAGTGGTCTATTAGCTTACTGATCGCTAACTTGATTTTGCCAAACAGCGTGCTGTTTTTCTCGCCGCTTGAAATATTTACAAGGGCAGTTGCCTCCGTAAAGTTTTGCACCTGGTCGCTCGGTGCAAGGTTTGGTACATTGCCAAGCCCCACCTGCTGCTTTGTAACGCCGTGCGGGTTTGCGTTATCGGCAGTATGTTTGTCAAAGTCCTCTTTGGAGGCGTACACCAAGGAGCTGCTGATCGCTGCTGAAACATTCTCGGCATCGCCTATGAATATAAGGGCATCAAATTGCATTTCAAGGATGCGGTTGCCCTTATCCGGCACATAGTCTGCGGAGCTTTCATCCTCATTACCGAGAGCGTACAAAATCTCTTTTGTGTCATCGTCCGGATCCTTGGCATAAAAGCCCGCCTCCGTGATATGAAAGCCGCTTGTAATGGAGCCGTTAGTAAACTGTGCCGTAAGCGTTACATATTCTGTGCCAACTACAATTTTGGAAAGCTCAACGGTGATAATCGGGTTTGCAAGCCCCGTTGCCTCGGATGGATCTTGTGCAATACCGTTGCCGAGCTGAATTTTTGTAAAAGTAATGGTTTCACCCGCCAAAGCCCTTAACAAAAGGTTTTTGCCGGATGCGGTAAGTTTAGGTACCATTTGTGTTTACCTCCTCATAAAATACTTTGTTTTCTGCCTCCTCCATAAGCACCTTGCTGTTTTCGTCTGCAAGCAGGTTTATGTTATCCATATCCCCCTCCTCCGTGGTAAGCGTTTGCTTAATCGAGTGGCGAAAAGCCGAGCCGGTGTAGTGCGGTATTTTGATTTTTGATAGCAGTATCAAAGGATCAATAAGCACATTTGCGGCAACATACCGGCGCATATCGTCCAATATGTGCAGGTAGTCAACCGATACCGGCAGCGATACCCGGAGGGTGTAGTCATTTATGGTGGGCAGGGGGTTGCTTTCACCGCAGGAGGTTTTGAGCCAATTCACAAGCCAGTTGTAAGTATAAACAACGCCATAGGTCCAGGCGGTTTTTAACCGCTGTTTTCTGTCCTCCAGCGTGTCAGTGGCAAGCGGTACGATGTTGAGCTCTTTTTCCCAAACCGTAACGCCCGCCTCCGTGGCCGTGTCTATGAATTGGTTATCCATAACGAGGTTTAAGGCATCCCACGCCGCCTCAATTTCCGGCTGCTGCGCACCCGTAATGGCGGCAAATTCCATAACGCTTTGCAGCACCGGCGGGAGGTAATCAATCAGCTTTCTGTCAAGCATTTACCACACCCCCGGATGCAAGCACGGGTATGTTATCCTCGCCCAGCGTTATGTTTTTGGTGTCATTGTTGAGCTTGGTGCTGCCTATATCGGCAATGTAAGCAGAGCACTCCGACAAAATACGGCTTTCAATCTGGGATATACGCACGATCAAGGTGCCGCCCTTTTCCCAAGCCTCGGCCATTTCGTCAAAATACTTACGCACCGTGGTATTTACCGCCGCTTTGGCATCATTCCAGGTGTAACCCGTTGCAAAGGTCAAGTGCGTGCTTACCGCAATGGTGGTGGGCGTGATGCCCTCAACCTTTACGATATGCCCAATAGGCGCAAGCCCCAAGCCCTCGCCGGCGTTCTGTGTCGGATCAATAGCGGTTTGAACAATATCTATAAGCTCATCGGAGGGGGCAGCGTTGTTTGCTGCCATAATAACGAGCTTAACCGTGCCGCCAACCGTCAGCTTTTTGTTGAGGGCGGCGGTATATACACTTGTAAGCCACGCCTTTGCCTCTGCATTGCTTATAGAGCCGATTATGCCGTTGTACCAGTTTGTAACATTGGCGGAGGGAATAAGCCCGGAGGGCGGCGTGTCTGCGTTCCACACGGGGTGTACCTTTACAGCAGCCACTCCATCAATGCCAAGCACTTTTGCCTTGTAGTCAGCTTGGTTGCCGCCAAAGGCTTGGCTCTGTACGGCATCAAGGATCCGCTGTCTAAATACCTCGGTTTCCTCCTCGTCATCACCGGGAATAAGCAGCTCAACCAGCTTTGCGGATGCAAGCCCGGCAATGTACTCAATGGGGATAAGATCCCCGGAGCAATCGTTTGCCGCTGATCCCGGCGTTTCACAGGTTACTTTGTGACTCAATCCTGTTTCTGTGTCCTCGCCTGTCATCCGCTCGGTTACAATAAAGTTTAATTCCTCGCAGGAAAAACGGGCACCAACAGGCACCTCAATGTTAAACTCTGCACGGAACACGGCAGCGCTTGCTGCCTTTGGTGAAAGTCCACGATCCTTTGCTCTTTCAATGAGGTATTCACGGGGGGCTGTGGAAATGTAAGTTGCCGTAAAAACAAAGTCAAGGCCAATGTAGAGCTGTGCAAGCTCTGCCATAGACGGAGCCACACCGTTATACACCATAGAACCCTCCCTTTTGTCAAAGGTTGGGCTTACCCTTGCCATCGCATTTGCAAGTAAATTTTCGTAGGTTTGATCCTCAAAAAGGCTCATACATCCGCCTCCTTTTTGGTTTCTATATCGCCGTAAATTGAGTGCACCGTAAAGGTTACAACAAGTGCCTTTTTGGTGCTTTCAAATTCCCAGCCGTCCACGCTGTTTATGCGATCGTCCTGGGTTAGTGCCTCGGTAATACGGCGCTTTACCTCGGACATAACAAAATCTTTTGGTTGGCCTATAAGGTCAACCAGCTCCACTCCGTAATCATAGGAGTAAATGGGGTACTGGTAACGCTCCACCGAAAGAATTAAATACACCGCTTGCAGCAGTGCATCCGCATCCTCGGTAATGCCCTTAACTCGCCCCCGGCTTATATCCAGCTTGTAGGTATGGCTGGGTTGCTGTTCCATTGCAAACTCAATGAGATCAAGGTCATCACCGGTCTGTGGTAAAAATGAATTATCAGCCATTTGGTGCCTCCAATCTGTCTAATACTATAAACTTTTGCCCGCCATCGCACCGGAGCATAATTACCTTTTCACCGACTTTGAGCCCCAGATGCACGGTAAACTTTTTACGCCCCGTGTAACTGTGGCTGTGCCCAAGGCTTGCCCCTCCGGCGTTTTCTGTGTTGCCGGAGTAACTGTCATCCCCGGAGGTTGTGCCGGAGTATGCGTGCTTATGCGTTAGGTTTACACCACCCAAAGCACTGCCTGTGGTATGATCCACGGTTTCATACACCGTGTAATCACGCACGGCATTTGTAAGGAGTAGCTGCGATGCCGGGATAGTGATTTTTTGGTTTATGCTGATTTTGAGGGGTGATACGGAAACAACCTCACCGATTTTTAGAGAAGTAGGCTCCTTTGCGTTTACCGCCTCAACGGCAGCCTGCTTAATCAGCATTACAAGTTTTTGTGCATCAAGCGACAAAAGTACCACCTCGCAATTTTAGCTCCATAAGGTGCTGCCCGTCCTTAAAACTGTGCTTTACGCTTTCCACAAGCATAAAGTTTGATACATTCATATCACCCAGCCCAAGAATAACCACAAGCAGCGTGCCCGCCCTTACCCTTGTATCACCGAGCACATTTTTTACGCTTAATGTGCGGGTTTTTGTGTTGTAGAGTTTAAGCAAGGAGGCTGCCATATTGTTAAGGTTTGTGCTGTCATCGTTCACCTTTTCGGCGTACTGTAACACGCCCCACTGCATTATGGTATTGCTGCTTTTTACGGTTACGGGATCCGAGCCCTCACGGAAAAGCCGTATTTTGTTGTATGTGTTGTTTGCAATGCTTGACTTATAGTCATAATCGCCTGCGGTGTCCTCGTTTATCACAAGGCCGAGTTTCATATTTCCTATATTGGAAAGCGTTAGCTTTCCGGCTTTATCATACAGCACATACATTTGTGTTGTTGCCTTGAGTGTTTCATCAAGGGCGTTTTGGATAATATCAAAAAGGCTTTTATTGTCCTCTGTGCGGCTGGCAATCTTGTAGCCGGTGTCCTCAAGAGTTCCGGGGTTGAGCCCAAAGTCCTCTGCCAGCATACGCACAACCTCTGTTGCGGTCTTATTTTCATATTGAAAATAGTCTTTGTTGTTGAGGTAGTACAGCTGATCGTACACGGTTACTTTGATTTTTTTATTATCGCTGCCGGATCTCGATTTTTCAAAGACAAAACCGTAAAACAGCGGAGTGCCGTCAACCGAAAACCGGCAGGCATCGCCCTCCGAAAAGGAAAGCCCATCCGTTTTGATACATTCAAAAGTTAATTTGCCCGGCTGCCCCTTACGCTGCCACTCTATTGTTACACCGTCAACAATAGGGGGAAACATAAGGGTTGTGCCGTGCTGAATAAAAAGCTCATAAGTCATTACGGTATGGTGAATACCTGCCCAACATAAATGAGGTTAGGATTTTTGATCTTATCCTTGTTCGCATTGTATATTGTCGGGTATTTTGCTCCGTTTCCGTAATATTTCTTGGCAATGCCCCAGAGAGTATCACCTTTTTTAACGGTGTAGGTTCTTACCTTTGGGGCAGTTGTTGCCGGTCTTGTGGTCTTTACCGTTGCCGTTTTCTTAACAACGGGAGTACCTTTGCCGTCATTGTGCTTAACCGTGGTTTTAATAGCAACTGTTTTGGTGCTGTAATCACGGTACTGCTTGAGCTTTACCTCAACACTCACATCAAGGCCGTTTGTTGCATTTTCCTCAATGGTGTAGTCCTCAACACTTACCTTGATGTTAGTGTCAAACAAGAGCTGCCCGGAGGGCGTTGTTCTCGTCATAATAAACTGCGTTGTGGTTCTTTGTGTTTTTGCACGCTCAAGCAGAGTTAAATAATAATCGGGGCGTTTGCTTGCGGTAAGCATAGGGAATACAAGCGGTAGGGTGATCTCTGTGAGCCCCGGATATTTCAAAAAGTTAATTTCGCCCTCGTTCAAAAGGGTTACTGTGGTGTTTTTTCCGCTGATCTTTACAGATAACTTTGCCGGTGTCTGCGGCATAAGTTCACCAAAAAGATAACATTTATAGCTCACATCAATACACCCCCTCCGCTGCTGTTAATAGTGCCTCTTCCACACTGTCTGTAAGATAACTTATAACGCCGTCAATATCCATATTGCTGTCAATGCGGTTGCTCATTCCAGACATATCAACCCTAATTTCGGCGGTGGTAAATCTGTTAACAGCCTCACGCTCTGCAATATCACGCAAATAAGAAAGCTCCTCATTGCTTTTGCTTGTGTTCTTTGCAGTATCACCGGTATTTTTTGCAATATCGCCAAGAGCACTGCCGTAAGGATCCGTACCCATTGCACCGTTGTCTCCGCCAAAGGCGCCCAGCATATCGTCAAACATACCTGTAACGGCGCCCTTAACATTTCTGCCAACCTCTGCGCCCGCATTGTAGGCGTTGGATCCCCAGCCGTCCTGGAATGTGTCAAAGGTATTCATACCCTCGCTCCAGCCCTTGCCAAAGTCCACATCATAGGTACCGAAAGCATCACCAACGCTGCCGTATTCGTGGCTGTTCCACGCATCGCTTACGCTGTCATAAGCAAAGGTGTTAAAACCATCGTTCCACGCATCGCTTATACTGGTATAGCTTTCTTTTTTGCTGTTGAGTTCGTCAATCTTTTTGGCCGCAAAATCGAGCCCAGAGGTGTCAATATTTACGCCCATCCAGCCAAGCACCTTGTTTGCCATATTTGCAAGGCTTTTAAGCCCCTGCATAATGACATTTACCATACCCCAAAAGCCTTGCTGTATGAATACCCAAGCATTGTTAAAGGCAACGCCCACATTGCTTGCACAGGCTTTGAGCACATTCCAGATGCCCATACCAAGGTTTGCAAACCAAAGCCCGGTATTTTTGATAATTGCCCAAGTAGCAGATCCGAGGTTTGCAAACCACATACCTATGTTTTTAATTACCTGCCAGATAGCAAGCCCAAGGTTTGCAAACCACAAGCCTATGTTTTTGATGCTGTTCCATATTGCTATGGCAACATTTGCGATCCACAAGCCTACATTTTTGAACAGTGCTCCGAGCCAGTATATTGCACCCATAACTTGCTCAAAGAATATTGCTACAAGCACAATAAGTACAATTACAAGGGCTATGATCCAAGTAATAGGGCACGCCCATATCGCTGTGTTAAGCCCGTACTGCGCCGCTGTGGCGGCAAAGGGTGCACCGGTCTGCATCGCTGTTGCTGCGGCAAAAATGCCTTTTGCAACGGCCGCTATGGTTTCAATGGCCGTAATGGTGAATACCGCCGCTTTGTAGAGCAGCAGAGCCCCCACGATGCCCATTATTACAGGACGGAGCCAGCTCCAATTATCTGCCACAAAGTTATAAACGGCACACACGCCATCGAACACCTGCGCCAACACAACCGCCATAACAGAAAATGCACGGAGCAGGCCGTTTACGGTCCGCTGTACTCTTTCACTATTGGCAAGTTGATTGATTTTTGCAAGCACCGGATCAAGAGCTTTAATTGCCCTGTTTTTCATCGAGGTCCATATATCGCTCCAGGTTTTGGGCATACTTTCAAATTTGGCGTTGGTTTCGCCCGCGCAGGCGAACATTGCTGCCTTTACAATATCGGCGGTAATCTTACCATCTGCCGCCATTTCTTTAAGCCGCCCCTTTGGTACATCCAGGTACTTTGCAATGGCTTGTATAATGTTTGGTGCCTGTTCCAAAATACTGTTGTACTCCTCACCACGGAGCACGCCGGAGCCCATAGCCTGCGTTAGCTGTAACATAGCAGCATCAATGCCCGCCGCAGAGGTACCGGCAATTTTGAATTGCTTGTTTACCTGTTCCATAAAGGCAATGGTTTCCTTGTTACTGCTGAACGCATCGCCAGCCATAAGTCCCAGCTTTGCAACGGCATCGGCGGTTGCCAGATATGAGCCTCTTGATCTTTGTGCAGAGGCATAAATCATATCATTAAGCTCTGCGGTGGTTTGTAAACCGTCATTCATCATAGATAAGCGGGCATCGGTTTGCGTTATCGTGTCCGATAGGCCAACCAGTCCCGTAACGGCTTTCATACCCAAGTAAGCGGAGGCAATGCTCTTAATCTTACCGAGTAAACCGCCGGCCGCAGATGTTCCTTGGCCTATGTGCCTATTAAGCTGTTGCTGTTGGTTGTTGCAATCTCGGTAACTCTGCTCCATTTCGTTTAGGGCGGCATCTGCTGCCCCAATTTCTCGGCGTGCGGCGGCAATGTTAGCCGTGTTAAAGCTCCTGCCGGATGCCCGCTGTACCGCCTCAAAACTATCAAGCACCGAGCCCATCGCTTTGTTGATACGGCCCAGCACCCTTGACATTTGATCGTTAAGCACGAGGGATGACTGCACTCTGCCCATATTTGGCGCACCTCCTCTCTTGGAAAGCAAAGGCGGCACCGGTTGGGGCGCCGCCTCTATTTCCGTCTTTTTGCTTTTCGTTTTGCTTGGTCCGCCTCTTTCTTTTCATTCTCAACCCTTATATCTATTGCAGCAATAACAAAGGCACGCTCATAAGGATCAAGATCCAAAAATTCCGAGGGTTTCCAGCGGAATTTGTGGAGGGCGTAATAGGCGTAATTTGCCTCCTCATCGCCCTCCAGTATTAGTTTTTTGCCTCGTCAACAAGCTCACCATCTGCGGTAAAGCCGCAAAGCTCCGTAATGGCGATAATAAGATCGTCAAACTCCGCAGGGGTAAGCATTGCACCGGTAAGCCGTTCTGCACCCATAACGCCGTAACTTTCCTGGAGTTCCGCATTGTTAAGATCGGGGAAAACAACACAGCGAGCAGCCAGCTTTGCCTGGTACTGTGCTGTGTCCATTTCCTGTGTGTACTGCCCGCGCTTTCCGGGTACCGGAATATTACGCAGGCTATCCTTACGGAGCTTTTGATTTTCTGCGGCTGTGATGCAGGTGATCTCCCATTCCATTGCTTTGCCGTTTTCGTCAACAAAGCGCGGGGAAAGAGCGATCTTGCGGTTATCAACCTTTTTTGCGTTCTGCGCTAAAAATGCGCTTAATGATTTTGCCATAAAGCAAATACCTCCTTAAATTATCTGTTTACATATATGTGGGATCTTTGAATTTTTCCGGGCGTGTATAACCACCGGCAAAGCCGTTAATTTCCTGCTCGATGAAATCGTCCTCGGATCCTGCCATTGAAAGCAGCACATCCCCGTCAAGCACGCAATCATTGTAAACCTTTGTGCTGCGGCCAACGGAGGTGGCGGGATCCTCATTTGAGGTTTGAATTGTGAGCAACGGCATAACGCCGGTTTTGATAAACTCATCAAGCACATCGTCAAAAATTTCGGTGCACTTGTAGATCGTCATCGTGAACGAAAGCTCAACAGTGGTTGGCTTTTTGCCCATAATTACGCTGCCCATACGGGGCACATCCTGCGTGGAAATGTTTGCTTTGCCCTCAAAGTCTTTACACATAAGCATTGCATTACGCTTGCCGTTGCGTGTTACAAAAACCTCCGCAAACTTGGCAACTGGTGCATCGTTTGTGTTCATTACTTTGTTATTCATTTACGCCTGCCTCCTTTACTGAATAATAACGCTCATATAGAGCTGGCTCATAGCATTTACAATGTTGAGCCCGTCAATGGTAAGCAGCACAGAGCCCTTGCAATCCCCAATGTTTACGCTTACGGTGTCGGGATCAAAGTCCTCAACTGCGCGGAGCGTTTCAAGCTGCTGAATGAGCTTTACGATATCATTCCACAAAGTTGCACGGCCGGAGGCATCGTTCGGAACAATACCAACATAGCGGGTATTGAACAGCACCGCCACATCGTTTGCGATCTGGTCGCAAACCCTTACGGTTTGGTTGCTTTGGAAAATCTCGCCCTTTTCCGCTGTAAGCGTTACAAGAGTGTTAATATCCTCAAGCACACGCACCGTACCGTTTACGCTATGGAGCATAAACTTACCCGCTTTAATAGCCGCCTCAAGGGCTGCCTGCGTGTAGTTTGTATCAATGGTAAGCTCACCATTGTATTTGCTGTTTGTAAGCGATTTATTGACAGCCACAGCCGCCTGTGCACCGGCTACCCAATACACAAGTGCATCTGTTGCCGTGCCGTCAAAGGTTGCGGTATTCCACACGCCAATAACGCCCTCGCTGTCCGTTTCGGGCTTAATAGCGCAAAGCTGGAATTTCGCACCTACCTCCTCACGCATACGCTTTGTATAATTCGCAAAGAGTGCAACCGTGCTTTTTGTGCTTGTGTCTGTGGGGTTTACCGGGCAGCAAAGGGTGTTAAACGAATAACTTTCGATAGCATCCAAAAATGCCTGGTAATGCGTACCCGTAATGCTTGCACAATCCGCGCCGCCCGCAAGAGGCGTGCCGGAGGTTGCCGACAGGGTAACGCCTGTGGTCTTGAATGTTACAAAATCATTTGCAACAAGTTCCGCAGCGGTCTTAACACGCTGCTCATCCACAGCAATGCCGTCAAGGAGCGTGCTCACAATAAAATAGTTGGCGTTGTCAACATCGGCCGTAATTTTAATGGTGAGTTTGTTTCCTCTCGTGCCGCCGTATTTTGCCTTGGCGAAAGTGCACTCTGCCTGTGTGCTGGTACCGAGGCGGTAGCAGTACACTTTGGTTGCATTGCAGAAAATCTCACGCAAAGCAAGCATTTCCGGTGCATCGTAGCCGTAGCCGAAAATGTTTTTACTGTTTTTCTGGAAACGGTCTTTTTTTCACCGGCTTTCTTCGCTACTGTTTTCTTTACAGCTACTTTTTCTGCAGCAACCTTTTTTGCACTTTCCTTCTTTGGTGCTGTCTTGCGGGCGGTCTTTTTGGCAGTTGTCGGTTTCTTCGCTGCTACTGCCAGTTTCTCCGGCTTTTTGCCCGGTGTGCAGGAAAAAACAGCCACGCCCAGTGCAGGAAGCTTAAAGGTAACAGAATATTCTCTTTCATCACAGTCTGCCTGTTTGCAGGTTTTTGCCCTTACGTTTACTATTCCCTGTCCGCCATATTCTTTGCGGTCACTGTTGAAGATCTCTTTGTATTTTCCGTAGAATGGAACACCCATCTGATAATTCTCATATGGAACTGCAGCAAAATTACATACCGCAAGAAGTGTTTCTTCAGGATTTTCTGTTTTGCGAAGGAATGTCAGGACATTTTCTTCATATTTCATAAGCTGGATCCATTCAAATCCTTCATAATCATTATCCATGAGTGACAATGCCGGCTGAGAGACATACATCTCATTCAGATCGTGGATAAATCTCTTCATTTCATCCGTAAGCTCTTTGTCCGGTGCCATCATCTTGCAGCCTGGATGCAGCATCATGTAGGAATATGCAGCCCGGATCTGGCTCAGTTTCTGTAACTCATCACCTGGAAGTTTTGCCATAAAACTCTTCTGATCACCGGTTTCTCTGATTCCAAGTGGAAGAACAAAGTGTTCGCAGTAAGTGTACAGCATAGAAAGTGTCAACTGATCATGTACATACTGACGCTCGATCGGATCTTTGGAAAGGTAATTCAGAAAATCTCCTGCCCAGTTATTGTTCCATTTATAAGAAAATCCAATATTGTCATCCTCAACACTTCCAGTAAGTTCTGACCAAAGACCATCTTCCTGCGCGATCGTAATCGTTCCTGGAAGCTTCTTTGCCAAAATAGAATTCAGATGTTTCAGCAATTCTACAGCTGCAAGATTTTCATTGGTTCCATAAATATTTGGTCTCCACTGTCCATATTCTCTGCCAAAGTCAAGATACAGCATAGAATCCACATCATCCAGTCTTAAACCATCTGCATGATAGAATTCCAGCCAGTAAAAAGCATTTGCCAGAAGAAAATCTTTGACCATCGGACTTTCAAAATTGAATAAAAGAGTTCCCCACATCGGATGAATAGCCATTGATGGATCCGGATTTTCATATAAAGGTGTTCCATCAAACTGTTCTAATCCACCCTCAGTTCTTGGAAAATGCGAAGGTGTCCAATCCAGGATCACACCAATATTTTCTTTATGAAGTTCATTTACTAAATTCTGAAAATCTGCCGGTGTTCCAAATCTGCGGTCTGGTGCATAATATGCAAATGTACTGTATTCTCCAGCTTCATCATCAAGATATTCCATTACCGGATGAAGTTCCACATGTGTATATTTCAGATTTTTAAGATATTTAACAAGCTCGGCAGCATTTTTCCATTTGGAAAGACTGGTCTCATAAATAGAAATCGGCTGTTTACGATCGCTGAATCTTTCACGATCTTTCATCCAGGCTTCATCATCCCATTTAAACCCACGAAGATCTGTAACAACAGAGGCCGATGCCGGAGGAACCTCCGTACAGGCAGCATATGGATCCGATTTAAGCTGTACCGCACCGCCTTTTAGTTTTATTTCATATTTATAGATTTCACCGGCTTTAACACCTGGAATAAACAATTCAAAAATACCAGACATAGGCATACGATGCATCATATGGCAGCGACCATCCCAGTTATTAAAATTGCCTACTACGCTGACACGGAGTGCATTTGGTGCCCAGACTGCGAATGCAGTTCCTTCCACACCATTAATTTCCATCGGATGAGCTCCAAGCTTCTCATATGCATGATAAAAATGTGTTATTCCTGATCGTCTGAAATAAACGCATTATTCATTTTTTTCTTCTGCCTCTGTGATCTGTCCCGGAAATGCATAAGGATCTGCAAAAATCCTGATTTCTTCTCCTCTGGTAATGCGATACTGATATGCCGGGATCTTTCTTCCCGGAATCATTGCCGCAAAGTAACCGGCATCATCCTGTTTCTCCATCTCATATGCCTTTTTATCTACAAGAACTTCTGCCTTCTCTGCATCCGGAAAAAATCCCTGGATCAGAATACCATCTGCAGTAAGCCGAGGTGCCATCAGATCTTTCGGCGATGCTTCTTCTGCATAAACAACTGCTTCAATCTCCGGCCAGTCCATATATTTATATACTTTGCTTTCCATAATTCA
>ERZ779890.3402-NODE-3402-length-14264-cov-4.173904_pt1 | contig 14264 bp, 10 predicted proteins | sample MGYA00511553_ERZ779890 | MGnify/ENA primary metagenome ERZ779890 (study PRJEB29588, sample SAMEA2152064) | human gut metagenome | biome: human gut; feature: human-associated habitat; material: faeces | place: Denmark | collected 2008/2010 ...
GAGCGTCTGCCTTACAAGCAGAGGGTCGGGGGTTCGAATCCCTCAGCTCCCACAACTGAAAATCAACGACTTACAGCAATGTAGGTCGTTTTTCTTTTGTGTGCCTCCGTGGTCGGTTTACACGTTTTTTGCCCGTTTGTGTTAACCAATGTGTCAACCGAAATGACGCATGAAAGCAAACATCGAGGTCATTTGTTACAAGTACAAACCTCTCAAAGACGGAACGCTTCCTTTAATGCTCCGAGTTACGAAAGACCGCAAACGCAAATACGTTTCGCTCGGCCTTTCCCTGCAAGAAAAGTTTTGGGATTTCGAGAAAGGCAAGCCCAAACGAAATTGTCCCAACAAGGAGCAAATCGAACGGCTGATAGCCGCAAAAACAGCGGAATACAATGATTTGATTGTCGAAATGACCGCCCAGCAACGTGAATACACGGTGGAAACGCTCGTGTCCCATTTTCATAACCAAGTCCGTTGCGCTACGGTGGTCGAATTGTACGATAAACTGATTGACGACATGAAACGCGGCGGTAAACTCGGCAATGCAGGCGTTTACAAATACTCCCGTACATCGTTGCTGAAATTCACGGGGCAGCGGTTGCAAATCCCGTTCAGCGACATTGACGCCGTGTGGTTGCGTCGTTACGAGAATTGGTTACGGACGAGCGGTTGCGGTGATACGACCATCAGCCAACTCTTTCGGACGTTGCGTAGCGTGTTCAACAAGGCGGTAGAATTGCAGTTGGTGAAACGGGATTATTACCCGTTCGATGCCTATAAAGTCAGCAAATTCGATACGCGGACGAAGAAACGGGCCATTGCGAAAGAGGACGTGCGCAAGGTTATTGCACTCGATTTGTCGCAAGGCTATCCCTCCGAACGATTAGCACGGGATATTTTCGTGTTCAGCTATTTCGGAGCAGGGATTAACTTTGCAGACATCGCCCTGCTGAAATACGGGAATGTACGGGACGGTCGGGTGCAATACGTTCGCAAGAAAACGGGCAAACCTATCAATTTTCTGCTGACGGAAGAAATGCGGAATATCATTGCCAAATACCAGCGACAAGGACAGACGGATGAAGATTATATTTTTCCGATACTCGACCGTCGTGTGCATAGGACGGAGCAGCAGAGATATGACCGAACGCATAAGGTGCTGACGAACACGAATCGTTGGTTACGCAAAATCGGGCAGCGGGTTGGCATCGAACATCTGACTACCTATGTCGCCCGTCACACGTTCGCCACGGTTTTGAAGCGTTCGGGAGTGAATATTGCCATCATTTCCGAATCGCTCGGCCATTCTGATTTATCGACTACCCAAATCTATTTGGATTCATTCGAGAACTCGCAGATAGACGCTGCAATGGTTCATCTATTATAGACAGGAAAGAGGACAGACATCGACAAGGGGTATAGATTAAGCCCCTATGTCAATGTTTGTCCTCCTAATTCTGCTGATCTTGTGGTTAGCTATTATTGGTAGAGATAGGACAGACTTGGTAAAAGGGGTTAATTATAGGCCCCTTTTCCAAGTTTGTCCTTTATTTTTTGTATATTAGGGACTACTAACCACAAATTACTATGGATAAGGATAACAACTTCTACCCTCATGTTTTTACATGGGAACAATTCCAAAGAGCATTGCTCTATACGAAAAAGTATTACGGCATGGATGCCCCCTATTTCTATCGAACAGCCAACGCAGAATTGGCAGGTAAAGACCAACCTATCACGATCTACAATCGTCTTATGTTCGAGGATTTCTGTAAACGGTTGCTATTCTCTGATAAATCCTCCTCCAAATATATGGAGCAGATACCACAAGAGGAGATTGCAATTATATGGGCGTTGATGTTAGTCGAATGGGGATTGTTGTGCGAATGGCTGAAAGACCAAGACAGCGATTATACGCTCGGCGATTATTATGCGGACAACCCCAATGATTATTACCAAGACCACATGCGGGAGGAGTTATTGAAAACCTATCTGTTCTGTAAGCAAACGCCCATCCGCCCGCAGAGGACGAATGAAATCATACTGACGGTTAACAAGGGCTATCCCAAATATCGTCGTTCACTTACTCTGCCGAACTTCGAGAATTGGGTATTACGCGGTGCGTTGTTGCAATATTGCGAGAGCCATTTGGAAGACATACACTCGGTAGAGGAGGCACAAAAGGCGTTGGATGCTTACCATGAAAAAGGGCGTAAGGCTGATGAAAAAATCGACCGCATCATATACGGGACTTATACGATGTTCAAGGATGCCGCCAAAGACACGCGGGCAACCAGCACAGGATTGTGTCGTATTATCACTAATTATCTGTTCTATCTCGGCATGATCTCCAAGTATGAGGTAGAAAACGAGCAACTCATTGCTGGACGCATTAAATATATGTTAAAACAAGGAAAACAACCTCGATTTACATTGCGTATATTGAGCGGGAAAGAAGCCCTTGAGGAGTTGAGTAAAAGTGGTCGAAATACGTTCGAGGATATGATGAAATAATTTGATTTACAAACTATTTTTTAGAAAGAATAGATGGCATTTTCGCTGTCTATTCTTTCTCTTTTTTAGCTGTGTTTTCTCCAAAAAAAGAGAGACTTTTGCCCTCGTAATCAAATCACGCTGGCCAGCAGACAAGGTTACGGAGTAAGCCGAACGCCAAGTGGAGGCACAACAGAATAAATACACAAAAAGATGAAAATCAAAGAGATTAACATCAATGAAGGACAATATCTTGAAGACGTAATGCCTAAAATCCTTGTCAACCAGAGGCCAGCGATCCCTACCAATACCATCCTTAATAAGGTGATGACGGGTTGCGGTGCTACATGGCTGGAAATCCATTCAGAGCGACATTCCATCGTTATCGAGCCGAACGTGCCCGTGATTATTGGGAAAAAGGCTCAACACCCATTCCTCTTTGCTGTGTACGAGGGTACGACACGCGAGGACGTGAAAGCCTACCTTGCAGGTGAGGAGGACGGCTATCGAAAAATCATCACCACGCCAGAGGGATTCGACAAGAAAGTCCTGCCCGCCATGTACGAGTTGGGGCTTGAGGTGTACGAGGAGTATTTCCTCCTATTCGATGAATGCGAGAAGCCCGTACAAGACGTGGGCTATCGCGGGGACATCTACCTGCCTGTCGAGGATTTTTTCAAATTCGAGAACAAAGCGATGGTTTCCGCAACGCCTATCGTTCCGTCCGACCCGCGTTTCGAGGTGCAGGGGTTCGAGATGATACGAATTGTTCCCACCTATGACTACTGCAAGGATTTGACGGTAGTCGTGACCAACAACACCGTATGCGTACTGCGGAAACTGCTGGAACGCTATCGTAAGGCAGGCGAAAAGGTCTGCATCTTCTTCAACTCGACGGATACGACGTTAAGCCTCATTCAGACCCTCAAACTACAAGGACGGTGCAAGGTATTCTGCTCGGAAAAGAGTGTGCGCAAACTCAAGCGCGAGGGATTTACAGCCGTGAGCGACAACCTCACCGAGTTGGCCGAGGTCAATTTCTTCACCAGTCGCTTCTACTCGGCCGTGGACATCAAGCTGGACTACCAGCCGAACGTCATCGTACTGACGGACGTATTCCATGCACCGTACTCGATGATCGACCCGCAGACCGAGGTGGTGCAGGCCATCGGTCGCTTCCGTAACGGCGTGGCAAAACTCCACCATGTAACGAACACTTGCAACCAGTTGGAGAGCCTATCCCGTGAAACGCTCATTCAGCAGTTGGAGAGCAAGGAGGCCATATATAACAAGGTGGCCGCAATCCCTACCGCCAACGAAATCGAAAAAGGAGCATTGATGAAGGCCATAGAGGGGATGGAGTATAAACGCTTCGTAACCCGCGACGGCAAACGTAACTGGTTTATGTGGGACAATGCGTGGGAGGACGAGAAGATAAAAGCCTACTACAAATACCCCTCGACGGTAAAGGCTGCCTATAAGAACGCACCGTTCCACGCTAAGATCGTCAAGTATAACGTCGCTATTACGGACGAGGATCGCCTGCACCGTAAGCAGGCAGGGCTGAAAAGCACCAAGGAATTGTGGCGGGAGGTGGTAAGCCAGCTCGACAGGTTGCAGACAGCCAACCCCGATGCCGAGCCGAGTTATATGCTCGACGAGTTAGGCGACGAGTTCGAGGCGATGGTTAAAGCCCACACGATACTGGGAGCAAAACGCATCGAAGCCCTCGGTTACGACCGCCGTAAGATCGAGGCCGCATTGGGTAGCATCGAGGAGAACCGATTGCTGACCTCCGAGAAGATGCAACAGGTCGTCTATGCTCGTTTCCACTCGGACGACATCGTACCAGCCAACGAGGTGAACGCTTACATGCGCCAACTGATAACCGACAACGGCATCCCGTTCGAGGGACGAGTAGATCGCAAGGTCATCGGTCTGTTCTTCGAGTTGGAGGACTGCAAGCAAGGCGGAGCGAGAGCCTTTAAGTTCGGCAAGAGGAAATACGAATTTTAGAGGCAGGTAGGCAGAGGACAGACTTGGATGAGGGGTCTATATTTAATACCCCTCGACCAAGTTTGTCCCCTCCCTCTCAAAAGCTATACAGAGAGAAATTAATAACTAAAAATATTTAAAATATGTCTACAAAAATAGAATGGACTGGTGAAACATGGAATCCCGTTACAGGATGTACGCAACTATCGGCAGGGGGTGCCAACTGTTATGCAAAAGCGATTGCGTTACAGATGCAGAAGAATGGAGTGAAAAAGTATGTGAACGGATTTACGGTAACGATGCACGAATACGCGCTGAACATGCCACGACTATTACATGAACCCTCGTTCATCTTCGTATGCTCGATGGCCGACCTTTTTCACAAGGACGTGCCGTTTGAATTTATAGATAAGGTGACGGATGTTATCAGATCGACACCGTGGCACACATATCAAATTCTTACGAAAAGAGCCGAGCGGATGGCCGAGTATTTCGCAACACGGGCGATACCCACAAATACTTGGCTCGGCGTGTCGGTAGAGGTTCCGAGTGTAAAATATAGAATCGACTGCTTGCGCAATCTGCCTGCTTCGATACGGTTTTTATCGTGTGAGCCATTAGTGGAAGATTTAGGTACACTCGACTTGACGAATATAGATTGGGTAATCGTGGGAGGTGAGCATGCAATCAACGCACGACCGATGAAAGAGGAATGGATATTGTCGATAAAAGAGCAGGCAGACAAACAAGGTGCATTGTTCTTTTTCAAGCAATGGGGAAGCATCGGCAGGGATGGTGTTTATCGAAGCGTAGAGCGCAACGGTAGCGAGTTGCAAGGAAAAACATATAAAGCCATGCCCGCGGTGAACAGGCATACGTTGTTCGGGTAGGCTGGCAATATATGAATAGACAGAGGACAGACATTTTCGAGTGGCCTATATTCTATACCGCTCGACAATGTTTGTCCTTTTCTCTTGGGTAGGATATATACTGCCCACGAACAGATACATGAACTAAAGCCCCTCCCCATTGTCAAATGTGAAATCAATAAAAAAGCCATGAAAACATTGGACAGAAAGGCAGCAGAAATCTTACGAGGATTATTGGCCCTACAAACCACAAAAATTGACAACACAGACGGAGTGTATATGCCTGTTCATATCGAAATCATCGACAGAACCGAGAACTACACCCACATTTCGCTGGCTCATTACGGCCAACAGAATGGAGATGCCATGCGTGACCCTGAAATGATTATCGCCCTGCACAAAGAATCACAGCAGTTCATTCCTTACTACTACCGCAACGATTATATGGGTATGGAGCAGTACAGCGTTAGATGGACAAACGAGGGCATTTTGCTGAACCGTCGTTTACAGGCAGACCACACGACATTCGCTAATCAATGGCTCCGTAATATCGCTACACAACAGCACCTATTATGACTGCACGGCGATTGGTGGAGAACTGCGTACTGACGAATCAAACCGCAGTCGTGGATGAAATGCTGAATAAGAATTTGCTACCAGAAGAATATATCTATCCGTTCTTGGGTGATGTCATGGAATGGTGGTTAATTGATTCGTGGTTAGCTGAACGACTGAAAAGAGAGGGAGAAGTAATCATCGACGAATACGGTTGCTATTGGTGGGGCAGGTTAGCGAGCGGACAAGCTATCTACATGGACGGCGTGATACAGAAGATTGCAGGTGAATGAAACTCGGCTTGCATATCGACATAGCAAAACTGCAAATTACAGAGATTAGGGGCTTTGCAATTCCGAGAAGATTTTGCAACCTCTAATTTCTGTTTTTATGCTGGCATAAGGTCGATAATTGTAAACACGAATTATCTGCAACTCATAATTACAGAGGTTATGCAGGCGTAAAGTCTATTTTTAATCTGCAACAGTTCCGAGAAATCGGAAAGATGTTTTGCTTTTTAGTTTGTCTTGTCTATCTTTGTGGGACATACGACAAACACGGAAAGTGTTGCTTATTCTCGTTGATGGAACGTAGGAAATTCTAATCTGTAGAGAGAAAGGGCAAACATCTTACCGCGTCATATCCTTGTACAAGGGATATAGGCGTGGGGCTGTTGCTTATTTTAATAAATCAGTTGATAAATATATCAATCTGACAAACAGACTTTTAAGAAGATTTTACAGGGGTTTTAGTAACGATTTGGAGAATGTGCGAAATTCGCTACTTTGCGTAATCATCTTGTCAAATAACCCTTGTCAAAAACAAAGGTAGGAATTTTCTTTGAACTTGCAAAAATATTCGATTTAAGTGCTAAATACAAAACGAAGGCACGAGGTTATGAGCCTCGTACCTTCTTCCCTTTTATTTCTTGTTACCGTGTTAGATGGCTTTGATGACGAATGGGCAATAAGATTAAAATGGTTTTCTGCAAATTACGAAAAATAATTGATATATAGCCTATTTTCCGGTAATAAAAATGTAGCGACGGTGTTTCACAACTCTGTCGCTACCGCTACAACTAAAACAAGTTTTTAACCTTAATTTTTATCTTCATTACAAATGAATACAAAATAGTTGATATTTGCAAATCATCTGTCCGTTTCCGGTACGAGCCATTCGGGGGCATGAAAAAATGGTATGCCGCATGATAGTGGTCGGAAATGCGCCGGAGCCCGATTCGGATGTGTCGGATGGAAAAAAGGACTCCGTCGTTATACGACGGAGTCCCGGTTTATGAGTGAAACGGATCGGCGGGGTTAGAAATTGCCTTTGTCCTTGCGGTCCCACCACAGACGGGTGCCACCGGTGTCGCCGTCGCCTTTCACTTCGGAAGATTCAGCCTTCAGCAGCTGGATGGCATTGTTCACCTCGACGGTGTTGGAGCTCAGTTCCGTTTCGTTGTACAGCAGGCGGCGCGGGCCGAGCTGCGTGTCGATGATCGAGGGGGCCAGATTTTGCTTCGGACGGAAGAGTTTGGGGTAGCCCGTGCGGCGGTAATCGGCCCACGCTTCGGTCGAGAGCGGGAAGTTGGCGATCCATTTCTGGGTGATGATGCGTTCGAGCTTTTCTTCATTCGAAGCGCCTTCGTCCCACTTCACCGTGATACTGGTGGTCGGATCGGAGTTGTATTCCGGCTTCCACGGGTCCGTATAACCCTCAGGTGAGGAGGTATCGTCGTTGATGTAGCTGCTGATAGCCGCATCGTCGATAGCCGCCCAGTCGGGGGCCGTCAGTTTCTTCTCGGTCCATGCTGCCGCGGCGTCGGACTGTCGGTAGCTCTTCTGGTTGCGGATGGAAACCTCGATACCCTTTTCATAGAGTTCCTTTACGCTCTGCTGCCCGGCGTCGGTCCAGCGAAGTTTGGCTTCGGCGCGCAGGAACCAGCCTTCGGCGGCGAACATGATGGGCTGCGGCGTCGCATATCCGCCGGCCAGAAACGAGTAGTAGACGCGCTGGTTGTCGTTGCCGCCGTTCTTATTGCCCAATTCGCAGCCTACGGGAACTCCGATGTATTGCGCTCCCTTGCGGATCAGGATGTCGCTTTCGTTGTATATGTCCTCGTTGTTCTGGTCTTTCTCGCCTGTCGGTTCGGCGGTCTTCTTGACCAGATGGCGGACGTTGGTGGTGAAATAGAGCGGGCGGCGCGGGTCGTTGTAGCCGTTCATGAACGCTACGATCGACGAACCGATGCCCGAATCCAGCCAGTCCATCATGCGGCGCAGTTCGTTCGAGTAGGACTTGTTGATAAGGATGTCCTTGTCTTCGAGGACTCCGGCCTGAATGGCTTCCTTGGCGTATTTTTCAGCATCGACGGGGTTTACCTTGACGATGCGCAGCGCCATGCGCAGCTTGAGCTGGTTGGCGATCTTCTTCCAGAGCGTGCGGTCGCCGTTGCACCAGCAGTCGAACGATGCGAGACCTGCGGTCTCCGTATCCAGTCCTTCGAGCGCTTTGTCCAGCTGTGCGAATATCGCCTTGTAGATATCTTCCTGTTTGTCGTAGGCGTAGCTGCTGGGGCGTTCGGCCAGTTCGTCCGCTGCGAGGACCGACGAATAGGGAACCGGGCCGTAGGTGTCGGTATACTGGAGCAGGTTATACGCTTCGACGATGCGGGCTACGGCTGCGAAGTCATGCTGTCCGGCGGCGTCGCACTGTTTGATCAGCCGGCGGGTGTTGTTGAATATTTTCTGCATGAAGTTCTCGTGCATGCCGCCGCAGAACCCGCGGGCGAGGTCGTAACGCGCCATCGTCCAGTTGCTGTGCGGCACCTCGAAATAACCGCCGTAGTTGTCGATCGACAACGAGGTCCAGTACTGGAACAGGTTCTGGTGGGTGGGGTAACTGAACGAGAGGGGAGTGGAGAACTGCGCTTCGAACGGCAGTTCTTCGGGGTCGATCTCGTAGGGATTGGTGTTCAGCTCTTCGAAATCTCCCGTACAACTTCCCAACAGTGCGAGGGGAAGCGCCATTGCGGTAACGTTTCTAAGAATATTCTTGAGTTTCATAATGTGTAAACGCTTTTGATTAGAAATTCAGTTTCACGTTCAGACCGAAGCTGCGCGTGGTCGGCAGGTTGAAGACATCGAAGCCTTGCAGGCCGTTGCCCGTACCCATCGACACGTCGGGATCCATCGGGGCGTCTTTGTAGAAGAAGAAAAGGTTGCGGGCGATGAACGCAAGGGTCAGGTTCTTCGACTGGCCGAACAGGTTACGGAAAGTGTAGCCCAGCGAAATCTCGCGCATACGGACGTTGGTCGCGTCGTATACGTAATCCTCGACGTTGTAGACCGAGTTGAAGCTTGTCGCGCCCACCACGTCGTAGTAAGCCTTGACGTTCGAGAATTTGATGCCCTCGCGCATCACGTAGCCGCGGTCGCGCGCCCGGCCCGTGCGTTCCGATACGCCGTATCCGTCGAGTGTGGCCTCGGTCATCGAAACGACCTTGCCGCCGATGCGGAAGTCGATGAGCATGCTCAGTGTCAGATCCTTGTAGCGGAACGTGTTGTTCCAGCCCATGTTCCACTTCGAGTTCATGTTGCCCATGTATTTCAGGTCGGAATTCTGCTCGCCGCCGTTTACGGGGATCTGGTAGTCGGCGCCTTCGGGGGTTTCCGTCACCAGTTTGCCGCTCTCGTCGCGTTTGAGCGTGCGGACGTAGAGGTCGCCATACTGGCCGCCTTCATAGAGGATCACTTTGGCGCCGCCCAAGTTGGAGACCGTTACGCCGTCTTGGATACCGTCGAAAAGCTCGATGATCTTGTTGTCGTTGTACGAGAGATTCAGATCGGTGGACCATGTGAATTCGTTGCCGAAGTCTTGGAACCAGCCGGCCGTCAGTTCGAAGCCTTGGTTCTGGACGTTGCCCGCATTGACGAACTGCGATTTGTAACCGCTCTCCCACGGCAGCGTCACCTCGAAGTACTGGTTCTTGGTGTTGGTCTTGTAATAGGTGGCGTTTACGTGCAGACGGTGCTGGAAGAACTCTCCGTCGAAACCGACCTCGAACGAGTGGGTCTTTTCGGGTTTCAGCGTGCGGAACGGCACCGATTCGGGCGGGTTGATGGCGCCTTGGTCGCCGTAGGTATAGCGCGGATTGGTCTTGTAGACGGGGACGTCGTTGCCGACGATGGAGTACGAACCGCGGAATTTGAACAGGTCGATATTCCGGCCCATGTCCACGAAACGGTTGAGCAGAAGGCTGGCGCCCACCGAAGGATAGAAGAACGAGTAGCCGTCGGTGTAAGCGAGGGCCGACGACCAGTCGTTACGGGCCGTCACGTCGAGGAAGAGCGCCTCTTTGAAGCCGAACGTGACAGCTCCGAAGACCGAGTTGAGCCGTTTGCGCTCCAGTCCCATGGTCGTGCCGTTCATGTAGAAATTCGACGGGTTGAAGATGTTGGGATAGTAGGCGCCGCCGTTGCCCGGAGCGACGAACTTGCTCTGCTCGTAGAGCAGGCTCACGTTGTTCGAACGTGTCTGCATCATGCTGGTGCCGAGGGTGGCGTTGAGCGAGAAATCGTCCCACGTATGGTTGTACTGGGCGAGCAGGTCCGCATAGAGCTGTTCGCTGAAGTAGCGGTTGTCGTCCATTTTGCCGTAGGTGTATTTATTGCCGTAGGACGACGCGTAGTGGTTGCGTACGTAGTGTTCGTCGGCGCGCTCGTAGCGCATGCGGCCCGTGAGCGAAAGTCCGTCGATGATCTGGTATTTGATCGATCCGCCGAATTCGTAGCGGTTGCGTTCGACGACGGGGCGTTCGCGGTTGAGCAGCCAGTAGGGGTTGCTGTTGGTCTCGTCGGTGGTAGTCACCCAGTTCTGGACGTTGGCGTTGAGCTCGCCGTTGTAGGTCTCGAAGTTGCTTTTGTAGCCGTTCCAGTCGCCGCCGCGCGGGAAGGTGTAGGTGCCGACGAGCGGGTTGAAGACGAAACCGCCGGCCGGCTGGTTCGAGATGTGCTGGTTCACGTATTTGGCGTTGAAATCGACCTTGATGTGGTCGTTGAAAAGGTCGAAACCGACTTTGGCGTTGAGCGTGTGTTGCGAGTAGTCGTTTTCAGGGGTGATGCCGCCGGATGTTACGTTGCCGTAGGAGAAGTAGGCTCGCAGGTCTTCGGCGCCGCCGTTGATCGAGATCGAGTTGTTGGTCGTCCAGCCCGTACGGAAGAACTTCTCGGCGTAATCGGGAGCCTTCGACGCGAGTTTGTCGCCCCAACTGTATTGGCCGTTCGCCCCGTATGTGTTCTGGAATTCGGGCAGCGAGAGCGGGGTGTCAATGGTCGTGTTGCTCGATACGTTCACCGCCAGACGCCCTGCCATGGCCGATTTGGTCGTGATCATGATGGCGCCGTTGGCGGCTACCGCACCGTAGAGGGCGGCGGCCGACGCGCCTTTCAGCAGGGAGATCGAGGCGATGTCGTCGGGATTCACCGAGCTCATGTCGCCCTCGGCGCCGTCGATCAGCACGAGCGGGTCGGCCGAGTTGATCGAGTTGACGCCGCGGATGTTGATCGCCGGCGTGCTGCCGGGTTTACCCGACGACGTGGTGATGTTCAGGCCCGCTACGGAACCCTGCAACATGCTGCCCAGCGAATGGGTGACGCGGTTTTCGAGCTCCTTGCTCCCTACGGTCGCAACGGCGCCGGTCAGGTTGACTTTTTTCTGCGTACCGTAGCCGATTACGACGGTTGCATCGAGCATGATGGCGTCCTCTTGCAGGTAGATCGTGATGCTGTTCCGGCTTGAGGGAACTGTCACTTTCTGGGGCAGGTAACCCAGGCAGGTGACCTGGAGAACGGCTTCTCCCGACGGAACCTGGATTTTGAAGGGGCCGTTTTCGGAGGGTGTGACGCCTTTGGTCGTACCATCGACCAGAACGGCTACACCCACGAGCGGCTGTTGATTGGCGTCGAGGACTTTTCCCGACACCTCCCTGTTCTGGGCCGAAAGGGCTGTTATTCCCCCTCCCAATACCAGAAGAAGAGATAGAACCAGTGGTCTTAATACTCTCATAAGATCTGTGTTTGTTGGTTAGTAAATGATGATTGTGGTTGGGTATGTAGCGAAAATCACTTGCGTCGGTAGGCATCCGTGGAGAATGCTTTCGGCCGCTGCATGTTTTCGGTCCACTCGTTTCCGAATTCGTCCTTGACGGTGATCACAAGGTCGGTGTCCGCATCGTCCGCCTTCACCTTGAAGAAGTGCGTGAACTTGTCGGTGATGAACGACGGGGTCGACTTGAGTCCCGCGTTGTTGAACCGCTTGACCGAGAGCGCCGCGATATGGAGCGGGTCGTAGGCCCAGACTTCGGTGTAGGGCAGCGTCTTGCGGTTTTCGTCGACGACGCTCAACGTCCAGTCCGAATTCCAGTTCCAGATGTTGATCAGCACCTCGTTGTCGTTGTTCTGCGGATAGGCGTTGACATATTGCATATAGGCGTTCTTGACCGAAGCGGAGATGTCGGAAGGCATCAGCGGAACGTCGGCCATCGAAAAATGCACGTTGTTCAGGTCGTAGCTGCGGAACTGGTACTCTTCGGGCCATCCGGTCGATTTGTAGAGACATTGGAAATCGGTTCCCGTGACATCCCAGATGCCGTAGCCGCCCGGAGTTCCGTCGGTTCCGATGTGGATTCCGGGCGTGAGGTTGCCGGACCACCACCACGAAGCGCATACCGAGCCGGAGTTATACTCCCGGAAGTTATGCCCGTCCACGATCGGAGCGTCGGGCGTCACGTTGAAAAGTTTGTGGGTATGCCCCGTCACGAAGCGGACGGTATATCCGTCGAGGATGTCGAAAAGCCGCAGGGTGTTGACCGGATCGTGGTCGATCTTGAATCCCGATGTGGTCGGATAGAACACCTGCGCATGCATGGCAACGACGACGGGGGTCGTCTTGGCCACGTACGACAGGTCTTTCGCCAGCCAGTCCAGCTGCTCGGCGGAGAGGCTCTTGACATAGTTGCGGGAAGTGCTCCCGTCGTAGCTGCTGCAATCAATGTCGTCCATGACGACGTAATGGACCTTGCCGATGTTGAATGAATAGTAGGTCGGGCAGATCTGATCCACATATTTGACCGCCGCATCGTAGTCCGACCTGGTCTGGAAGTCGTTGTCATGGTTGCCCATGGTGTGGAAGATCTGCAGATTCTTGATCTGGCTGTTGACGGTGTTCAGGTACTGGGGGAAATAGTAGCTGTTCGAATACCAGTAGAGGTCCCAGGTCATGTCCCCGAGGGTGAGCGCATACATCTTCTCGCCCTTGTGGCGGGTCATGTAGTCCGTAAGGTCGGAGGTGAACTGGGCGAACTGTCCCAGGTCGCCCGTTCGGTTGGCGAGGTGCATGTCGCCCAGCATGAAGATCTTGTAGGAGTCCTGTCCGTCGACCTTTTCGAGCTTGAAGTCGGCCCGTTCGACGACGTCGGCGCTGTTTTTGAGCGCGCGGTGGAACTGCGGGAGCACCCCGACGGACGGAACTTCGTAGCCGCTCGGGACGGAGATGAAGACATATCCCCACTTTTTGGCCGATTTGAGCTGGTAGATGCCCTTCTCGTTCGTGACGGTCACCTCCGCGCCGTCGGAGACCACGACGTTCTCCACGCCGACGCCGGCCGACGACACGATCCCGTAGACCGTGGTGCCTGCATCCGGTTTGAAATCTATGTCTTCGACGATGTTGATGTAGATTCTTCCGAACGATTTTTTGCGCGCGTCTCTTTTGACGAAGACTTTGTAGTAACCCGTTTCACACCCGTCGGCCAGGCGTACGGTGAAACTGTCGGAAGAGGTGTTGACGATGGGGCAGACGTAGGAGATGCCTGCGTCCGACTCAAGAATGAATGTGTCTGTGGTCAGGGGCGATTTCCCCCCCCCACTTACGGCGAAAGTGCACTCGCCGCCTTCGGTGACGTCTACCGACCCCGGAACCGTGAATTGCACGTCGAAATTATCCGCGGGGGTCTTTTCGTCATCGCTGCCGCCGCAGGCGAAGAGTTGCGAGACGGCGATGAGTGCCAGTAACAGATACTTTAATACGTTTTTCATTTTAAGTTCTTCGATTATAATTTTTTATTTGTCCGCGTTTTGTAAATCCGGTTGTTTGGACACCTCGAAGGCCCGGAAAGACCCGGTCGGGGACTCCGTCCCGAAGTCTCCGTTTGCGGCCCTGCCGGCCTTCGCATCTTCCATTATATATATGGTAACCATCTGTTTACCGTGTCGCTTCTGTCTGAAAAACTTTTCAAATATAACTTGTTTGTGTTTCGATTGTGTTTCGAATACATTTCAAAATTAAACTTAT
>ERZ779890.3411-NODE-3411-length-14246-cov-4.592911_pt1 | contig 14246 bp, 9 predicted proteins | sample MGYA00511553_ERZ779890 | MGnify/ENA primary metagenome ERZ779890 (study PRJEB29588, sample SAMEA2152064) | human gut metagenome | biome: human gut; feature: human-associated habitat; material: faeces | place: Denmark | collected 2008/2010 ...
GGCTGAGGTAAAGCGGGTCCTGCACTGCGATGCAACAACAAGGGCGGATATGAACGTTTTTTCATCAGATACTTTCTACTGCCGAGATATTTTCATTCCAACAAATACAAATTTAACACTCCTCCGCAATCTTATAGATCAACTGCTCTGTATCTTCCCATCCAAGGCATGGATCTGTGATAGACTTGCCATATGTCATATGATCTGAGATTTTCTGATTTCCTTCTTCAAGGTAGCTCTCGATCATCACACCTTTCACCATCTTCTTTACATCTTCATTATATCTTCTGCTGTGGAGAACCTCGCTTACAATACGGATCTGCTCTTTAAACTGCTTATTTGAGTTAGAATGATTTGCATCAATAATGGCAGCCGGATTCTTCAGATTTTTCTGTCCATATACTTCCACAAGTCGGACAAGATCTTCATAATGGTAGTTCGGGATACACGTTCCGTACTTGTCTACTCCTCCACGCAGGATCACATGTGCCAGATCATTTCCATCCGTTGACACATCCATTCCTCTGTAAATAAAATTATGGGAACTCTGTGCCGCAATCACTGAATTTAACATGACTGAAAAATCTCCACTGGTCGGATTTTTCATTCCTACCGGGATGTCCATTCCACTGGCTGTCAGACGATGCTGCTGATTTTCAACTGACCTGGCACCGATTGCTTCGTATGAAAGAATATCATCCAGGTAACTTCTGTTCTCTGGATACAGCATCTCATCTGCTGCCGTCAGTCCGCTTTCTTTCATGGCACGGATATGCATCTTTCTGATTGCAATGATTCCTTCTAATAAATTAGGAGCCTGATCAGGATCCGGCTGGTGAAGCATTCCCTTATAGCCCTCTCCTGTCGTTCGTGGCTTATTCGTATAAATACGTGGAATAATCATCAAACGATCACTGACTTTCTCATTGACTTTTGCAAGTCGGTCTACATATTCGCATACAGAATCTTCCCTGTCTGCTGAGCATGGTCCGACAATCACAACAAATTTGTCTGATTTTCCTTCAAATATCGACCTGATCTCCTCATCTCTTTCTGCTTTCAGTTTCACCAGTTCTTCCGGCAGCGGATATTTTGCCTTCAGATATGCCGGTAAAGGCAGTTCCGTATTGATCTTCATTCCCATTGTATCGTCCTCCTGTTGTATTTTATCTGATGATCAGAAGTGCCAAGAAAGCACATTCCTGGATTTTGTGCGTTCATCAGTATCCTGCTTTTCTGACAGGATCATCCACTGATCGCCGCTTATGTAAGAAAAGGAGTTTCAAAGCTGAAACTCCTTACGTGCCGAGCAAAACGATAAGCCGGGTTATGTCGTTGGACAATCATCTGTCTAGGCATCACGTTACCGCAATGCTCAAGCGACCTACCTGAAACGTGACGGGCAGCCACATAGTTTCTATCCGGTCTTGCTTCGGATGGGGTTTACATATGCCCTCGCTGTTACCAGAGAGGCGGTAGTCTCTTACACTGCCTTTCCACCCTTACCACAGAAAAGTGACCTTTACTGTGGCGGTTTATTTCTGTTGCACTGGCCTTGGAGTCACCTCCACCGGACGTTATCCGGCATCCTGCCCTTTGAAGCCCGGACTTTCCTCGTCTGCAGCCTTTCGGCATTTGCCTCCGCGATTGTCTGTCTTACTCAGCACATCAAATAATTATACTAAGAAAGCATTAAAAAGTCTATAACTTTTTCACCACTTGCAATTTTGTTCCGAATTATACAATTTTTCCTGCCTGATACAGACAAATCAACAAGACCATTCTCCCAATTTCCTATATAATAAAATTAAGTATGTGTTGTTATGAGTAAATATATAACTCTCTCATTTTGCTCATTTCATATCGTACATTCAAAAGAAAGGAAGGAAGGGTTTTATGAAAAAGAAGAAGGACATGAAAAAGCCTCTGCTCGCAGCAGTTCTTGCCTGCAGTATGGTTCAGATTCCTGCCATTCCCGTTGCTGCTGCAGCACCGGAAAACCTTGCATTGAATCAGACTGTTACTGCAAGTTCTTATGAACAGCCAACGAATAATCCTGAAAAGACTTCTCCTTCAAAAGCGGTAGATGGTGACCTCACCACACGCTGGGGAACAGCTCAGAATCTGGCTGCGAATGAATGGATCAATGTGAATCTTGGTTCTTCCAAACAGATCCAGCAGATCAACATTAACTTTGAGCGAACCGATGACGCTCAGAACATTTTAGGTTATAAAGTTGAAATTGCCAACGGCAACGATACTTATACCGAAATTTACAGGAAAGAGGAAAAAGCAAAGCAAAAAGAAGTCATCAAACTGACATCTCCGGTCAGTGCTACGGACGTGAAAGTTACCATTCTTTCTGCCGATGCAGGAACGATCAACTGGGTCAATGTCGGAATCAATGAAATCGAAATCTACGGTTCTATTAACAACGATTATTCTCTCAGTGATGTAGCCGGTATGATCACCGGTGGTACAACCATTGCTGCCGATGTGGCAGATTTTCCAATGCCGACAGTACCTGAAGGATTTAACATCAGAATCAACGGAGCAGATTTTGAGCAGATTATTTCCAGGGATGGAAAGATTGTTCACCCACTGACAGATAAGACCGTAAAGGTATCCTACGTGATTACCAAAGAGGAAACCGGTGAAGAACTGGTGACAGATGATTTCACCTACACGATTGCCGGACAGCATACCACAAATGCTGCAAAAAATACAAAGCCATCCATTATTCCTGAAATTGCAGAATGGTATTCTGACAGCACTGATTCCGTTGCAACAGACAGTATCACTGCTGTTACTTATGATAATAATGCACTGGAAGATGTTGTTAATGAATTTATTGCTGATTACAAAGATTTCAGTGGCATTGAATTACAGAAAGTAAAAGGAAATGCAAAAGCAAATGCATTCAACTTTTCTCTTTCCGCTCCTGACGAACTGCTCGGTGATGAGGGATATACTATGAATATTCTTTCTGACCGTATCAATGTAGCTTCTGAAAGCACAGTCGGAAATATGTATGGTATGCAGTCAATCCTGCAAATGTACAAATCCAATCCAGATGCATTTTCGATTGGAACAATGCGGGACTATCCAAGATTTTCAACAAGAGGATTTGTTCTGGACGCTGCACGTAAACCAGTCTCCATGGACATGCTCAAAGAAATCTCAAGAACCATGCGTTACTATAAAATGAATGACTTCCAGGTGCATTTATCTGACAACTACATCTGGCTGGAAGATTATGGCAAACTGGATCAGGAAAATCAGGCATTCGATGCATATGATGCATTCCGTCTGGAATCCAGTCTCACAAATGATGCCGGTGAATCTCCGACAGCGGAAGATTATTCTTTCTCTAAAAAGGAGTTTAAAGAATTTATTCAGACTGAACGTGCTGTTGGTGTAAATATCGTTCCTGAAATTGATGTCCCTGCCCATGCAAATTCCTTTACGAAGGTATGGCCGGAACTGAAAGTAACCAATAAGACTTCTTCCACCAGTGCCAACCGGCCTCTCATCGACCATCTGGATATTTCCAAAACGGAAACCGTTCAGAAGATCGAGGAGATTTTCGATGACTATACTCACGGAAGTGATGCTACTTTTGACAGTGAGACAACCGTTCATATCGGTGCAGATGAATTTCTTGACAATTATTCTGCTTACCGTAACTTTATCAATACGATCATCCCGTATGTAAAGCAGACCAATACAGTCCGTATGTGGGGTGGTCTTACCTGGATCAAAGACAATCCGATTACTCAGATCAATGCTGATGCCATCGACGGTGTGGAAATGAATCTCTGGTCGAAAGACTGGGCTGATGGAATCGAAATGTATAATATGGGATATGATCTGATCAATACCATTGATGATTATGGTTATATGGTTCCTGATGGAAGTAAAACCCGTGCAAATTCTTATGGAGATCTGTTAAATACAAGCCGTATTTTCAGTTCTTTTGAACCAAATAAACTGAGATCCTCCAGCGGTTACGTTGCTGTACCTTCCGGTGATGATCAGATGCTTGGTGCTGCTTTTGCATTGTGGAATGATAATATCGATAAACGTGCTTCCGGACTTTCTGAATCTGATCTGTACTGGAGATTTTTCGATGCACTTCCATTTTACGCGGAAAAGACATGGGCTGCTACCGGACAGGAAAAAGGCTCTGCAGATGCTCTCAATACCCTTGCCACATCTATGGGGACAGGTCCGAACACCAACCCATATTATCAGGAGTCTTCTGTAGATAATATTTATGAATCTTATGATTTCAACAGTGGTAAAGGACTGGATGATACATCTGAAAATGACAGAGATCTCACACTTGCCTCTGACAGTACTGCAAAAGTACAGAATAAAGCTCTGGTTCTCTCCGGAGATAAGAGTTATGTAGAAACACCGATCGAACAGCTTGGTAATGGAAATGCACTTTCCTTTGATATCACACTTTCTTCTGAACCAGAATCCGGTGACATTCTGTTTGAATCTGACGCAGCATACGGAACTCATGATATCCGTATCATGAGCAACGGAAAACTCGGATTTACACGCGAATTGTATGATTATTACTTCGATTATACATTACCGGTCGGAGAAAAAGTAAATATCAAGATTGTGACCCAGCAGCAGGTAACAAAGCTGTATGTCAATGGCCAGTTCGTATCTAACGCGACCGGAGAATTTAACCATAATGGTACAACCAAGAAATCCGGTATTACAAATGCCACATTTGCTCTGCCGCTTCAGCGTATCGGTTCTGAAACCAATGCGGTTCAGGCAACCATTGATAATGTAAATGTAACCGCAGCAGATATGTATAATAAGTCCAAGTGGACCGGAACAACAAACTCCGAGACAACCTATAACAATGTAGAGGGACTTCTTCGCTATGCGTTCGACAACGATTACACCTCCAGATGGCATTCTAACTGGAAAGGTGCTACCGATAAACTGACAGGCAGCAATTCGTTCTATGCAGAGATCAACTTTGGTCAGAAATACACGATCAACCAGTTTTCATTTACTCCTAGAACAGATACAGCCAGTGGATATGTCACAAAAGCAGACCTTTACATTAAAGCAAACGATTCTGATGAATGGACACTTGTCGCACAGGATCAGACCTTTGCAGCAGATGCAGCTCAGAAGACATTCACTTTTGATGCACAGGAAGTTCAGTATGTAAAATTCGTTGCTAAAGCTTCCAGTGACGGATGGGTAGCCGTTTCTGAATTTGACATTGCCAATACTGCTCAGGATCCGGATCAGCCGGAAGCTGATAAGACGGCTCTTCAGGAACTCGTGAATCAGGCTGTAACTGATTTCACCGGTTATACATCAGAATCCGTAACTGCTTACAAAGTCGCTCTCGACAATGCAAAAGAAGTTCTTACAAATGAAGATGCAACCCAGGCAGAAGTTGATGAAGCTATTGCCGCCCTTACAAATGCAGTTCTTGTAACTGACAAATCTAAGCTTCAGGAGAAGATTGATCAGGCTGTAACTGATTTTGACGGATACACTGCTGATTCTGTAGCCGCTTACAAAGCTGCCCTTGCAAGACTCAACGAAGTACTTGCCGACACAGATGCTACTCCGGCACAGGTAAGCGAAGCAATCGCCGCTTTTGATCTTGCCAGACTCGTAAAAGACACATCGGATGATGGCAAGAAAGATGATGACAAGAAAGACGACGATAAGAAAAACGATGATAAGAAAGACGACAATAAAAAAGATGACAGCAAAAAAGAGGATGGAACGAACGATAATTCTTCATCCACAAATGGAAAAGCTGATAAGAAAGATACTGCATCAAAAGCTGCAAAGACCGGAGATGCATCCACTGCTCTTCCTTATATGCTCCTGATGCTTGCATCTGGAAGTGCTGTCGTGATTCTGAAAAAGAAAAAAGAACAGTAAGATCTTTTAGATCCCGTCAGAAAGGGCGTGTGAAACAAACGAAAGTTTTTCACACGCCCTTTTTCTATCTTTTTATTCCAATCCTTCATCCACGATCAGTTCATTCCCGTCTGCCGCAGTTGTTGCAAGCTGGTCACACCTTTCATTCTGAGGATGTCCGTCATGTCCTTTTACCCAATGGAAAGTAACCTGATGTCGGCTTTTCACTTCCAGAAGCCTTTTCCAGAGATCCACATTTTTCACCGGTTCATTCTTTCCACGTTTCCAGCTTTTTTTGATCCATCCGTCAACCCAGTGCTGGTTAAATGCATTCACCACATATTGTGAATCTGAATAAACCTCAACCGTACATGGCAGGTTCAATGCTTCCAGTCCTGCGATTACAGCCATCAGTTCCATCCGGTTATTCGTTGTCTTCGTATAGCCCTGCGACAGTTCTTTTGTATGCAACTGTCCTTTTCCGTCCACATACTCCAGTACAGCTCCATAACCTCCCGGTCCGTCCGGATTTCCCCTTGCTGCACCATCTGTATAAACTTTTACAAGCATTTATCCGCTCCTCCTTCTTTTATCTATTGCTGTAAAATGCTGCTGTACCTCACTCGGATCCTGTCATTTTCATCCATCTCATCCAACAGAAATACCTGCCCTGGCTTTTCAATCCTGACAATACGGTCTTCATAATCTTTCGCACATTTTTCCAGTGCCAGCCGGTTAAAAATACTGTAGTTTCCCCAAAAATGCATTGGGAATACTACTTTTGTTTCTGTCCTCTTCATAAAACAGTCAAGTCCCCAGCAATACTGTTCTCCCAGTCTTGGGTCTACCGGGACAAAAGCTATATCGATCTTCTCATCCATCAGACGGTTGATTTCTGCCTGATAAGCTCGACGCATCTCTGTATTTTTTTCATCCGGTTCCCCTTCCCAGTGCCACCAGTTCAGATCCCCAGCATGGTAGATCGTCTTGCCTGCATAATGAACAACAAAGGCTACTCCCTCATCCGTGGATCGAAGTGTTCTGATCTCTGCTCCCATCACTTCCTTCTTCTCATTTGGCTGCATCTGAACAATATCTTTTTCTGCTTTTATCTCAATATCAGATGACAGAACATACCGGATCTCCCTGAAATGCTTTCTCAGATTAAAAATATCCTTTCTATAATGATCATGGTGTGCATGACTTACCAACACAACCATCTTTTTCTCCAGATCGATCTGCGGTAATCTGCCTTTATAATAATCAAATAAAAAATAGGCATCTTCTAATTCTACCAAAAAACCGCTGTGGTCTAAATATGTCACTTTTATCATACCGTTCTTGACTTCCTTACATTTTTTCTATAATTTTTGTAACCAGCCGCTCAAATTCTGCACTTCTCTGCTCTGCAACAGCCTGTACCTCCTGATGGCTCAGTTCTTTTCCTGAAATCCCGCTTGCCATATTTGACACACAGGAAATCCCACATACACGGATTCCCGCATGTCTTGCCGCAATCGCCTCGCAGGCTGTACTCATTCCTACGGCGTCTGCCCCCAGAAGTCCATACATTTTAACCTCTGCCGGGCTTTCAAAATTCGGTCCTGTAGTCTGCAGATAGACTCCTTCCCGGAGGGGTACTCTTTCTTCCTCTGCAGTTTCTCTGATCAGATGTTGAAGTTCCTCATCATAAATATGAGTCATATCAGGGAATCTGGTTCCCAGTTTCTCTATATTCTGTCCGATCAGCGGAGAGGGAACAAAGCTTGCAATCTGATCCCGGATCATCATAAAATCGCCTGCCGCAAACTCTGGATTGATTCCACCGGATGCATTCGTCAGAAACAGAATTTCTATCCCAATCTTTTTCATCAGTCTGACCGGAAGAACTACCTCTTCCATCGAATATCCTTCATAATAATGCACTCTGCCTTTCATGACAACGACCGGTACTTTCCCGATCCATCCCAGTAAGAATCTTCCGTCATGCCCCTGTACAGTGGAAACCGGGAAATCAGGGATCTCCCGGTATGGAATTTCTTTTTCCACGTGCATATTCTTTGCATATCCTCCCAGCCCCGATCCGAGAATCAGACCGACTCTGGGGTGAAAATCTGCAATACTTCTATAATATTCATAGCATCTTTCAAGCTTTTCATACTGTATACTCATCGTTTCCTCCTTAAAATCCCACAAGAAACTTCTGTTCTTTATTATAACGGACTCAGACTGTTCTGTCCACTCCGGTCAGATCAGATAATAATACAGATCAGCCCGCCATTTGTATCATTTACAATCTTCTGCATGGAATCCTGCAGCTTGGATCTGCTTTCATCCCCGATCAGAGTAATCTTATTTTTCATTCCGTCCATCACCAGTTCTTCGATCGACTTTCCGAAAATATTTGTTCCCCAGACTCCCTGTGGTGTCTCACTCTCTTTTTTAATATACTCCACAAGATCTTCCGCCTGCTGTTCATTTCCGACAATCGGAGCGATCTCAGTTTCTATATTCGCACGTATCATGTGAATTGACGGAGCTTCCGAACGTATCTTCACGCCAAATTTACTTCCCTGCTTGATCATGACCGGTTCATCCAGCGTAATCTCCTCTTTTCTCGGACATACAACCCCGTATCCTTTCATTTTGACTTCGGTAAATGCATCCCGGATCTGCGAAAATTCCTCTTTCATCGCTGCAAGTTCTTTCATCGTTGAGATCAGTTCATATTCTCCGTTGATCGTTGTTCCCGTCAGTTCACTGAGTATTTCGTAATAATACTTCTGATCAAAACCAATTCTGACACAGACTTTTCCGCTGTCCATTTCCACTTTTTCGACCTGCATCCGGTCAATATACTCTCCCTGAGGCTGGATTTTCAAGTTCACCGCACTCCGTATATCACCTAATGCATCCAGGACAGTTTTTACATTTTCAAGAAGATTTTGCTTGATCCGATGATCTCTCGACAGCATTTCCACCCACTTTGGAAGATAAAATTCCACTTCTGTAACCGGAAATTCATATAATATCTGCTGCATCATCTCATGTAGATCCTCTGCTTTCATCTGTTCACAATTCATTGCGATCACCGGAGCCTGATACTTCTCCTGCAGCTCTTCCTTCAGAGATTTTGCCTCTTCTGCATAAGGTTTCTGGCAGTTCAATATAATCAGAAACGGTTTTCCGATCTCCTGCAATTCCCGAACGGTCTTTTCCTCTGCCGGGATATAATTTTCTCTTGCCAGCTCTGTCACACTTCCATCCGTAGTCACTACCAGTCCGATCGTTGCATGGTCATGAATCACCTTTTGCGTTCCGATTGCCGCAGCCTTTGTAAATGGAATCTCATACTCAAACCACGGTGTCTTCACCTGCCGTTCTGTGCCATTTTCAATGTGGCCGGATGCTCCCTCTACCATATACCCTACACAATCCACCAGCCGGATCTTCACCTCCACATCTTCTCCCAGCTTTACACTGACCGCCTCTTTCGGAACAAATTTCGGTTCTGTAGTCATGATCGTAGTACCTGATGCAGATTGTGGCAGTTCATCTTTCGTTCGTTCTTTTTTATGTACATCCGTCAGATTCGGCAGGATCAGAAGATCCGCAAATCTTTTGATAAATGTTGATTTGCCTGTCCGTACCGGTCCTACTACGCCAAGATAAATCTCTCCGTCTGTCCGTGCTTTTATATCTCTGTATACCTGAAATGAATCCATAAAAATACCCCCTTGCTGTGCTGATACAAGTGTATGCCGCACTGCCGGGAGGTATGCATTTTACTTTTATTCTTTTTCCCATAAAAGAGAGCTATTCTCGATCTTCGATTCCCTCTGCATAAGATCATCCACTGCCTTCTTCGGATCTTTACCTTCAAAAAGGATCCGGTTGATTTCTTCTACGATCGGCATCGGAACTTCATATTTCTTTGCAAGGCTTGCAGCCGCCTTAGCTGAATAGACGCCTTCTACGACCATATTCACCTCATCCATTGCCTCCTGCATGGACTTTCCCTGTCCCATCAGATAACCTGCTTTCCGGTTTCTGCTGTGGACACTGGCACAGGTGACAATCAGATCACCGATCCCGGTCAGCCCTGTAAAAGTCTCAAGCTTTCCCCCCATCTTCATCCCCAGTCTTGCTATCTCGGCAATGCCCCGGGTAATCAACGCTGCCTTTGTATTGTCCCCATAGCCTAATCCGTCTGCGATTCCGGCTGCAAGTGCAATGACATTCTTCAATGCTCCTCCCAGCTCAATTCCAAGGATATCAGGACTCGTATAAACACGAAAGACACGGCTGTTGAACATCGACTGCAGATACTCTGCTGTCTTTTTCGTCTTCGCTCCGATCACACACGTTGTCGGCAGCTTCCGTCCAACCTCTTCCGCATGGCTTGGTCCTGAAAGGACGGCAACATCTGCCTGTGGGATTTCCTGATGGATCTGCTCCGAAAGTGTCATCAAGGTGGCTTCTTCAATTCCTTTTGCAACATCTACAATCATCTGTCCCTCTGCTACAAAAGGACTCATTTTCCTTGCTGTTGCTCTTGTAAATATTGAAGGAACTGCAAGAACAAGGAAATCCTTTCCATGGATCGCATGATTCAATTCATTCGTGATCACAATCTCTTTTGCCAGCTTCACTCCCGGAAGCTTTGACTCATGCTCTCTTTTGGTATTGAGCATTTCAACTTCTTTCTGATCGATCGACCAGATCGTTACTTCGTGTCCGTTGTCATGAAGAAGAACGGACAGTGCCGTACCCCAGCTTCCGGCACCAAGTACTCCTACATTTGCCATCATCAGCCCTCCTTACTTTTACTTTTTCCTGACCCGAACTTATTCTCTGTTCCGTTCAGAAGTCTTCTGATATTCGCACGGTGACGCCACCATGCAAGTGCCGTCAGAAGGAATACCAGTATGTACAGCTCGTACAGGTATGCCTGTTCCATTCCAAACCATCCTAACTGCCCAAATACGACCATTTCTATAAAGAATGCGGCATACGCCAGCAGTGATCCAAGTGAAATATACCTTGTCACTGCTACAGGAACAGCAAAGAATGCCAGCGTAATAAAAAACATCAGTACACTGTACGGCAGATGCCAGAAGCAGTTGCTTACCGTCAGTGCTGCCATGACCGCAATTCCCTTTCCACCTTTAAACTTCATGTAAAACGGGAAATTATGTCCCAGCGTCACTCCTGCTCCGGCATACATCATCAGAAGTGCCAGACAATTACTTCCATGATACAACCCTCTTACAATCAGCACTGCTGCAAAACACTTCAGCACATCCCCTGCAAAAGTCATAAGTCCTGCTTTCCAACCCATCACACGAAGTGCATTCGTTGATCCTGCATTTCCACTGCCGGACTTTCTGATATCTATATGATGTAATTTTCCAACCAGATAGCCGCTCTGCAAAAGTCCGCAGACATATCCGATTGCCAGACAAATGATCCGTTCCATAACTCTACTGATCCTTTTCCTTTCTTTCTCTGATAAAGAACTTCAAAGAAGTTCCCCGGAATCCAAATGCCTCTCTGATCTTATTTTCCAGATATCTCGTATATGAGAAGTGCATCAGTTCCTTATCATTTACAAAAATAATGAAGGTCGGCGGTTTCACCGCTACCTGCGTAATATAGTAAAGCTTCAGTCGCTTTCCTTTATCCGATGGTGGCTGCTGCATCGCAACTGCCTCCGTCATGATCTCATTCAGAACTCCGGTTGCAATACGGAGTGTCTGGTTTTCTATCACCATATCAATCATATCATACAGCTTTGGAAGTCTCTGACCGGTCATTGCAGATACATACATAATCTCCGCATATGGCATATAGGAAAGTACCTGACGGATCTTCGCCTCATACTCTCTCATGGTCTTATCATTCTTCTCGATCGCATCCCACTTATTCACGACAATGATAACTCCCTTGCCCCTTTCATGGGCAATTCCGGCTATCTTTGCATCCTGCTCTGTTACGCCCTCTGTAGCATCAATGACCATCAGCACGACGTCCGCACGCTCTACAGCACTGACGGTACGGATGATACTGTATCGTTCCAGTTCCTCTTTGATCTTATTTTTTCTTCTCAGACCTGCCGTATCAATAAATACATATTCTTTTCCATTATGAACAATCTCTGTATCAATCGCATCTCTTGTCGTTCCTGCAATATCTGATACAATCACCCTGTTCTCTCCCAGCAGACGGTTTATAATAGAAGATTTTCCTACATTCGGCTTTCCTACGATTGCCACTCTCGGACGGTCATCATCCTCTTCTGTTCCGTCACTTTCCGGAAAATGGGCGATCACTGCATCCAGCATATCTCCCAGTCCCAGTCTTGAAGCAGCAGAGATCGGAATCGGATCTCCGATTCCCAGATTATAAAATTCATATACATCTGCCATATACTTGTCAAAATTGTCAACCTTATTTACAACAAGAACAACAGGTTTTCCCGATCTTCTCAGCATATCTGCAACCTTGGAATCCGAGTCCACAAGGCCCTGCTTTACATCTGTAATAAATATAATGACATCTGCCGTATCAATTGCAATCTGTGCCTGCTCCCGCATCTGTGAGAGAATGATATCTCTGCTGTCCGGCTCAATTCCTCCTGTATCGATCAGGGTAAATTCTCTGTCAAGCCAGTCCACATCTGCATAAATTCTGTCTCTTGTCACACCAGGCGTATCCTTTACAATGGAGATCATCTCCCCTGCCAACACATTAAAAAGTGTGGATTTTCCTACATTCGGACGCCCTACAATGGCAACTACCGGTTTACTCATCTTATCTTACCTTTCTCTTTCCTGATTCAGACCGACTCGATCCTGCGGTCTTTTACATTCTGATTGTCTCTATTTCTTCTTGTATCAATTCCTAAAATGGCATTCACGAAATCCTGCCCGCTTGATTTTACAATATCAATCGGAACTTGTAAAGTATCCGCCACCTCATCCAATGTAAAATCATCCAGAAAAATATCCTCATCCATCTTCAGCATATTACATGGGATCAGAAGTCTTTCCCCAAGTTCCTGATCTTTTAACTGTGCCATCAGATCCTGCCCCGTGATCAGCCCGGATACCGTGATCCTCTCACCAAAGAAATCATTTCTGATACAATACGTATGGATCTTCAACCCCGGATATTTCTCCTGCATCCGCCGTGCCATCCTGTCTATATATGGATACGCCAGCTTTGCTGTTGCAACGGAAAGTTCTTCCACCCGGTCATCACCTGTCAGCTTTCCGAATGCTTCTTCAAACTCATTGAACAAAAGCCGCAGCATTCCAACTCCATTCTCCAACTGCAGATAACCATCATAACTTTCTTCCTGCGGAACTTCCATCTCTGCCAGCAGATACCATTCATCACCTGCATGGATAAAATGCGTTCCATACTCTTTATAAACCTTCTCCTGCCACTTATGGATCACCCGGATCACTTCTCTCGCATCCTCTTTTGTAAAAGGGGTCATGGGATAAAGCCCTTCCCGGTACTTCGTCAGACCTACCGGCACAACAGACACACTTTTCAGCATCGGCAGATATCCCGTCAGATCCCGGATGCTCCGTTCTAGTTCTTCCCCGTCATTAACCCCTTTGCAAAGTACGATCTGCCCATTCATCTCCACATGTCCGGCATACAGATCATCCAGGAATTTCAGCTTTTCTCCGGCGAAACGATTGTGGAGCATCTTGCAGCGCAGCTCCGGGTTCGTTGTCTGCACAGAAATATTGATCGGCGCAAGCTGCATCTCGATAATACGATCCACATCTTTCTGCTTCATATTCGTCAGGGTAATATAATTGCCCTGCAGGAAAGACAGACGGGAATCATCATCTTTAAAATACAAGGTCTCACGCATTCCCGGCGGCATCTGGTCGATAAAACAGAAAATACACTTGTTGCTGCAGGAACGGTAGTCGCTCATCAGACCATTTTCAAATTCTACGCCAAGGTCATCATCATACTCTTTCTCGATCTCCAGAAGCCATTCTTCCCCGTCCGGCTTGCGGATCAGCACTTCTACATACTCATCCTTGATCATGTAACGATAATCAAAAACGTCCTCTATTTTCTGGTTGTTTATTCGTAGAAGGACATCTCCCGGCTCGATTTCCATCGCCTCGGCAATTGAATCCGGGTAAACCTCACGGATCAAATGTCCCTGATACTCATTTTTCTTACTCAAATTATATTCCTCCCAAAATTCGGAATCGGAAACAAGACCTTTTCCAGGCTAGCTTCCTCTTTCATGTAATCCTCATATTTTTATCATAAACGACTTTTCCTGCAAT
>ERZ779890.3412-NODE-3412-length-14246-cov-2.419491_pt1 | contig 14246 bp, 11 predicted proteins | sample MGYA00511553_ERZ779890 | MGnify/ENA primary metagenome ERZ779890 (study PRJEB29588, sample SAMEA2152064) | human gut metagenome | biome: human gut; feature: human-associated habitat; material: faeces | place: Denmark | collected 2008/2010 ...
TACGCTTATACATAGCGCGTCCATAACCTTCCAATCCAGTTTTTGTATGAATCTCATTTTCTTTATCCGCCATTTTCAGGTCATAGACAAGGTCCATATCCTTGAATATGTTCATCTCCTGTTCGGAAGCAGCTATACGGCCTTCATATTTATCATAGAAATTTTCCGGCAATGGAAACTTCACCTTATCAAACGCTCCCAAGTCACAAGTGTCGGGCATCCATGTACGGTGCGGGGCTTTATGATGCAACAACAGACAGAACGGTTTTTCTTTCTCCCGTTTGTTCTCCAGCCATTCCAGCGCCAAGTCCGTAGTGATATTGGTGGCATACCCTTCTATCTGCACTTTCTTACCATTATCTATAAAATAAGGATTGTAATAATCACCCTGACCAATCAGAATATTCCAATAATCGAATCCCGTGGGATTAGAGGTAAGATGCCATTTACCAACAATAGCAGTCTGATAACCTGCCTTCTGCAACAGCTTAGGGAAGGTCTGTTGGCTTCCGTCAAACCGATGCGCATTATCTATAAAACCATTCTTATGGCTATGTTTTCCCGTCAACATACACGCACGGCTGGGCCCGCTTATAGAGTTTGCCACAAAACTATTGGTAAAGACAACTCCTTCATTGCCGATACGGTCGATATTGGGTGTCTCTATAAAACGGTGATCGTAGGCACTGATAGTCTGAAATGAGTGGTCGTCACTCATTATATACAAAATATTCATAGGCTTCTCAGACGCCCCTTTACTCTGAGCAAAGGAGGGCAATGTTACCAAGGCGGCTACCCCTGACAAAAAAATGCAGTGTTTGTTGTTCATCACTATAAAATTAAGTTCGTTATGTAATAAATACATTCATTAATTAAGTTCCCCTTACTGAAAAGGAACAGTTTTAATTTTCTGTATCATAATTTATGGAAAAACGTGCAGCAAAGATAAAAATAAATATCCATATTAATTTAACTCCATCACGTCAATGGAATCGCCGGTCACTAATCCATAACGGTAGGCAGAGGCTGTTGGCAGAAGCAGCGAAACCGGTTTTTCAAAGCTTCCTACGAATTTATCCGCACCACGGATATTGGTAATCTGACAGGATTCACTGTTATAGATAATGACCTGTTCTTTATGAAATATAATATCCGAATATTCCATATCCAGAAGCTGTGTATGAATCTTATTTCCGGATGCACTGTATACATCGAGCCGGTAAGAGGCTTCTCCTGTTGCATCACGGAAGACAACGCCTGCATAATCACTGTTATGATAGACCCCGATAACCTCATCATCAAAAAGACTCGTTGCTACAACGGTCGGTTTTTCCGATCCGGAAAAGAAAATAATCCGGTCATCGGAAACAGCAAAGGCTGCACTGTTGTTCATAAACTGCACATAGGGCACAACCGTATTCAGATAATCATAACCACTGACGTAATTATCGGTCTGGTTTTCACCCACCTCACCGAAATTATAGAATGCAATGGAGGATTTCATGCTTCCGCTATCCATAAAGAAATAGGAAACCATCATAATTCTGCCATTCGGACTCATACATACTGAAATCGGATATCCACTTTTATCCATGGAAACCTTGGCATGTACAATTGCTTCGTCTGTATTGGAGTTTCCATTATATACATTAATACGTGTGGCACTGGAATCATCAAGGACAGCTGCCACAACTCCGTTTTCCGCAACACTTAAGCTCCGGATCGGAAGGTTCGTATTGACGGTTCCACGGATCCCGTTCTTATCGCAGACATATATTTCTCTTCCATTATAATCTCCCAGTGCACAGACTGCACCTGAGATGGATAAAATAGGAGACTGCATTTCATAAGACTGGTTCCAGATTGCCTTGCCTTTGTTATCCATACAGCTGGCACCATCCTTACTATAAAAAAGAATATTGCCATCAAGATCTTCTGTTTTTGTTCCCTGTACAATTGTAACAGGAACGGTAGCAATGGTATCGCAGGAGGTAAATACCTTGTCTCTCCAGGCTATAACCAGAAATGCAATAACCGCTGCCACTACAACAACAGCCAGTACCACACGGTAAAAAACCGTAAGCTTATGCCCACGGATTTTTTCCTTGTAGTTGATTGGCTGGGGATTTCCCTGTCTTTTTTCTCTTTCTTTTAAATAGTCACGGATGTTTGCCATCGAACCTGTCACCTAACAAAACTGATAAATGGTTGTTGTTTCATATTTTCTGGAAGGTCCAAATACAGCCTGCGGGAATTCCGGCTTGTTGGCTGTATCCGGATAATACTGTGTTTCCAGACAGAAGCCGCATCTCGGTCCATATTCTGCCCCGTCCTTACCCGTGCACGGGCTGATACAGTTACCAGCATAGAACTGTACTCCCGGAAGATCAGTGTATACCTTCATCGTACGCTTACCGGTGCTTTCCACCGCTGTAGCAATTTCACGTATTTTTCCATCATAATGATCCAGTACCCAGTTATGGTCATACCCGTGAACCATGGTAAGCTGCTCTTCGTCTTTTGCAATATCCTGTCCGATCTTCCTGGCTGTTGTAAAGTCAAATACGGTTCCTGCTACCGATGCAAGCTCTCCTGTCGGAATCGCTCCTGCTACGATCGGCGTATAACGGGATGCCCTGATCTCCAGAAGCGTGTCTTCCATATTGCCTGCCTTATGACCTGCCAGATTAAAGTAGCTGTGATTGGTCATGTTGATAATGGTATCCTTATCACTTTCCGCTTCATAATGCAGCTTAAGTTCATTCTCTTCGGTCAGGGTATAAGTCACCTGAACGGTTTTGTTTCCGGGGAAGCCCATGGAGCCGTCTGCATCAGTTATTGCAAAGGTTACGCAGTCTGTTCCTTCGGTCACATCATATACTCTCTTGTGATATCCTTTTTCGTAATCACTATGTAAATTATTCGCTCCATCATTCACAGCCAGCTGATATTTCACACCGTTTAAGGTAAAGGATGCATTCCCGATACGGTTTGCATTCGGTCCTATGGTTGCTCCAAAAAAGCTGCCGTTCGTAAAATAATCCTCAAGATGATCATATCCCAATACAATATCTTCTGCATTTCCTTCTTTGTCCGGAACAAATAAATTCACAAGAATTGCACCATAATTAATAATGCCCGCTTTCATGCCCTTACTGTTCGACAGCCAGTACTTGTAAATTTCCTGTCCTTCCTTTGTTTTTCCAAATAATTCTTTGGATACTCCCATAATACTACTACCTCCCTGTTTGTTTTAACTGATTCCTGTTTTCACAGTTACTCTTTTATCATAATTGCTGTCACATTTCCAGACCCGCTGAAAAACCACTGTTTACAGCTACAATTCAACACGTCCATCCAATGCACGCAGCAAAGTGATCTCATCAATGTATTCAAGATCTCCACCTACAGGAACTCCACTTGCAATTCTGGTTACTTTAATTCCGGTAGGCTTCACCAGCTTGCTGATATACATTGCGGTTGTTTCCCCTTCCAGGCTGGAATTGGTTGCAATAATAACCTCCTTAACCGGACCTTCCAGACGGGCAATCAGTTCCTTCAGCTTAATCTCATTCGGTCCGATTCCCAGCATGGGCGAGATGGCACCATGCAATACATGATAAACCCCTTCGTATTTTCCGGTCTTCTCATAGGCTGCCAGATCACGGGTTGTCTCCACAACCATGATGGTTCCGTGATCCCGGTTGGGATTGGCACAGACCGGGCAGATTTCCCGATCGGTCATGGTAAAGCATTCCTTACAATAGCATACATTCTGCCTTGCTTCCCACACCGTGTCCGTCAGGTGTCTGACCTTATCTGCCGGCATGTTCATCAAATGAAAAGCAAGTCGCTGGGCAGACTTGCTTCCAATTCCCGGGAGCCCTGCAAGCTCCTCTATTAACTTGTTCATATGCCCGCTATACAAGTCCATTAGAAGGGAAGTCCTCCTCCCAAACCACCGGTCATTTTGTTCATCACCTCTGCATTGGCATCCTCTGCCATACGAAGTGCTTCATTCGTTGCTGCCATTACAAGATCCTCTAACATTTCCACATCATCCGGATCTACAACTTCCTGGGAAAGCTTCACCTTCGTAACTTCCTTCTTGCCGGTTACGGTAACCTCCACAGCTCCGCCGCCTGCTTTCGCTGTAAATTCCTTTGTTTCTAATTCTTTCTGACTTTCTTCCATCTGACGCTGCATTCTCTGTGCCTGCTTCATCAGATTATTCATATTACCGGGCATACCCATGCCGCCCGGAAATCCTCCACGTTTTGCCATTTAATGTACCAAACCTTTCTTAAAATATACTGCTATAACATACTGTTACATTGTACTATTATCTGTACACAAATTTCAACCATAACTTCTGTGCTGCACCGACAGGTCATCCTCTGTTGTTACTGTTCACTCATACCCCATTCCGGTAACATCTATTCAAAATTTCCGGGAATTTCATCCAGTTCTTCAATTTCCATATCGATTGTCTGATCCACAAGCCGCGTCAGATCCGGATAAAGATCTTCCGGATTTCTGCCATTCTCGGCACTCTGTATGATGATCTCCATATCCTTACCGGTCACACTGCCGATGACTGCCTTAAGCTGATCCCGGTTTTCCTGCCGTTTGAAGTAGTCGGATGGCAAACCATCCTGTACCACAACCAGCAGCTTTCCGTCACCTGAAAGACTCGGATAGGCATTTTTTAAATAAGATTTCATTGGATTTGCGGTTTCATCCACAATCCTGGACCAGCGGCTTACCACATTCTGAATGTCCTCCGGAATTGCTTTGGGAAGCTCGGCTTTTCCCACCGGTTTCTCTCCCCCCTGCAAAGGAGCTGTTCCATTCCCCGGAACGGAGCTGCTGCCCGCCCCCGGATTTACTGCCATTATCGGGATGCCCTTTTCCAGCTTTTCTTCTACCTGTCGAATGCGGTCGGCCAAAGAGGCAGTGTCCGTTTCCATGGCAGGACGGCACAATTTAATAATCGCCATTTCAATGAGGATCCGTTTCTGGGCTGCATAACGGATCTGTCCGGAAAGCTCGGACAGGATGCGGATGTACCTCATAATCGTATCATTCTCCGCAAGCTCTGCTTCTTCCTTAAGCCGCACCAGATTATCTGACGACACATCAATGATATCCTCTACGCCGTCCGCAGATTTAATCAGCAGAAGGTTACGCAGATACCATGCAAAATCCGTAACAAACTGGGAAAGCTCCCTTCCCTGCAGAACGATGTCCTGTAAGACGCCCAAGGCTGCTGCCGCATCACCTTTCAGGATCTCACGCAGCATACGGCTGAACACCCCGGTATCTACCGCGCCCAGAACATCCAGTACTTTATCATAAGTTAATTCCTGTTCAAAATAAAAAGCTATACACTGATCGAGCAGACTCAAGGCATCACGCATGGAGCCGTCTGCCACCTTGGCAATATAACGGACTGCCTTTTCCTCGATCTGCACCTGCTCCTTCTGTGTCAGTTCTTTCAGACGGTCTGCAATCGTATCAATGGAAATCCGTCGGAAATCGTAACGCTGGCAGCGTGACAGAATCGTAATCGGAATCTTATGCACTTCTGTGGTTGCCAGAATAAAGATGACATAGGCCGGAGGTTCCTCCAATGTTTTCAGAAGCGCATTGAACGCTCCGATGGAAAGCATATGAACCTCGTCAATAATATAAACCTTGTATTTCCCTTCTGCCGGAGAATAATTCACCTCTTCGACAATCTGCCGGATACTGTCCACGCCATTGTTGGATGCCGCATCAATCTCGATTACATTCATGCTGGTTCCTGCTGCAATGGATCTGCAGATCGCACATTCCCCACACGGACTGCCGTCCACCGGGTGCTCACAATTGACCGCTTTCGCAAAGATCTTGGCAATTGTGGTCTTACCGGTTCCACGGGTTCCGCAGAACAGATAGGCATGAGAAGTCCGCCCGCTTCTGATCTGGTTCTTTAATGTTGTGACAATATGTTCCTGTCCCTTCACATCCTCAAATACCGTCGGACGAAACTTTCGATATAACGCTGTATAAGACATCGGTCTGTCTTTCCTTCCTTAACCTGCTTAATCGCCAAAGCTGATGCCAAGATGCTTTGCTTCACGGATAATCGAAGCATCCGGAGATACCATCTTCAGCTTACCGGCTACATCCTCAAGTGGAACCTTGACAACCTCACGGTTCTTGTAGCCAACCATAAATCCATACTCACCCTTTAAGATGAGTTCCCCTGCCTCAGCACCCAGGCGGCTTGCAAAGACACGGTCATACGGGCAGGGACTTCCACCTCTCTGGGTATGTCCCGGAACAGTCACACGTACTTCCTGTCCGGTTCTTTCCTGAATCTGTGCTGCCAGTTCATAGGAAACTGACGGGAACTTGTAGTTCTTCATTTTCTCTTTGTATTCTTTCTTGCTGAGCTTTGCATCTTCCTTTGAAATAGCACCCTCGGCTACGGCAAGAATGGTAAATTTGCTGCCCTTTTTATGACGGTCATTGATGGCTGCAACTACCTTGTCAATATCGTAAGGAATCTCCGGGATCAGAATGATGTCTGCTCCGCCTGCCATACCGGCATTCAATGTCAGCCATCCAACCTTGTGTCCCATCACCTCCACAATAAATACACGTCCATGGGAAGCGGCTGTGGTATGAATACAGTCGATACATTCAGTTGCAATGTTGACGGCACTCTGGAACCCAAAGGTCATATCGGTTCCCCAAAGGTCATTGTCAATCGTCTTTGGAAGAGTAACGATATTCAATCCTTCCTGACGAAGCAGATTGGCTGTCTTATGCGTACCGTTACCGCCAAGGATCACGAGACAGTCAAGGCGAAGCTTATAATAGTTCTGCTTCATGGCTTCTACTTTATTTAATCCATTTTCATCGGGGTCTGTAATGGTTTTAAACGGTGTTCTGGAGCTTCCAAGGATCGTTCCGCCCTTGGTCAGGATTCCGGAAAAGTCAGAGCCGGAAAGCATTCGGAAATTTCCGTAAATCAATCCGCGGTACCCTTCCAGGAAACCATAAATCTCGACATCCTCCTCACCATTGGTAAGGCACTTTACCACACCTCTCATTGCGGCATTCAATGCCTGACAGTCACCACCGCTTGTCAACAAACCAATTCTCATCATTGCAGACCCCCTCCTGTGTTTTCTTCTGTTTTATTTACAGTATACACCATTTTTATGACATACTACAACCTTGACTTGCCGCACAAGAAACATTATAATAAGATTTGTTATGGATAAATATGGAGTTGTATCGAAGCGGTCATAACGGGGCGCACTCGAAATGCGTTTGCCCTCCGGGGCACGAGGGTTCGAATCCCTCCAACTCCGCGCAGAACCCGGTTCACGAAACGGTGAACCGGGTTCTTTTATCTCCCGCACGGTTTATTCAGTTCCTGCTTTTGTGTCATCTTCCACATTCTGTGGCCGGCTCAAAACCACTTTTCCATCTTTTACCGCCACACTCACCTTATTATCCTTAAGTCCGATCTCTTTGAGGAGCTCTGCCGGAATCTGCACGCGGCCTGCCTTATCCACAATTGCAAATTCCTCCTGCGTTTCCTCGGTATGCCAGTCGATATTGCTTTCCTTCAGACGGTCTGCATATTTTTCTTTCAGGACACGTTCACTGCTGATCTTGCCATCCCGGATCGCCACGACACGCCTTACCTTCCTGGAAAGCGCCACATCATGCGTGACAATAAGAATCGTCTGTCCTTCTTTGTTCAGCTCCGTAAACACGTCAAAAATATAATCCGCTGTCTTTGCATCCACACTTCCTGTCGGTTCATCTGCAAGCAATAGCTGCGGGGAATTGGCAAGGGCAATCGCAATGGCAATCCGCTGCTGTTCCCCTCCGGAAAGCATCTGCAGACGGCTGTTCTTCTTATGTGCCATACCTACCCGCTCTAAAAGCTCCATGGCCTTTTCCCTTTTATTCCGGGTCGAGGACAGATACATCGGCAGCATCACATTTTCGATCGAAGACAGATAAGGCAGGAGATTCCGTGCGTTATTCTGCCATACAAATCCTACAGTATTGCGCTTATACAGCACAAGCTCCTTCTCGGTCATGGTAAACAGATTCCTTCCACACACCTGCAGGGAACCGACAGTCGGACGGTCCAGTCCTCCAATCATGTTAAGAAACGTTGACTTGCCGCTTCCACTGTTTCCGATTATGGCAGTCAGCTCACCGCATTCAATGGTCAGATCCAATCCCTGCAATGCCATGACCTCTGTTTCCTTTGTTTTATAAATTTTCACCAGGCTCTCTGCCTGCACCATAGCTTCAGCCATTCTGTTTTCTCCGCCTTTTTGCTCCTCATAATCTGTGCCATATTCTCTAACTATAAATACGCCCACCGTTCTCAAGCTCGATAATCTGGTCTCCGGCTCCCATCAGTCCGACATCGTGTGTCGTCATCACTACCGTAATACCTTCCTTACGCGTCATTTCCCGAAAAATGCGGGTGATCTCTGCCGCCATGGCACTGTCAAGCTCTGCAGTCGGTTCATCCGCAAGGATCAGCCTGGGGCGGTGTGCAAAGGCCCGCGCAATAGCCACACGCTGCTGTTCCCCACCGGACATTTCTGCAGGCATATGCGTCATACGGTTTCCAAGCCCGACCATTTTCAGACATTCCTCTACTCGTTCCTGTCGTTCTCCCGGGGATTTCACACCACTAAGCCGCATGGAAAACTCCACATTCTGAAAGGCATTCATGGCAGGAATCAGGGAAACCGCCTGAAATACATAGCCCATCTGCTTACGCCGCAGCTCTTCTCTCTCATATTCCGACATTGCGGTAAGGTCCTTTCCCTCCATACAGATTCTGCCGCTCGTTGGAAGGTCTAATGCCCCGATAATATTTAGCAGCGTGGTCTTTCCGGAACCGGATCTGCCTTTCAGAATGGTAAAGGTTCCCTCATCAATCTGCGCATCAATATCCTTCAATGCCTGAAACGTTCCTCCCGGAACAGGAAAAATCCGGTTAATATGCTCCATCTCAATCATTACACTCATTTCAAACCTTTCCTGACCGTCCTGGACGGTATAACAATTATTCCTCACCCAGTTTTAATGTATTGGTTATATTCAGCTTAAATAACAAAGCCATAAGTACAGCAAGGCACAAAACAACCACAAACAGAATTACACCATAGAGCCGCAGCATATCCGCAGGATCCGTAATCAGCTTCATCGGAAGCACCTGATTGGATGCCGCATAAGCAATCTGTACCATAGGGACATACATTTTCGAAGTGAGCTTTCCGATTCCAACTCCCGCCAGAATGGAAAACACGCCCGAAAAGATCTGTTCGTTCAGCAGCATATGAATCAGCTCACCCTTATGCATACCGCAGGCACGCAGGACTCCGAAAATCATTTCCCGTGACCGCACCGACATAATCCAGTAAATCAGATAACCGACCGCGCACAACAGAATGGTTACAATAAATCCCATGGTAAGCACCCCGTTCGTTCCCTGCAGCAGGGGATCACAGATAGCAGACTCTATATCCTTGTCTCTATTTATATATTTAGAAAGCTTTACATCATACTCCTGCAGCCATCCGGTTATTTCCGAACTGTCACTGTCCCCCCTCAGGGTAATCCACACCTCATACGGAGTCACTCCCCACTTCTGGCACAAAGACGCATAATGGGCAACTACCATATAGTGATCCTCCGAATATGCTGTTCCATCTGGATTCAGCCCCATTTTGACCGGTGCGTACCCGGGAAAAAAGTCGAAGAAACCTACTATTTTTCCTGTTCCCGGATTTTTCCTGTTATCATAAAAAGACAGGGAATCTCCCTCCTTATATCCTAACTTATCCCGAAAATTGGCAGAAACCAGTATTCCATCTTCCTCTATTGCCAGTTTATTCAATAATTCATAATATTCTTTTCCCAAAAGCTGTTTGTCAAGAGCCGTATTCTCACCAAATTCCCTGGTGTGAATCCCCATCAATGTAATAATATCTTTTTTACGGGAACCGGATGTCATATATGCCTGGTCATCACAGATAACCCTGGTATAGCTCCGTGCACAGTCAAGCGAAGCATACTTCCCAAAATCCGGCTCATAATACATAAATTCCACATCCGGATTTTCAGAAGCAAGTGAACTGTTATCGCTCCATACCTCCTTAATAATGATATCCGCTCCATCCAGATATTCGGCATTCTCAATCGCATTCTGCAAAATCGTCCTTGCTATGGTGGCATGATACATTCCAAGTGAAATCGTCAGAATCAGGAACAGCATAATAAACTGCTGTTTACGTCCATTCTTACGGTTTTCCATAAAGGAAGCGTAGCTTGCACTCTTCCAATGATTCTTCCCAAGCAGATAAATCAGTTGCACCAGATACGGCTGAATGCGTAAAAACAACAAACCCAGTCCCAATATAAACAGTGAAGAACTAATATACAAAAGCGGATCCAGTGATTCTCCCATCAGCACGCTTTCCTCAATCTGTGCTTCACTTTTATGGAATGAATAAAATCCATAAAGGGAAACTGCGGTCAGAATCACGTCAAGATACAGCCTCTCCCAAAGATATTTTCTCTTTACCGAATTCTGCTGTTTCAAATGAACAATGGACACCTTGCTATGGCGTATTGCCGGAATCGTCATGATGCACAAAACTGCCGCCATGGCAGCCTGCGTATACACCAGCGCCTCCTTTCCAAAGTGCACCGTAAGCCGCGAAACTCCGGTAAACTCAAGAAAGCTTCTGGCCGATCCAAGTGCCCGGCTGAAAATCATACCCAGGGGAACCCCAAGTATTCCTCCAAGCAGTGTAAGGAAAATGCTTTGATAAAGATATAATCTGAAAATCTGTCCGCCGGAGCTTCCACGACTTTTAATAACAGAAATTTCGTTTTTTTCCATCTGATACATTTGTCCGGAAATCATAAACAGAAAAGCTGCCAGCATAATCAGAACCGGGATCTGGAGTATGGTAAGTGTAGCACGGATTTTGGTTTCTTTCTTAATATATTCCTCCAGAATATTCTGATATCCCGGCCGTTCCGTGGCCACCCGGTACATGCTTTTCTCCGTAAGATAGCTGGTGTACTCCACAATATTGGGCACATCCGTATATTGAATCCCCTGATAATCAAACAGAGCATAAACCTTACCGTTAAGGGTGTATTTCTCAATATAATCTCCCATAAACAGCTCACGGAACAGCTTCTCACTCATCAGACAGTAGCCGCTTTTCTCACCAATGTGCTCCTGCCAGTAATAATCCTCATTGTCATCCTCAACATAAACACCTTTAATATAGATGCGTATCGGTTCACCATCCGCATCATAAACGCGGTCAAAAGCAAGTGTTTCTCCTACCAGCAGTTTCTGGCTCACCATACAGGCCTGACTCACCACTACTTCGATTGCGCCATCCGGCGTAAGTCCATCCCCGGAATAGCATTCTCCACTGACAATTCTGATATGCTCTTCCAGATCGGTCATAAACCCAAGCCGTGTCGATATCCCTGACACATCATCCCGATTCATCAGGGATACTGCATCCGTCTGTAAAAGATAATAGTGGGAAATCGTCTGCTTTTCCTTTACACCGAGCGAATCATAGAGGGTTCCCATCAGATTCTCAAGTTTCTGTATCGCTTCTCCCTTGTCTCTGGACTGGCTTGTGACAGAAAAGCGTAATACGGCAGGCCATCTGGAAGTTTCAAACAGTTCATTCTCAAATTCATCCTGAAGCATCCGGTTGTATGCTGCATCCTTATAAAGGGGGAAGCAGATCACCGTTGCAATCAAAAGTACACATCCCAGCAGGAGGCACAGATTCATCCATTTTTTATGCCATATTTTCTGTAACATTATTCGAAGCATATTTCCATTCCTTCCGTCAAGCCTTCTGCCACTCCATAGTTCACCTGATCCGAGCCACATGGTACAAAGCTCATATAGGTTGCATCTCCATTATCCAGCTTTACTTTTACGTAGGTGTGCCCGTTCTGCATGGTAACCGCCTTTTTAGGAACCAACAGAATATTTTCCACCTGTCTGGTAATACAGGATACATCCATGCGGCTCCTGCTCCATAAACCGCTACTTTCCTCTGTACTTAAAGCCATATCTCCGATCATTTCCTCCGGAAGCCGAATCAGAACTTCTTCCGTCCTCATTTCACTGCTCAGGAAATTACCATTTGTTGTAACCACTTTCCCTGTTGCTGTCTTCTTCTTTCCCTCTTTATCTTCATAAGTAATCGTCAGTTCCATTCCATACTTCAGCAGATTCCCCTCATCCTTTACCGTCAGATAACATTGTTCTGCCTTTGCGATCATAAATAGTGTCTGATCCTGATAAAGTTCTCTTTCCTCCTGGTAATCCGGCATTCCTACTACAATGCCGTCTGTCGGGGAGCAAAGCTCCTTAAGGGAATAATCTGCTTTCATCTGATCGATTTCTTCCTGTAGTTCTTCCCGTTCTTTTTGAAGCTTATTTATTTCCCTGTCAAACTGTTTCCTTTTCTTCTTATCCTTCTCTTTTGCATTCTTTTCCTGAAGATCCGAAATACGCTGATCAATCCGTTCCGTTCTCGTCACCTTTGTCTGCAGGGAAACCTCATCCGGTATTACATAAACATTGGCAAGTACCTCTCCTTTTTTTACCAGCTGGTTATTACGCACCAGACTCTCTACATAATAACAGGTTCCATATTCTATCGGATTCGACACAATTTCATAAGAAGGATAATACAGATAAGCCGCCGCTTCAAAGCTGTTCCCAATACTTCCCTTTTCCAGTTTCATGGTCTGTTTGTCAGCAGTCATCGTATTCCCCGACAACACGCTGTCCCCTTCTTTAAGGCCTGACACAATTTCGGTATATACCCCGTCTGTCATACCGGTTACTACCGGAGTATATACACTGTTTCCATCTGCCAGACAATACACAAAATTACCATCTCCGTCTTTATGTATTGCATCCTTGGATACTGCAAGGACATGTTCCCTCTTATCACTGACCATAACAACAACTCCATAGTCGCCCGTCTTTAATTCTTCGGAATCTTCTGTCAGGCGGAATGTGGAGTAAAGACTGGATTCATTCCTCACACGCTTGTTATATTCCTCGGTTTTCATGGGTTCATACTCAATCTCGTAGCGCTTTCCATCAAAAAAAGCATAAACATCAGCAGCCTTTGTGATTTCTCCCTTACTGATAAAATCACAGTGTATTTTCTTTTGATCCAAATTTCCGACTGCAATAACCGGGGTTCTGGATGCGATCTGATCACCATACACGAAACCGGTAATTGCAACCACGGTACCGGATGCTGTCGCTTTCAGGATTGTCTGTTCTTTCCTGTCCTGTAGTCTCTGAAGTTCTTCAAGCGCATAATTATGGTCCAGCTCATACAGCTCCGTATGCTGCTTTAACTCCTCCTGCAGAAGCTGCACTTCAATATTGACATCCTGATATTTGGTTCCATAGAGTGTAAATTCCGGTTCGCGGTCCTTATACTCCTGACAGAGTCTGTAATAAAATTCCTTATCTTCCAATGGCTGCTCCAGATTCTCATTGGCGATCTCTACATACTCCGCCTCATCCTCCTCCTGCTTCTCAATACTTTTCTGTTTATTTTCAATCTGTTTCTCCAGTTTCTGTGAAAGTGCACGTGTAGCACTGCTCCACTGACTTACACGGCATTTCTTTGCATATGCCTTCAACGACCGGGCTACTGGATAGGCTACTTCAGGGAATGCCACTTCTTTCTCCAGAAGCTTCATATAATCAGCCAGCAAGGCTACTGCACGCGATACAATAGTATCCTGAACGGCCCGAGAGCCCACAAACGTCTTTGATACTTTGATGGCAAAGTTCACATCAGGAGGTTTGGCTGTCACTGGAGCCGGCTTCTCCATAAACTTCTCGTTCTACTCATTATATGGACATTATTTACAAACTTCGATCACCTCCAGAAGGAGAGGAGGAACAGGAATATACACACCAGTTGCTGCTGTGATCTGGATGAACAGATCCACACAATGAAGGCGAACTGGATAGTAACGAACAGTAGGAATCAGATTCACTGTGCTTTCGATCACTTGAATCAGAGGATAAACCAGAGGTTGGAAGGCTTCCTTCAGAGATGGTTCTATCACCATATATGTCCACAGACGCAGACAATTCACAAATTGCCAACTATACACTGAAT
>ERZ779890.3416-NODE-3416-length-14238-cov-3.069238_pt1 | contig 14238 bp, 9 predicted proteins | sample MGYA00511553_ERZ779890 | MGnify/ENA primary metagenome ERZ779890 (study PRJEB29588, sample SAMEA2152064) | human gut metagenome | biome: human gut; feature: human-associated habitat; material: faeces | place: Denmark | collected 2008/2010 ...
CTCAGGGTGCGAGAGATTCAGGCATTCATTGTCTCCCTTGAGCTCTCTGACTGCTTGACTGTCAATGATATCTGTATGGAAATCCTCTTCAGCAAGTCCGTATCGCTGAAGCATCGTACCCATAGCGCCATCCAGAATGATGATGCGTCCATTGAAAAAGTCTTTGTCAAGCATCGTTTTCGAGTTGATTGCGGAAGCCGTTACCGGGAGAGTTTCACCTTGAGCTTGGAAATCATGTCCCTGGTCATCGACTCCAGATCATATTCCGGTTTCCAGTCCCATTCCGCACGGGCGCAACTGTCGTCCATGCTGTCCGGCCAGCTGTCTGCAATGCTCTGCTTGAGCGGGTCCGGGGCATATTCCATCTCGAATGAAGGTATTTCCTTGCGGATGGCTTCGTATATGTTTTCAGGAGCGAAACTCATGGACGCGATGTTGAATGCGTTCCTGTGGATGAGCCTTGAAGGATCTGCTTCCATGAGACTGATGGCGGCGTTCAGCGCATCCGGCATGTACATCATGTCCATAAATGTACCCGGTTTTAGCGGGCAGATGAATTTCTCACCTTTGACTGCAGAATAATAGATGTCCACAGCGTAGTCCGTGGTGCCGCCTCCCGGGAGCGTGACATTGGAAATCAGGCCCGGAAATCTCACTGCACGTGTGTCCACGCCATATTTGAGGAAATAATAGTCGCTCAGGAGCTCGGTCGTAACCTTGGAAACTCCGTACATTGTCCTGGGCCTCTGTATGGTGTCCTGAGGAGTCCCCACGTGCGGGGTGGTCGGGCCGAAGGAGCCGATGGAACTCGGCGTGAATACGGCGCATCCTTTTTCTCTGGCCACTTCCAGCACGTTCCACAGGCCGTCAATGCCGATTTTCCACGCGAGCTTGGGTTTGGACTCGGCTACCACTGAAAGCAGGGCCGCAAGATTGTATATCGTGTCAATATGATACTTCTCCACCACGGAGGCAATCATTTCCCCGTCAGTGACATCCACCACCTCACAGGGACCGGACTCTTTCAGAATTCCTTTCGGCTCGCTGCCGTGAATATAACCGACTACAACATTGTCATTGCCATAACGGCTGCGCAATTCCATTGACAGTTCAGAACCTATCTGTCCTGTAGCTCCGATAATGAGAATTTTTTTCATTTTTTTTGAAGTGATACATTTTCTTGGGAAATGCTGCTTTCCCCTGTTAACCAATCTTATGTGACTTATGTGACTCTTTAATGTAACCCTTTAAAAAGAGTTACTCACAAAAGTAAGCAGTTTTTTTCATCATTCCTATATGGAAAATCCAATTTTAATCCGTAATTTGCCAAGACAAAAAGACTTTACACAAAACAGACTTTATAATGTACGGAAAAATGAAAGAGCATCTCAGCAAGACTCTCACTGAGATTCGCGAGGCGGGACTCTATAAGGAAGAACGCCTGATAGAGAGTTCACAGTCAGCAGTTATCGATGTCGCTGGAAAAGAAGTGCTTAACTTCTGCGCCAACAACTATCTCGGACTTGCAAATGACCCGAGACTTGTCAAAGCTTCCGCGGCAATGATGGAGAAACGCGGTTTCGGTATGGCTTCAGTACGTTTCATCTGCGGAACACAGGACATCCACAAGCAGCTGGAAAAGGCGATCAGCGAATATTTCCATACTGAGGACACCATCCTCTATGCCGCTTGCTTCGATGCCAACGGAGGGGTTTTCGAACCGCTTCTGACTGAGGAAGATGCCATCATTTCCGATACATTGAACCATGCGTCCATCATTGACGGCGTAAGGCTCTGCAAGGCGAAGAGATACCGTTATGCCAATGCTGATATGGCCGATCTCGAGCGTTGTCTGCAGGAGGCTCAGGCCCAGAGGTTCAGGATTATCGCCACTGACGGAGTGTTCTCCATGGACGGAAACGTGGCTCCGGTTGACAAGATCTGCGAACTGGCAGAGAAATACGATGCCCTCGTGATGGTGGACGAGTCTCATTCTGCAGGAGTAGTAGGCGCTACCGGTCATGGCGTAAGCGAACTCACTGACACCTATGGCAGAGTAGATATTTATACAGGAACTCTCGGCAAGGCATTCGGCGGCGCTATGGGAGGATTCACCACAGGAAGAAAGGAAATCATTGACCTTCTCAGGCAGAGAAGCCGTCCTTATCTTTTCTCCAATTCATTGGCTCCTTGCATTATCGGCGCAAGTCTGGAGGTTTTCCGCATCCTGAAGGAAAGTAACGAGCTGCATGACCGTCTCGTGGAGAATGTCAACTACTTCAGAGACAAGATGATGGCTGCAGGTTTCGACATCAAGCCGACTCAGAGTGCCATCTGCGCAGTGATGCTTTACGATGCGCGTCTTTCACAGGTGTTCGCGGCCAAGATGCAGGAAGAAGGCATCTATGTTACCGGCTTCTACTATCCGGTAGTGCCTAAGGACCAGGCCCGTATCCGCGTGCAGCTTTCTGCGGCTCACAAGAAGGAGCATCTCGACAAGTGCATTGACGCATTCATCAAGGTCGGCAAGGAACTCGGTGTGCTGAAATAGCATTGCGAAATAAAAGGAATTGCGGCATTCTCCGGTTGATGGAAAATGCCGCAATTTTATGTTGCTTGTGTCGCTTACTTGGTGCCGAAGATCCTGTCTCCAGCATCTCCCAAGCCAGGAACGATGTATGCGTCCTGATTCAGGTGGTCATCTACGGACGCTACATATATATCTACGTCCGGATGCTCTTTCTGAACCTGCGCGATTCCCTCAGGAGCTGCTACAAGGCACATGAGGCGGATATTGGTGCATCCGCGTTCCTTCAGCATTGTCAATGCGTCGCAGGAACTTCCTCCTGTCGCGAGCATAGGGTCGGTAACGATTACCAGGCGCTTGTTTATATCCTCAGGAAGCTTGCAGTAATAAACTACCGGCTTGTGAGTCTTCTCGTCGCGGTAGAGGCCGATGTGGCCGACTTTTGCCACAGGTACCAATGTCTGGAGTCCGTCCACCATGCCGATACCTGCACGCAGAATAGGTACGATGGCAAGTTTTCTTCCTGAAACCTTCTTTGCCGTCATCTTGCAGATAGGGGTTTCGATTTCGACATCAGCCAGCGGAAGGTCGCGGGTGACCTCGTAGCCCATCAGAAGTGAAATTTCTTTAAGTAATTCGCGGAAATCCTTGGAACCGGTTTCCTTTTTCCTCATGATTGTCAGCTTGTGCTGAATCATCGGGTGGTCTATAACGTGAATTGTGCTCATTTGGCCGTTAATTTTTCGTAAAGTTACCATAATTTTTCTATTTTTGTACGATTTGAAAAACGATTTCCCATATGCTGAGAGTTTTCTGCAAGAATACCGGTACTTTTCAGGAGTTTCCTGAGGGTACGATGCTGCTCGAAATGATAGACAGTTTCGAGTTCGAACGCCCTTATGAAATCATTGCGGCGAAGGTCAATAATGTCGCACAGGGACTGAAATTCCGGGTCTATAACAACCGCGATGTGGAATTTCTGGACTATCGCTCGTACAGCGGAAGGAATGTCTATAGCCGTTCACTCTGCTTCCTGCTCTACAAGGCGGCGCAGGACGTTTTCCCTGATTGCAAGGTGGTGATGCGAAGGCCGATATCCAAGGGGTTCTTCGTAAGCATCGACAAGGCTGACGGAAATCCGCTGTCCGCACTGGACGTGGCCCGTGTAAAGCAGCGTATGACTGAAGTCGTGGAGGAGAAAACCCAGTTCCACAGGCATGAGGTGCAGATCGAGGAGGCGATAGACGTGTTCAGGAAACTGGGCCACATGGACAAGGTGAAGCTGCTGGAGTCTTGCGGTGAGGTCTATATCAGCTATTATACATTGGGCGACACGGCAGACTATTATTATGATGTGCTGGTTCCTGATGCCGGCTATCTCAAGGTCTGGGACCTGACCCCATATCGTGACGGTGCGATTCTGAGAGTTCCGGACAGGCATAAGCCCGAGCAGCTGGCTCCGTTCATTGAACAGCCCAAGACTTTCGACGTGTTCGCGGAGACTATCCGCTGGAACCGCATAATGGGACTGGACAACGTCGGTGACGTGAACCAGGCCTGTATCGACGGCAAGGCAACTGACTTGATCCAGGTAGCCGAGGCGTTGCAGGAAAAGAAGATTGTCCAGATCGCGGAGGAGATATTCAGCAGGTACAAATCTCCGCAGAAGGTGCGCATTGTCCTGATTACCGGCCCGACCAGCAGCGGCAAGAGCACGTTCTGCAAGCGTCTGAGTGTGCAGCTGAAGGCTTGCGGTCTGCATCCGGTGTCTTTCTCTACTGATGATTATTTCGTGAACAGACTGGATACGCCGAAGCTTCCGGACGGCAGTTATGATTTCGACAATTTCGATACTGTGGACCATGCCGCGTTGCAGAAGGATGTCCTGAAGCTTATTTCCGGTGAGACTGTGGAAGTGCCTGAGTATAACTTCGTTACCGGTATCCGGGAGTACAATGGGAAGAAACTTGCTCTCGAGGAGGGTTCCATCCTGCTGATCGAGGGGCTTCATGCGCTGAATCCTAAACTGCTGGACAATATCCCTGATTCCGAGAAGTTCCGCATATTCATAAATACCATCACGAGCATTTCGCTGGATGACCATAATTGTATTCCGACAAGTGACAACCGTCTGTTGAGGCGTATTGTGAGGGATTTCAACAAGGGGGCGTTCACGGCCCAGGAGACTATTTCCAACTGGCCGAATGTGCGTCGTGCCGAGGTGAAGTGGATCTATCCGTACCAGGAGGATGCTGATGTGCTGTTCAATTCTGCCTACCTTGTGGAGTTTGCGGTGCTTCGCAGCCATGCTGAGAGGATCTTGGCTACTGTGCCTAAGAATTGTCCTGAATACAGTGAGGCGCACAGGCTTGAGAAGTTCCTGCATTATTTCGTCTATGTTTCGGACAAGCAGATTCCGCCTACTTCGCTGATGCGCTACTTTATCGGATAGATTGTGGGCCGAAATGGCTCTGGGTGAACTTTAAAAATCATTGATTATGAATACTTTATATAAGAAACTTTGTGCTATTCTCTTTGTCGGTCTCCTGACATTGACATTGTCTTACAGCGGCTTTGCTGCCGGTCCGGTGGAGTCTGCCGGCATTGAAAAGAATGGTGCGGCGAAGAAGGGGGACGGCGTCATCCGGATTCTGGCGATAGGGAACAGTTTTTCGCAGGATGCTGTGGAACAATATCTTTACGAGCTGTTCGATGCTGCCGGAATCAAGGTGATAATCGGCAATATGTATATAGGTGGCTGCTCTTTGGAGAGGCATTATAATAATTCTGTTTCGGGCAAGGATGCGTATGCTTACCGGAAGATTGTCGATGGGAAGCGGACCAATACTCCGAATACCAGACTGATTGATGCTGTCATGGATGAGCCGTGGGATTATATCAGTCTCCAGCAGGCGAGCGGCAAGTCCGGTTTGTATGAAACTTACAATCCGTATCTGCCTTCATTGATTTCGTATCTTCGTGAGAATGCGCCGAAGAAGGATTTCAAGCTTGTGTTGCATCAGACGTGGGCTTATGCTTCGGATTCTGACCATAGGGATTTCCCGAAATACGGGAACAGCCAGATGGCGATGTATGAGGCGATTGTGTCTGCGGCCAGGAAGGCGTTGAAGGACAATGATTTCGATGTGCTTGTTCCGTCCGGTACTGCGATTCAGAATGCGAGGACTTCGTATGTGGGGGACAAGTTCAACAGGGACGGTTACCATCTGGAGCTGAATTATGGCCGTTATACTGCTGCCTGCACGTGGTTTGAGGCGATTTCCGGAAAGTGTGTTGTGGGCAATTCCTATGCGCCGGATTCTGTAGATGAGGGCAAGAAGGAGGTGGCGCAAAATGCTGCCCACTATGCTGTGCGGCATCCGTATCGCGTCACGGTAATGAAGAAGTTCCGCAGTGAATAGAAGTGAATAAAAGTGATAGCTTGGACACGGAATATTGTTAGTGTTGAGACCCGGAGAAGCACTTGTGAGGACCAGGCCCTCCCACTTCGTGGGCCCCTCCCTCTAGTGCCGAGGGCGGCAAGTCCTCACAAGCGCAACCTCCGGGCCCCGACCCTCTACGTTTTGTGCGGCCTTTACGTCCTCTACTTATTTGCAGGAGCAAATACCCGGACCCGGCCGGTCGTCTGATGACGACTTGTTGAAAAGCACGGGTGCTCCGGCTGTCACGGCGACAATTTCGCTATATTTGTCAGATGAATAGAAATAATATATGAAAAGATTGAGCATATTGGGGTTAGGAATGTTGATGGCGGCGCAGTTCGGGCTGTCTGGGGCGGCACTCCCGTCGGCGGCGATGCCAGGGACAATGTCCGGAATGGCGTCGGTGCAGGGGACTGCGGCTGGCTATAAGGCAGTTGCGGACATGGCGGCGTTCAGGGAAGAGCTGGCGTCAAAGACATCGGCATTGACCACGATTCAGGCGAAGTTCGTCCAGACGAAGTACCTGAGCGTCTTCAGCAGGGAAATGAAATCCGAAGGACGGTTCTACTGGCAGAAGACCGACAAGATCTGCCTCGACTACCGTACGCCGGTCGCCTACGAAATCGTCATCAACGGCGATAAGATCAAGACCGTAAACGCCGGCAAGGCCTCCGTCATTGACACCAAGGGAAATCCCATGATGGACCAGATGAGCACACTTATAACATCCTGTATGACAGGTGATTTGACCAAGCTTGGCGCTGATTTCACCGTGAATGTGGAAGAGTCCGTGGCCGATTACAGACTCACCATCGTCCCGAAATCGAAGACAGTCCGCGCATATATCGACAAGATGGTTATCCTGCTGAACCGCAAGGACTTGTCCGTGAACCGGCTGACCATGTACGAGAATGCTTCCGACTATACGATGTATGACTTTACAGATAAGAAATTCAATGCGGCGATACCTCAGACTGTCTTCAATATGCGTTAGCCTCGCATTGACGACCTCCTGCTTTCCGAAACTCCTCGTTTCCGAACTGCCGCAGGCCCAGAATGTCCAGGAGCGGACCGCGACATTCGAACCGCGCACCTTTACATTCACATTGGGCGTAGGAAAACGGCAACTGTCAGGGATAATGCTCGCTAAACCTGTTGAGGAAGGCTCGTGGAGAGTAGTCGGAACCACATATTTCGGAATGACATTGTTCGACATGACAGTCTCCAGAGACAGTTACGTCACCAACTACGTCGCAGACGCCATGAGCAGAGATGCCTTCTCGGCATTCCTCGCTTCCAAACTCAGAAAATCATTATCAATGTAACGCACGATGCCAGTAAACGAGATATATAACTACGCGCCGGAAGCGAACAATGCTGTGGCTAAATCTCCTCAAGAGTGCCGCAGAGTCCTGAAAGAACTCGGCTGCTGCGTGATAATCCCGACCTACAACAACGCCGGAACTCTCTCGCAAGTCATCTCCGAAGTCCTGCAATACTCTGAAGACGTGATAGTTGTGGATGACGGCAGCACTGACACCACACCGGAAATCATCCGCTCATTCGGAGATGCCATAAAATCATTGACACAAGAGAAAAACCAGGGCAAGGGCGTGGCGCTCCTGTGCGGAATGGTCTATGCGAAAAGATACGGCTTCAAGTATGCCATCAGCATTGACTCCGACGGACAGCATTATCCTTCAGACCTCCCGATTTTCGCGGAATCGATAAGCAAAATGCCTGATACACTGATAGTCGGGGCACGGAACCTGCGGGCCGAGGGAATGCCCGGCAAGAATACATTCGCGAACCGCTTCTCCAATTTCTGGTACAAACTCGAAACCGGAATACGCCTCGACGACACGCAGTCCGGCTACAGAGCCTACCCGCTCGATAAGATCGAATTGAGCTCGAGATTTTTAACCGGCGGATACGAATTCGAACTCGAAATCCTCGTCTTCTCCGCATGGAGAGGAACCAATGTCGTCAATGTCCCTATCCGCGTCTATTATCCGCCTGAAGGAGAACGTGTCTCGCACTTCAAGCCATTCCGTGACTTTACGAAAATCAGCATACTGAACACCATCCTCGTACTGTATTGCCTGCTCTGGCGCTGGCCCGTGAACTTCTTCAGAAAGCTAACGTGGAAGAATTGTAAATTGTTCATTGACAGATACATAATTCATTCGCCCGAGAGCAATGCGAGAATAGCGTCAGCGATAGCGCTCGGCGTGTTCATGGGGGTAGCCCCGATATGGGGGTATCAGATGATATGCGCATTTGCATTGGCCCATCTGCTGAAACTGAACAAAGTCATTACGCTCGTGGCATCGAACATAAGCCTTCCGCCGCTCATTCCGTTCATCATATTTGCCGGATACTGGGTCGGATGCGTCCTGTTCGCCAAACCGGTCCTTCTGACGCCGGAAAACATAACGCTCGCATCTATCGGATCAATGCTTCTGCAATATGTAGTAGGCAGCATTGTTTTCGGCGCGCTCCTGTCGGCATTCAGCTGGTGCCTCTCGATGTCCCTGCTGGTCATTTTCCGGAAATCCCCTGATAAACCTGCATCCAATGTCTAAAATCTTCACACGACTATATATTTGGTTCCGCTCGCATAAGACTGTGTTTTGGATAACGTTGATACTCAGCGTGTTGTCAATGTGTCTTATGGCATCGCGAATCGAGTTTGAAGAGAACGTCACCTCGTTTTTCCCCTCATCGAAAAACTCATCGCATCTCGCGGACGTCTATTCTCACCTGAAAGTGAGCGACAAGATAGTCGTGATGTTCACTCCTGAGCAGGAAGACGACAATCTGCTGTCAGAAGCATCGGAGCGACTCGGAGAACTGTTTTCCGATTCGGAGGACAAGAGTCTGATAGACAATTATATGTGCGAAGTCGGGCAGGCCGATATAAGCGAAATGATGAACTTCATCCTCGGCCATCTTCCGTGCCTGATGGATGACAGCGATTTCGGGCGTCTGGAGGAACTGGACCGTCCTTCAGCAGTTGATTCCGCCATAATGAACGACTATGTGAACCTGATATCTCCGGCCGGATTTGCGATGAAGGACTACATACTCGCAGATCCGTTGGCCATAGGAAGCAGCGTACTCGGACGCACAGCAGAACTGAACCCGGTATCCGAATACAAAGTCCGTTCAGGACACGTCTTCACCCCCGACGGCAGGACAATGCTGACCTTCATCGAACCCGCATTCCCGTCAGGCGAGACCGCCCACAACGACGACCTTGTCGATCTGATTGAAGCTTCCTTGCACACTCTCTCTGAAGAATTCCCGAGCATTTCGCTCCACTATTTCGGCGGCCCGGTCATGAGCGTGTACAACGCACGTCAGATAAAACGCGACACCTATTCCACGTCGATAGTAGCCCTCATAATCATAGTCCTGTTCATCCTCGCGGTATTCAAGCGGAAACGCTCCGTGTTCCTGATATTGTGCCCGGTGTTGTACGGCGCATTGTTCGCCTTGGCATTGTCCTGGCTCATTCAGGGCAGCATTTCCGGCATCGCAGTCGGGGCAGGAGCGGCGATAATGGGCGTGGCGCTGAGCTACTCGATACACCTTCTGGCGCACCAGAATCACGTACATACCATCGAACAGCTGCTTGACGAACTGTGCAGCCCGATGATTATCGGAAGCGTCACCACCATAGGCGCCTTCGCCGGACTGCTTTTCACCTCCTCCAAACTGCTTCAGGACTTCGGCCTTTTCGCCTCACTCACATTGCTCGGGACAATGATTTTCTGCCTCGTTTTCCTTCCGCAGTTCCTCACGGCGCAGGCAGACCTCCGGGAAGGACGCATCCTCAGAGGCATTGAAAAATTCAGCTCCTATCCGTTCCACAAGAACAAATGGCTTGTCGGAGCACTGATAATATTGACCGTCGTATGTACCTACATGTCCACCAAAGTCGGTTTCGACAGCGACATGATGGATCTGACCTACTGGGAGCCGAAACTGAAGGAAGCCGAGACGATTCTTAGCGGCAAGACCGGGGGCAATGCAGATGCAGGCGTCGCCGAGGGTGTTGGCAAGCCAGTCGCTGAGGAGTCTGAGTCCGGAGAGAAGAGCCTGTCCGGCGTCGCCGTGGGAGTTCAGGTCAATGAAAAGAGCGTGATGTTCGTGAGCGTGGGAAAGACGGCAGGGGAGGCCTTCGCCGCACGGAAAAAGACATTGGCCCAGCTCGATTCGCTGAAAGCCAAAGGCTTGATACTCAGCTATTCAGATGGTGGCTCGTTTGTCCGAAGTCAGGAAGAACAACAGACAAATATCGCGAAATGGCAGGCATGGTGGACAGAAGAACGTGTGACCAGGCTGAAAAGAGAAATTGCGGAAGCAGCCGTCAAATACGGATTTCGCGAAGACTCGTTCGATGCCGCACTGACTTCTCTCGTAAATAATTGTGAAACAATAGATTATTTCAGCGGAGAAGGTATGCCGGAAGCTGTGTCAGCGTGGCTCGGAAACTCTGATGACCTGAAAATGCTCATAACCAGAGTCAGCCTCGACGAAAGCCTGATCGACCAGGTTTACGGCACATTCTCGGACAGGGCAGACCTTGTCATCTTCGACCAGGCCTATTTCGCAAACCAGGCAGCCAAGAGCATCAACGACGACTTTTACCTGATACTCTTCATCTCCTCATGCCTCATCTTCTTCGTGCTCTGGCTATCTTACGGCAGACTCGAACTTGCATTGCTCAGCTTCCTGCCGATGGCCGTGGGATGGCTGATAATCACCGGAATAATGGGCATACTCGGGGTTCAGTTCAATATCGTGAACATCATCCTCTCCACCTTTATCTTCGGTATGGGTGACGACTTCAGCATCTTCATCCTTGAAGGCCTGCTGCACAAATACAAGACCGGCCACGAACTGCTCAATTCGCACAAGACCGCCATTTTCTTCTCGTCATTCACGATGATAGTCGGCATAGGCGCCCTCATTTTCGCCAAGCATCCGGCCCTTCACTCCATTGCACTCATCACCATACTCGGAATGGTAGCTGTGGTGCTGATATCCTATACCGCAGAACCATTGATATTCAATGCTTTCGTAACACGTCCGACATCGCAGGGGAGACCGCCATATACATTCGGAATGATAATCCGCAACCTGGCGTTCTATGTGCCGACCGTGCTCGGATGCTTTATAATATTGGTACTCACCTTGTTGCTTCTGTGTCTGCCGATCAGACGAATACATAAGCAGGCATTGGTCTCCAAGATGCTTCATGTCGGCTGCAAAGTGCTCGTAGCGGTGACACCTGTCATAAAATCTGTACGGATAGACAGAGAACTGGTCGATCCGGAAGAAAAAGATGGTAGCGACGTCAAGGCCAATAATGCCCGCCAGTCCGGAGCGTCCTGCAGCACTGTAGAACCCGGAATCATCGTGGCGAACCATCAGTCATCGCTTGACATTATCCTTCTGATGGCAGCCTTCCCGAAAGTGAAATTCTTCGTGGCCGACTGGGTGAAAAACTCCCCTCTGTTCGGTCCTATAGCAGAATATCTCGGATATTACGTGCGCTCCGAAGGATATGAAGGCTCATTGACAAATCTCAAGAAAGACATCGACCAGGGATGGAGCCTCGTGATATTCCCAGAAGGAACCCGCACGACTGACGGAACCATCAGGAGATTCCACAAAGGCGCATTCTATCTCGCTTCTCAGGTCAATGCCCCTGTCACTCCGGTCGTGTTCTACGGTAACTGGCGGATAATGCCGAAAAATCATTGCTTCACCATTACGCGTGGCCTGTCCGTGATGCAGGTGCTCGAGCCTGTGAAGACGGAAAACATTGACTATCACGACTTGGCAAAGCGAGTAGCGACATTGGTCAAAGACAGTTACGCGAAACTCTGCGGCAGGTATGACGGGCCGGATAACCCGTATTTTGCTGCGACATTGGCCTCGGCCTATATATATAAAGGTCCGGTGACCGAGTGGTATGTGAGGGTGAAAATGAAGATGGAGAAGAACTATGCATTCTTCGATTCCATGCTTCCTGATTCCGGTCAGATTACGGATATCGGCTGCGGAATGGGCCAGATGGACTTCATGCTGTCGATGTTCAAGCCGGGACGCAAGATTCTGGGAATCGACTATGACGACGAGAAGATAACGGTGGCTCAGAATTGCTGGCTGAACAAGTGCCTGGGCGGCCTGTCATTCAGATGTGAGGATGCTTCGCAGGCGGAATTGCCGGAAAGCGATGCCTTCATAATCAGTGATATGATGCATTATCTCAGCGCTGAGAAACAGCTGGAACTTATACAGCGATGCGCGTCCAAGCTTAAGAGTGGCGGACTGATTCTGGTGCGTGACTCTGATTCTGAAAATGCTGAAGGACAGAAGATTACGGCATTGAGCGAAGTGTTCTCCACCAAGATCCTGAGGTTTAATCGGACAGAGGGCGAACTGAGCTACATATCCCAGTCGAGGATGGAGGAAATAGCACGTAAGACAGGGCTTTCTATGAAAGTGAAAGCGAATGACGAGATTACATCCAACACATTTTACATTTTGAGGTTGGAGTAGGTATAATATATAATTGAAGCCGAGATGAAAATTGTCCTGAAAATATTCAAGTGGACGCTGACCGTGATATTGGCGATGGTGCTGGTGGCGGTTTTGGTCTGCGTCGGCCTTCACTCAAGCGCTGACCTTGCAGAGCCTGCGTTTGCACCATCCGGGTCACAGGCCGTCCAAGTCGGTGACAGCCTCCGCCTCTGGGTAAGTCCTGCTGTTTCCCGAGATACTTCGGCGAAAACTGACGGCGACTCAGAGACTGAAACCTCGGACAGCCCCCGAGCCATAGCCCCCACAGCCAATCCTGCGGAGGTCAATGCCCTGAGACTCAGCGAGTCCGGACTTTGGGAAATGAGAGTTATCGGCAATGCCTTCGAACGTGGAGAAGCCATCGGAAAACTCGCTCCGGAGCTGCTTTACGAACAGGAAAAAGCTTTCGCAGACAAACTTTTCGAGATAGTTCCGAGCCGGAGTTACAGGAAGCTGCTGCACTATTTCATCACCATTTTCAATAGGCGTTTAGGGGCCAATGTGCCACTGGAATACCGTCAGGAAATCAAGGCGATGTCCACCGCCTGCACAGATGAATTCGAAGAGTTCGGCAATGCCTACGAGCGCCAGATGCAGTACCATTCTGCCCATGACATTGGTCACGTTATGCAGGACTATATGCTGGTGGGATGTACCTCATTCGCATCGTGGGGCGAGGGTACTGCAGACGGTAACCTCCTGATCGGGAGAAATTTCGATTTCTATATGGGCGAGGAATTTGCTCGGAACAAACTCGTCATGTTCGAAAAGCCTGACACCGGATATGCTTATGTGTCAGTCACTTGGCCGGGAATGACCGGAGTTCTCAGCGGAATGAACACCGAAGGACTCACGGTTACTATCAATGCCTCCAAACTCGAAACACCGTCGATGTCGGCCACCCCGATATCCATATTGACCAAGGAGATACTCCAGTACGCATCGGACATCGACGAGGCTGTACGTATCGCCGCATCACGACAGACCTTTGTGTCGGAATCCATATTGATAGGCTCTGCAAAAGACGGCAGAGCGGCAATTATCGAGAAAACCCCGTCTGAGATGGCGGTCTATGACCCCGCTTCAGGCAATCCGGACATACATCACATCGTCTGCACGAACCACTATCAGTCCACCACCTTCAGAGACAATCCTGTAAATCAGGACAATATCAGGATGTCCGACAGCATGTGGCGCTTCAGAAGAGTGGAACAACTGCTGGACAGCGCAGGGACATTGACCCCGGAAAAAGCAGTGCAGATACTGCGCGACAAGAAAGGACTCTACGGCGAAGAAATAGGATATTGCAATGAACTGGCCATCAATCAGTTGCTTGCGATGCACTCGGTAGTGTTCTGTCCGGCTGAACATAAGATCTGGGTATCCACGTCTCCGTGGCAATGCGGCAGGTTTGTCTGCTATGACATTGACAAGGTATTCGCTTCCGACTTCAGAGGCGAAATCAGAAACGCCTCAGAGGACATCTCGCAGGACCCTTTCGTGGAAACGGAAGATTATCGAAAAGTGCTGGAATTCAAGGAACTGCTTCCGAAAGTCAGAAAGGCGGCAGGGGAAAGAAGACAGATGGATGAAGATTCATTGACATATATCATTGGCCTGGACTCATTGTACTATGGCGGCTACAATGCGGCGGGCGACTATTTCCGTGCG